>Ga0123355_10017226_pt1 | contig 11410 bp, 6 predicted proteins | sample TergutEmb28metaG_3_FD_89872 | JGI IMG/M metagenome (GOLD analysis project Ga0123355, IMG submission 89872) | Embiratermes neotenicus P1 segment gut microbial communities from Petit-Saut dam, French Guiana - Emb289 P1 | ecosystem: Host-associated > Arthropoda: Insects > Digestive system > Gut ...
AGTCATTTCATTCATAATTTTACGATTAATTCTTCTACTAAAGAAGACAACATTTGTATTCTCTGAATTCTGTGGCATGGTTATATTGAATTTGTACAATACAAATTCTGAAAATTGCTTCAGTCGATTTCCATTAAGTTGTGTATCAGCAACAGGTCCCTGTGGGATCCCAAACCCATACTGAAACCACACACTGTCAGTGACAAGCCCAGTTTGACCCTCCTCAAAACAAATAATGTTTTCTGCACCACCTTTGTGTAAAATCACAGGTTCTGACCTGGAAAAAATACTGTACCACTCACTAAATGGGCCAAGTTCTCCTTCATCTGCAAACGACACTTGATACTTCGAAACACATTTGTCAACATTTCCTGCACAAATGTATTCGTATGTTGTGTAAAGGGGAAGTAAATCATCGTGTATGACATGCATTACATTATCCCATTTGAATCTCCAAAGAATAAAACCACGCGGAATAGTTACCATATTTCTTCTCAAAATCGCATTATCCGGAGTGACCACTGTTAACTTCATTATAAACCCATTGTGATTCTTCACAGATGACAGATCTATTGTTTTCAGTTCATTTACGTTTCTAACACCTGAGAGAATGGATTTACTTGCTAGTATAAAAACAAACTGTTTTTCATGTGGTACATAACACAAGTTTTTGAAGGTACACAACTTGCTGCCATTATAACTCTGACACCATACAGACGATATGCTAGTCTTCGGTATGATATTGGAGGTTATGTCGGATGATTTTGAAGTTTCTCTTTTAGTCAGCAACTGAACCATAAACGGCACATTTTGGACGTGAATCATTATAACTACGGCACAGGATACAAACAGACACACCACATTTAGAAACATTTCCCTATGGCAACCGAAGAAACGACAACTTTTGTTTAAGTCCCACGCGCCATTTTGCTGAATACATAGGACTAGCCAATAGTCAAATAGAGGGTAATTTTTCGTTACAGGCACACAACTCTTGTCAATATAATCGTTAATAATTCTTTTATGTTAATATCCATGTCAGTTTACCTAAAAATATTTTTTAATATATCTAGACGTTTGAAGTAAGATATTGAAATTGTATTACCAAGTGGATTTTCGCCTTCCCCTACTCAGGGGATACGATTTCCGGCAGTTATTTCCTTGAATTGACTCTAGAGTACTTGAACTGTCGGACAAATGAGGCACCTGTTACTACCCCTTCCTACACGCCCACGATTCTGACGGATCATAGCGCGGCTACGTTCGAGTCGGTGTGTGAGTCATTCGCTGTCGAAATGTCTGACCAGCAAGAGGTAAAAGCGACCGAAGAGAAGGCGCCAGAGAAACCGGAACAGCAAGAAGCTTCAGGAGAGGAAAATGAAGTTGCTGATAAAACTCCCGAGCAGCCTCCGAAGGAAATGCGAGCCGTTGTGCTTACAGGTTTTGGAGGTCTTAAATCTGTTAAGGTTTTGAAGAAACCCGAACCAACACTGGGTGAAGGCGAAGTTCTTATCAGGGTGAAGGCATGGTGAGTGAAATATTTCACAAATGGTTATTTCATTTTAGTTTTATCTTAAACGTAAAACTAGACATAGCATGTTACCACTGAAACTGTATGACGGCAGGATTGTTATAATGAGTTTAATTTTAGAGTTAAATGGGGTTTAATCTTTGTAGGTCTGCAGTGATGTAATGCGTTTTCCATTTTCATTAGTTCTTATTTCACTTACTAAATGACGCACATTTTCATATTATCAACATTAGATGAACACAATTTCTATAGATTGTGTTCATTTGCAACATCCTTTCTGTCAGAAAAGCTAAGAAATAATTGCGTGTGTAACGTAACTTCAGTCCATTGTTACCATATGGTATTCATTTCAACGGAACTGTAACAGTAATTATGCCGCGAAATATTCTGTCTACATCGCATTTGCAGCTTTATTCGTAAGCCATTATGAAATTCAGGATTTTATCACTTGAAGTGGACATTGTAAACGAAACTTAAAAAACGGAACCAAATACATATGGTACACTTGTCATGTAACATGGCGCATGGATGTCCGCGTCGTCGAGGACGATACGTTCAGGACGACGCTCATCAACAGGTGCCAGTGTCGCGCGTATGCCATATTCTGTGTGCCCGGTAACTTTACGTGTGTGTTCCGGTTAAACTGACGTACATCATATGGACGTAAAGTCGTTCGTATTCAACAATGGGCCATACATTTTAGACGAGATTGGAGGCTAAGATTGTGTGATAGGGTGTGGCGCCGGCGTCGATCAATACGGTTGTAGTGTAACTCGACCCTGTACAACCCCTGTCCGTCTGTTCCCACCCACGTTTCCATTTTAACCGTCCTCCCTGTCATTCTACCCCATTTTCTAACGTTAAAGTGCATTATTTAAAGTAAACCTACTACTCTAGTCAAACATGCATCCGACTGTTTAGCAAAACGCTCTCGTCGAACCAAGGAAGCAATAAGTGCACAACACATATGATTCATGATACTGACGTTTGGTATTGTCTTGTGGTTCATGACGCCGTGTAATTTAGTTTCGGAGGTACATGCTGTCGCCATACACGTTGTCGTAAAGCAGAAGACACAATACTTAATGTAATGCAGCGTATTTGCTATTTGTTACGTATATGATGATGTCATTTTTTGAGTTTGCTGGGGCATTCACTATGAAGTTTGCTGTTACCTTTGATATTACGCCATGTATGTATTTGTTTATGATTTAGGGGCATGCTGTGTAGTAGGTGAGTTTATATGGCCTCGAATTTTAGAGTAACTAATGTTCGATGAATTCGGAGATAATGTGGAAGTGGTCGTGACCTATTTCACTCTACTATCCCGGAATTTTTCAAGAGGGAACTTCAGTCAGGGTATTCGGTGTCTAGGACGAGTTCGAACGTGGCAGTTTCGGGATACAAGTCACAATCTGAATGGCACGGTCACACAGGACGCTACTTAAAGACGCGATTACGGTAAGATCTTGATACAGTTAGCTTACACTGCTGCTCTACCCTTCTAGTCAAACGGGACCTCGCACACTTAAGATGGCTCGGTAAAAATATGTTCATGACGGGTCGATATGGTGCGATTAATACTCGGCATGCTGTGTTGTACACGTCCCCACAGAAGGCAGAGATCTTACAGGCTTTTAAGGGCGTTTTACTGGTTTATGCCAGCACGAGTGGGAAGGCAAATATTAAACACGTCGAGCGTGTTGGGAAACACGCCATTTATATGACTGGTAAGATTCTTGTTATTTAAGGCAGGGCAAAAAATTATAACTGTGCTGTGTCTTCCTGTATACAACATAAATCTTGCAATCACCTAGTCTAATTCCCTTGCTACGACAGAACTGCAGAGTTCACCACTTCTGTTGCAGTAAGTGTGGACCCAGCACTTCCTGTTTGTTACCTCATTCCCTGATCTTCCAAGCAACCACGTAACAGTTATTCAATCTGACGCTACCTATCCCATTGTGTGTAAGAAAATTACATAAAATAAATAAATATGGTTTTTGTCACACAGAATACAGGGGTGCTGGTAAGTCCTTAGCCCGACCAGGAAGGAAACAAGCTCGGAAGCATGTCAGGGACGCGCGCGACTTCAACAACATCAAGACGCGAGCTGTCATCAAGTTTTTTTTTTTCTGCAACGCAAGGCGCCGAAGGAAATTCACGCCATTCTGACAAAAAAATTAGCTTGTTTCCTTCTTCCTGGTCGGGCTAAGGACTTATCAGCACCCTGTATTCCGTGTGGCAAAAACCATATTTATTAATGTACAAATGAGGGTTGTGTCAGACGGAATACGTATTGTAACAAATATGTCCCATTCGTCTGATGACATGATCATACTCCAGCAATGCATGTCCTTCGAGAGGATCACCTCCATTGTGCGAGGAACGTATCGCCTTGTATCGTAATCGCATTGCCATCTTGTCGGAAGTTATGTTCGGTTTCAGGGCGACTATATGACTTGGACCATGTAGGCTGGTAGATAGAGCGCCTTCTCCTAAGCATATATATGGCGTAACACCCTGAAGACGGTCGTCTTCTTCCTAGGCCTATATTATTCGGGAATTTCGTAATTATGTATACTACCCAAGGATGTGGTGAAAGTATGAACCCAGACTGCTATCAGCTAGTCCCATTTGGCGGCGCTGCGCCGATAAACCTTTATCGTGTTTTGTGTACAGACGAAGAGAAAATAAATTACAACGCTTGGTAGTCGTGTTGTTTCTGCAGACCAGCAATCATTATCCATTGCGATGGTTTTATTTGTGTTCATCGTGGTTTTTTGAACTTCTTTTATCCTTATCATTTATAAAGAAAGATCTTTTTACGAAGTGTTTGTCGCGTTCGCAAAAAAGGAAATTGCAAAATTGTGCCAACTTTTTTTCGCCATTATTACAGTCAAAACGAACTAAACGCACTCTGTTTTATACACGATCACCCTTCGTAACTTTGTTGTCCCGACGCGCTCAGTCTGGTAGGTGATCCTCTTTCGGAAAACGGGTGTGGTTCACCGAATCACATATAGTTTTAATTATTTCTTTTTTGCTTGTTTTATTTACTCATTGTATTCTTGATATAAAATAATGGAGAGCTATATCCAGTTAAACAAATGGATCATTTCTAGGAAACTGACACAGTTACTTCTCTGTACTTCCACTTACACCACAGTCGTACGCGACTGAATTCGCATTGGATTGCTAGCGTCTGTTGTCCGCTGCTAACCGTTTTCTCATTTAAATCCCTCCCCTCCTACCTATCACCAACGGTCCCCAATATACGTTGACAGATTAACTTACAACGCATGCCATGAACCGTCTGTAACTGACGCCAGCAATCCGAAGAAACAACTATACTAAAATGATCGGCTACAGTTTATACTTTCATTTTACGACAGTTCTTCTACATCTTTCGGGTCATGAAGGTCCATCATCAGGAGGCCAGTTGAAGTATACAAGCATTATGATATAGTGTTATGACATAGCATTATACCATAATGCTTGTACTCTACAACAGACTTCCTGATGATAGACCTTCATGGCGCGAAAAATGTATAAGAACTGTCGTAAGATTAGGTCATAAGAAGAGTGCATTTAGTTTCTTTTAATTATAGTAATTGTGTCATAATGCAAGGCATAAAACAACGTAAAATTTGCTTCGCTATGTCTGTCTTTCCGTCTGCATGTAATAATTCGAGAACAGCCGGACGGAATTTCACGAAATTCGATCTGAGAAATTTTACCGAAATTTGTTTAAAAATATATCACTTTTGATTAACCCTCGACGAAAACGGCGGAGGGCCGAATGAAGAAATACGAGTTTTGTCAGGGTCTTTGTGAGGGACTTTCGCCTTCCACTCGCGCTCAATTCGGCAAGCATTTTTAGGACTGCAAAATGTTACAAGACGCCGTACAAGCGTTAGGTTTTTAGGTTTTCGAGATACCATATAAACCCGAAAGTAAGGCGAGGTTCTTTTCGTACCCTGCCTCCTCCCCAGAAATTGCCGCCAGAAACGTAGTGGTCGCGGATCTTCCCTGTTAGCGCCCCACCGCTGTTTTACCGTATGAGAGGGACTTAGGTTAGACGTCAGGCTAGTCTGTCTATGTCATGTGTGTTTCTCTCCGTCCATGTGAGAGGGGCTTAGATTAGATGGCATACTAGTGTCTCTGTCATGTGTGCTTCCCTCAGTCCTTATGAGAGGAGCTTAGGTTAGACGTGAGGCTAGTCTCTCTGTCATGAGTGTTTCCCTCCGTCCTTAAGAGAGGGCCTTAGATTAGACGTCAGGCTAGTCTCTATGTCATGTGTGCTTCCCTCAGTCCCTATGAGAGGGGTTTGTGTTAGACGTCAGGCTAGTCCCTCTGTGCTACAACACACCCCTTTGTAGCCAAAACACGATTGGTCGGAAAGATTCGCAGCCGGTTTGTATGCGAGGCTGTACGGAATTTAATAGTACCACGTCAGAGACACGTCATTACCTTGTAATTAGTGACTAACAAGTCACGCTCTAGTGCTGTTCTTACGGTACGACAGGTCGGTTATGTGTATCATTTTTAGTTTCATGTCTGCGTCTCTGGAACTTTACTGGTGTGTTTATTGCATTTCCTAGATATTCTGAGCTTCTTTTTCTCGCAGTGCCCCAGTGGGTAACAGGGCGTCATTTTATGTTGGGAGCAGCCGGATATTCGGGAGAGCGAGCGAACGAACAAGAATCCTAAGACTCTACGAACTTTCTTGATTTCTCTCATTTATATCCAGCTCTTACAATAAATTATCGAATATCGGAATAACTTTTGATGGAAACGAGTTCAGACAGCGCCTACTAACTAACTGTCTACAATACCGGCGTTAGAATGTGGTAACCTTCACTGTCTTTGCTGCGTTGCACCTTCAAGTGTTGGGCCGGGTAGCGTAGTCGGTATAGCGACTGGCTACGGGCTGGACGGTCCGGGATCGAATCCCTGTGGGGCGAGATTTTCCGCCCGTAGCCAGTCGCTATACCGAATGAGCTACAAACTCTATGGTAGCCAACAGGTTCTTATTCTTGCCTCGTGTGGTTCGTCTCTAAGGGTCTGTGCGTCCTGTTGAAATATCTTATTTTGATATTATCAAAGTTTTATTTATTCACCAACTGATGCACTAGTGAGTTATCTTTAAAAATGTTAAAATTTACATTAAAATGTACATTAAAACATGTTTCGGTGTTACAGTTACACCGCCATCAGGGGTACAACTCACTAGTGCATCATTTGGTGAATAAATAAAACTTTGATATCAAGATGCACGGTAAGAATGTGAAAATTATTTTGACATGTTTTTAGCTCAGCCACGCGGTATCCACAAGTTAAAGTTTATAGAAGTTTAGTGTAGCCAGACTCCGGTATAGCGCCACTCTTTCGTTCACCTCAATTCATGGCGGTATTTCGAGGGTGGCACTTCATCGGAGTCTGAACGTATTTACAGTTTGGTTATGGCGAACATAATAGCGTAAGGAACTATTATATGCAACATTCAATATGTACCTGGGAGCTGACCAGGAAGGAAACAAGCTCGGAAGCATGTCCGGGACGCGCGCGATTTCAGCAACATCGAGATGCGAGCTGTCATCAAGTTTCCTCCCCCCCCCCACCCCTGCAAGGCAAGGCGCCGAAGGAAATTCGCGCCCTTCTGACAGAAACATTAGCTTGTTTCCTTCCTGGTCGGGCTAAGGACTTATCAGCACCCCTGTAGAGTTTATCCAAAGCCCCTGTCAGTCCAGGCTTTGTACAGCACATTGTGCCGTACCTTATTTAAATGACACTACAAATAACAGTAGTTCATTCACTTTGAACCATCACAAACCCTACCGCCGCAAAGTTCAAGCCACTGAATATTTCCTACTTCGGGCTTCGTCTTGTCCACTTTCGAGAACATTTTGATCACGCATAATTTCGCGTGACTTTTTTTTCTCTCGCTGCCTGCGTAATTTTGTGATGAAGTCGTACACTTAGGAAACTCTGAAAGCCATATGCAGATCGCGGCTCGGCAGGCGCCCTGGATACTTGCCAGTCATGCGGAGGACTTTGTTTTGCAGGCAGCGCAAGGTCAACAGATGGGTGTCTGCTGCAAATTTCTAGGCGGGGCCCACTTAAGTCGTTATAGATTATTAAGTGCTCTGTGGTGGCTTAATTTAATATTATAGCTTAATTGTTCACTTCTGAAGAGGGAGTGGACTTTAGTGAATGTTTTGAAGGGTTTGGCTTCCATCTTTTCTAGAAAGACTATCCTAATAATCCTTCCGTGAAACATTAGATGGAGATATTCAGATACATTCGGTTAACGTGTCTTGGCGAATGCTAAGTTGGTATAGCAGTTCGAGTCGGCTCAACTAAAGCGTTACGTGGCCACGACAGAGGGATCACAACCCCCGTAGCCACTGCGAATTGCGATAATTATGTACGAAGCTGCTGTCAGTGATCTGCTTAGGAAATCCAAATCTGACTGGTGGCAGAATTAGCGAAATCGTTGAGGCTAAGACGACGCTAACGCGGATTTACGTAATTACTTTAACAGGTAGTGCCCTTTTGGGGTAGGGACCAAGTTTTAATCAGAAAAAAAAAATTAAAATAAAAGAATAGATGGAGAGAATTCGTTTACAACGGGGATATTCCGTCCACCTAGTGTAAGATGAAACTCTGCCGGTATAAGACCACGGAAGGATTTTATATTTTTGTTGACCTTGCATCCCTGTATAATCTTGTAAATAAAGCCTGGTCTGGTATGCAGGAGCATATGCTCCTGCATACCAGACAGTCATCCATACAGAATAACAAGTACCAATTGTCGCATAAATACAATTGTTTCTCCTGATGATGGGCACATAGTCACCCGAAACATGTATAGAAAAGAAATAAACATACTAAGAAAACTTTTGCGCCAATTTGGCTTTATTTACAAAACCACGGAAGAAGCAGAGGACATGGTTCTTCAGTGATTGTAATGCCATTGACAGGTGGCCGCGCTGCGTCTTTTTGAGAACGTTTTTGCGATGTGTGGCATTTGTCATTTACAGGTGTCGTCTGAAAGGGGAATAGATAGATACGTGTCTGGTGTTTGGGAGGGCATCATTTATGTACTTACTCCACAAGGTGAATACCCCTTCTCGCGTGATTCTAGGCGTGAACGTTACGTCTTTAACGGAATTCGCGACAAATTCGGGGTAGACTGATCGACTAGCATTTGGGTTCGAGACCTCACGGTCCCGATGCACTTAGGCCTTAATAAACGGTCCCTTTATGCCCCATATCAGTTTATGGGAGCCCTGTTACTTTGCTCAAGTTCCAGATGGCCCCCAGAATTATACTCTTGATGCCCTTTGATTCCAAGAAATAGGAGACCAGATGCGCATGTCTGAGTGACGCCAAAGCTTCACACTCACAAAGAATGTGGGCCGAGGTTTATTCCTCTGCTTCACACCTCCTACACAGTGGACTGTCACGCAGCCCTAGTTGGCGAAGATGTCTCCTCAGGGTATTATGTCCAGTGAGAGGGCCAGTAACATTCCTGGATTGTGTCCTGTTACAGGACAGAAACCTAGTCTTGGCACCCAGACAAGGTCCCGAGATTAGTTCTTGAGCCTGTCTTTGGGTGTGTCTTCGTACCTAATGTTTGTTAACCAACCAACGTCTAATCCTTCTTCATATATCCTGTCTAGAGGTTCCGAGGGCCGGCTCGGGTCCAAGGAACTTTAGAACGGAGCCGCCTCTTGCGAGCAAGTTCGGGGGAGGTTTGATATATAGAATCTGTGAAAAAACATGAGATTTTTTCATTGCATGACATTGTTACCACAGGTTGCCATTTGTTAGTTGTTTCGTTTATAACAAGCTTGCGGTCAAATTTATGCGCAATTCTAACCACACAGAACGCTGCAGAAAATAACCTTGTATTATCTCAGACGCACAAAACGCGACTACACTCCAACCCGATGTATTTTTAACTCAAATATGTAGGAGTACTGGTCCCAAGCGGAGAATGATCGTCTTTCTCCAGCGCAGACTACTTCCAAGGTCAACCGCAAACTCCTCAGTCACTATCTGTAGTCGCTTGACTGGCTCGGCCAGGATCATCTGGTGAAGATCATGTGACATCTAGTTTACTCTCTTGAAATCTTTAGGTTTTCACAGCTTTGTGCGTCAAGACTGCGATGCCTTGTGGTTTGGTAGATTGAAACAAACCGTTTGGAGGAGCCTGCCTGCTCCCTACATCTTTAGTGTAGTTACAGACCCCGCGACACAAAGCCATTACACATGCTGTTCTTTCTAACACGAGTTTATAAGGGAAAGCAGTATGCAAAGACAGTGAAGGAATTTACTGAGAGCGCCACGGTTTTCATGCAGTGTAACCTCGTGACAGAAAATATGTGAACCAAAGATTGGTACTTTTAGCTTACGTAATCGCTGCCTTTCTCACTGAAGTGAGCATTGAAAGTTATTGTCATGGGGGGTGGGGGGTTGGTGGTGGTGGTGGTGGTGGTGGTGTGATTCCGTGTGCTTTAGTTTGTGGATATCAGCGTCTCGGACACAACGCTGTCGCCATTTCCAGCGTAAGAAGCTCCTGTACATTGAACATGCAGGCAGCAGGGTTTCCCGAAAACATATGAAATCGTGAAGTCTTCTGGGATGTGATTTTGCGTCGTTGGGTTGGTATTTACCAGACGTGTCGGAGGTTGGTAATGTCATCATCTTCGAGACCAACTTCCTGTACTTCTTGACCCTTAATATAAAGGCATTGATGCTTTAAAACGTCTGCTACTAATCACCCAATGGCACAGTATGACATCCCAGAAGAATTGTGATTGAATCTCCAACACAGCTGTTGGAACCTCAAATATCGGACTATGGCTGCTATGTATCATTCACTGTAATGTATAGGAGGGAATTCGTCACAGAAACTATGGTCTTGAGGGCATCCATAATCAAACAAGCCGTGCGAGGAAGCGATCCGTGTCAGAGGACAGTCACTCACCCTTTTAAGACAACATATTGGACGTTATCTTTTGTAGGAGACAGTCCCCCCTCCCCACATACCCCGGTGCAGAGAACATAACTTCAGAATATGCCACAACGATATTCATTCCTGTTCTGTTTTTGTACGTTCCATCTTCTTGACAACAAGTTTCCACCACCCTCCTTCCATCCTCCGAACATAGATCACGCAACCAGCATTATCGTAACAGGGTGTTCATCATGTACAGTACATAGAATCGTGAGTGAATGCGAGTAGCTGTCCCATTGTCGTGTATTGCTGCGTGTCCGGGCTGCGGAGGAGATACGGTGAATTTACGTCAAATCGGTCTTATGAATTGTGTTGCTGTTTGCTTTGTCTGCGCAGTGCAGAGCTTAGAGCTCGTCTTGACAGAGTTACTGTATTGGAAAGGCGTAGTTCTTTGGCCATTCGACGCTCTGCCGTTAGAAAGTGCTTCTTTAAAAATAACCCAGCACTTATATCTTGGCTGTTTCGTGCAGACTGTTTGCAGCAGTTTGCTCAGAGTACCTCAGCGCTGTTTTCTGTTGTACCAGCCCCTGGTAGACGGAGCACGATGTAATCTAATGAGGGGCCGCGTACTGATGTGCTGGTTTTTCAGGTTGCACTCCCATTGTTAAAGTTTTCGACACACTTGGTCTTCACTTGTTTGTGTGTGGTGTACATTACTCAAACTTGGTGACCCTGTTCGTGAATATTCCAGTACAGTCTGGTGCCAGACCACATAATAAATTCATGGGTGTCTAATTTCATGTTCAACCCTGTCTTGTGGGTTGGGGGGGGGGGGGGGGGGGGGGGGGGGCCGGGGGGGGGAAAGGGGGGAAGGGGGGGGTTTTGTTTGGGGGGGGCAAGTTTTTTCCGAA
>Ga0123355_10017227_pt1 | contig 11410 bp, 6 predicted proteins | sample TergutEmb28metaG_3_FD_89872 | JGI IMG/M metagenome (GOLD analysis project Ga0123355, IMG submission 89872) | Embiratermes neotenicus P1 segment gut microbial communities from Petit-Saut dam, French Guiana - Emb289 P1 | ecosystem: Host-associated > Arthropoda: Insects > Digestive system > Gut ...
TAGTTCTGAGGTGTGCCATCCCCGTTGTGCGTTTAAACTATATGGTGAGGTGAATTCAGTCAAAAAACACAACTACAAAATATGGCTAAATGATGGTATTTATTAGCAAGGAGAAACTACATGTTTCGGCCTTTAGCGGCCATCTTCAGGTTCTGATAATTTTCTGCTAAAAGAATTATATATAATGTGCCTAAACCGCGTGGTGATGTTGAGATCTCATCATCATTCTGTGTTATTGTTAAGCTAAATTGGTGGGATGTCAGTGGAATAACCCTTTTAGCAGAAAATTATCAGAACCTGAAGATGGCCGCTATAGGCCGAAATATGCAGTTTTCCTTGCTAATAAACACCATCATTTAGCAGTATTTTATAGTTGTTTTTTTTTACTGAATTCACCTCACCATGCAGCACTGTAGTTTATAACATAAATGGGCAATTCGTTATCCAAGCTACACAGAAAACATATGGTTTTTAGAGCGGCGAAGTCAAGGAGATTACAATTTAACTGATATACATTTTAGTATCCCATTATTTGGTATAATACAAAAATTATAAACTTGTATTTTAAGTGTAAAGGAGGGGCCTCTATAAGAGCTCTTCCCTTGTATATAATTTTAGCAGTACCAGATGTTAGCCGCAATTACCGGCCGAAACGTGCCGCAGTGAACGTGGTTAATTAATGGAATATAAATAATTTATAGTGTTGCAATAATCGTAAAACTGACAAACAAAAATTCCAGGAGATTACGATACGCCGTACAAGTGACAGGTTACATAACCTTCGGAGGGCAAGCCTTCTTAGACACGGACTTCATTATGTGTTTTCGCACCGAATGAGTCAATTTTCAGTCAGCTGCTATTAAAAGAATCTTAAGTGGATACTCTATATTACATACCCATCCATCCATCGTTCCTGTGACACTACCACCCGCAGCCGAGCCTCGGCCTTCCATTATACCCTACATAACATTCGGTAAATTGCTTTGGCTGATGCGGAGCAGAAGCGACCAAGTTCTTTTCACGATACATTTTGAGTGTAACACAGGAAATGTTAAAAGCCCAGATAGGCCTAAAGTGTGGAAACAAACGCTTGTATCATTTCCCTGTTAATACAGTTCAACAACTTACCCCTTATTGCTACTGAAGGGTATAAATATGGATCGTCACACCTCGCATAGAAATTAACCCTCTAATACGGAGTCTTGCTGGAGAATTTGGCATGTGATTGGCATATCTAGGGCATTTCCTGCTTACTATTAAATCCAGATAGTCACTGCCCTATTCACAGATGTCTAATATCGAGCTCTACCTGACCCACTCGAACCCAGGGCACCACGTCAAATCCCATTTCTAAGATACATTTTTCTACGCTATTTATACCTACGTCTGTGAAGTAACACCTTGCGAGATTTGAGGCTGCCACAAATATGTTCATGTTGGTTTTTAAGTCTTCTTAGATGTTACACCGTGTCGAACTGTTGTTATCGACGTTTCGAAATCCAGCCGTGCCTTCATAATCAGAGTCAAGCTGTCCATGAATATTACAATTCTTGAAGTACTACTTCGAAACGTCTGTAACAGTTCACAAGTCGACATGGCGTAATATCACAACACATCAGAATCGTCAAGGAATTTCTTTGCCATGCTGTGGGCTGTGCATCGTGATATATTCTTATAACAGAAGCCAACAAGATGCGCTATTTCCCAATTTTATTTTTTTAACTTTATTTTTGATATCCAAAATAAAGTTTTAATATCAAAAATAAAGTTGAGAAATAGTGCATCTTGTTGGCTTCTATCACACGAAGGAACTTCTTATTTTCCGATTAATATAGAAAAGTTTACAGGCATTTCTCATTTCTCCCATGTGCTTGCTACATGTCCCAACCAGAGCTTTATCCTTGATGACATCATCCCAATACCAAACGATGAGAATAACAAATTATGAAGCTAATCGTTACGTAATTCGTGATATCACAGAGTTACTTTCCCTCTCTCATGTCAAAATCTGCCTTTGACACCTTCCCAAACAACCGCAACATAATAGATATGAGTCGTAACCGTCATGGTTAGACCCATCAACGCCCTTCATTGTTACACATTAAGCCACACATGTTTCGGTACGCGACCCACTCCTGTTCCCAAGAGTACGTAATAACTTGGCTTCATATACAGAGATTATTTTTCATCAATTTAAAATTTATTTTTCGATGATCAATGAATATACCCGTACTTAATTTTGGAATAAAAGTTTTTTACGTCCGTAGAATGAGGGACCAGGTTTTGCACCTGCGCAGACCAACAGACAAACAGTCTGCGTGTAAAATAAAGACCATGAATAAAACATCCAATGTCCTTTACCTTCAAAAAACTCTGTTCCCCACTTTACGTCACCGGAAGATCACAAATCGAGTGTTTCCGGACGATCCTAGTGAAGTGTGAGACGGATCGAGGTGTGAAGCTTCCTATTTCGCTGTCGTCACGGCGCAGACTGAAGCGGCGTCCAGCGCCCCACTGTGCTGAGACGCTCAGCGTCCTACGGACGAACCTGCGCATTCCACGGAGTAACATCAATCTAACCGCGTGGAAAATGTAAATTAAATTATTACAAACAGCGCAACTGCTTTTAGTGTGGTAGTTGTTCCGATAGTTACATAACGGTTAGCTACTAAGTGGTACTTCCGAAGAACGAGTCACAATTTGGCGTGTTTACGTACGCCAATAAGAATAACGTTATGACCACAGAAAGCGTGGAAAATCCAATCGTAGTGACGTAAATATCAAAATGTATCTTCATTAACTGGGATGTCAGGATAGAGTAATGTGTCTTCGTGCAAGTTTCTGGTGAACACAGAAAGGAACGTCGCTTGATGCACAGAAAGTGGGAAAAAATTCAGTAATTATCGGATTCTCAAAACCATCTCTGACAAAAAAGTATCTTAGCCTTTAGGTATGTCATTTAACGACGCTGCCAACGGCTAGAAAACCCTGTCCCGGTGACAGTAGGTCCACCACAAACCCCATCTGCGCTGACCCTATACTGAACCCGGGCTTCAGCGATGAGATGCCGACAAGCAATTGTCCGCTCAATAGCACGGCGCAATATGTTAATTAGTTGGTTAGATTCAGTGTATATTTCGGGACTTGGACCTCCCAGTAACAGACTTTCGTCTATGAGCATTAATACCATTAATATCAACACCAACGTTGCAAAGGCATCACAAATACTGCAATTGGACGACATGAATATTCCTCATATATTTCCTCCCTGCAAGAGACACAAGTTTCATTATCACTGTGACAACCACTGCGACGACAGCCTTCTTGGGAGCGATGCCTGGCAAATTGATATATAAGAAAGTTCCAGAGAAAAGGCATTTCATTCCGCAAGACTGTGATATATAACTTTGTTCGGTAAATGCCACGCACAGAAAAAACGCATCCAGAAAATTCATGAAGAGTGTTTTCCAGACTGAGGTTTATGGAAGTAACTAGAAGAAAGTATATTCCCCTACAGCGTCAGAAGTTTCTTCCACTATGCTACAATAAGAATAAATCCACATTACCTTGAATGGCCGGGAATACCCAGTATACTACGAAGATCCCACTGGTCTTATGAGAATACACAGAGACCTGCTGTAATCGAATAAAATATGGACTGTGTACAACGATGGCTGACAGTCCTGTGTCCTTCTGTACACATGACTTTCAATATATTCGAGAAAAAAAAAGTGACGCGCACTTCTGTGCGAGCGAGTTTTGTTGTGTGTATTCGATTTTCTACATAGCTATCAGGAAAGTTGTATTAGACATAACTAATTTTATGTTATATGAATAATGAACAAGAAAGCCTAGTAAAATAGTAAACTTACTGTACTAATTATCAGGATAAGCATTCCGAAGAAATGTAAAAAAATTATCAAAGGATATAGCAAGGAAGCTTGGAATTCTTGTTATTAGATAAATGCCTACTAAATTACTCTAGTTGTACAGAACGTGCCTTTAAATTTTGTAGCTAATGAAGTGCATGATATAATACGTAGCTCCAAACGCCGTGGGGTAGCGGTGACGCCTCCCAAGTTTTCTGCGATAATTTTCCGTTTCGATTCACTACCGGATAGCATTCTCTCCCCACAAAATTCACTTAAAGTTTTTCACTGCATTCAGATTTACACAATTAGTACGTGCTTCGCGGAATAATGCTTCAACTTATCTTTTAAAAGATATCTATCCTTTTACGAGGTCAATAAATTGTCTGAATTTAAGAAACTCCACATTTTACTCTCGTATCAGCAAAGCCCTGACAGTGAGGATTATCAAGGAATTTCTCATCGCAGTAATGCTGTTCCTCAGAAATTAATAGAAATCCAAGTCCAGAAATGGATGTTGGCTGCGAATTTGCTGAATATGTAGTCATGGTCAGTACACAAAGCGTAATTATTCAACAGCAGATTTTGGTATTTTGAGTTGGTAAGTATCATCTCTAATGGTGAAAAACAAGCATTAAACGATATATAACAAAGGACATCGGAAACATAACTTCATAGAATGTTATTACGAGCAAGCCACTGAATAAGACTAAGCGTATAAGAAACAGCGCAATTTCGTTCCTTCCTGCTGGACCGTTTGATTCTTCGTTTTGAAGACCTAAATAGATTTAGAACTCACACCATGGCGTCACCTCGTGACTAAGGAGACAGTCTGACATAAAAACTTTCGAATGAGATATTATACGTCGAAACTGCTCTTTTACGATCCTGAAGAAGGATATTTGACAGCACTTCTATCATTGCACCAGACCTGTGAAGGACACGCAACATAGACCAGCCCAATACGTTTTATTCAGAAATAAGTAAAAACCGAGAAATTCTGAAACCTCCCACCAAATATTTTTCGGTGACTAAATGCTCATTTATGTTAACACTCTTTATACAACTCGCGTGATTACAGATGCAGTACTTAATCGGCTGAGTGGTGAAATCCCCTCTGGTATGAAACTCGAGGGCTTTATGCATCCCACAGTGTTGGAGATTAAATCAATACAGAATAACAGCCGTCAAACACACCACTTTGTAAAAATAATAAGCTAATCAGCCACATGTTTCGACCCTCTAGGCGTCATCTTCAGGCTGATATTTGAAACTTATTAGGAAGTACACAGATCATACACGGAAGGGAGATTGCGCTTCGTACAGGTTTTTGTAACAAGTCAAGTCTCTACGTGTAATTGATTTCGCCGTCGTCACAAGAAACCCGACACTGTTAACTTCCCAGCAGCAATTAATTCAGCACATTTAATCCTAATACAACTCTTATTTCAGTCTATCCTTTATACAAGGTAGCGCGTGTGGCCTCTAAATTGAAACTGTTACAGCAAATTTTAACTCTCGTTAGAAACAGGGATACAGCAGTAAATAGAATGTGGTTCCGTTTTCTGTAGGACAAGAGCACTCTTTTTCACCACAGTGTCAACACGGGCTCTGGGGCCCACACATCGTGGACGACAGAGCTTTATCCCCCGGGATGAAAGAGGCAGGAGCACGAAGCTGACCACTCATATCCGTCTAGCGCCGGCGTCAGAAACGAGCAGAGCTGAAACTTGGCAACCCACACGTCTGCATGACTTGCAGAAGGAAAACTTCCTTTTATCCCTTCTTTTCCTTTCTTGCTGCATATTCCGTCTACTGCACTCTATATTTCAAACGGTGGTACCAGCGAATTCATGCATAAAGCTTACAAACTATTACTTTATTAATTATTTTTCTTCTCATTTAACCATTAAAATTGCAGGGCCACACCCATGAACCATCATTAGGCAACTATTTTTACAACAATTTGCCTGTCGTGCGTATAACACTACCGTAACTCATGACCACAACAGGGATACAATCGGCAGTCTTATCTCAAAGCATACACCAACAAAATAAACGGCATAATCTTTAACAGAGAGAACAAAAGCATAAAATAAATTCCCAATAATCGCATTGTTTACTATGCAAACTTTCCTTTATAAAGAAGTACATTTTATAATTTTACGTCAAATAGTACGAACAGAAGCTGGGTAAAAGTAAACAAAACAGGACTCTAGCGCAACATTGACCTTATTTGGACCAGCTTGACCATTTGGACCGACAATAATGAGACTGTTACTTTTATTTTTACTTTTATTAACATCTTAATTTGGATATTTTAGCCTAAAAAATGACGAAGGGGATCTGGCTGGTACTGGTCCCAAGGTTTATTATAGATGCCGACAGATAATAGCCACAAATCTTTGGAAACACCGTCTGACAAGACATCGGTCAGCTCTGCCAGCAAATCCGACTTCCTCACGTCCTCGATCGTGATCCCTGGACAATGCAACTTTAGTTGTAGCAGAGAGGAGCGGATGAAGGCGAGTCCTCGGCGCCCCAAAACCGAGACCTTCGGCTAAGGGAGCACACCGCTACAGAAAACGGGCATATTTGGGGGCCCTGAGGCCTAGACTGGACAAGATAGATGAATACAGACAGAACTGGCTTTCACACTTGCAAAGAATGCCACAAAACCGAATCCCTTTGAAATCATACCACTACAGACCACAAGGAAGGAGAACAACTGGAATACCGAAAAAGCGTTGGCGCGAGCAGCTGTAACTCTGGAGACGGAACGGATCAAAGGGTCCAGTCCTTGATGTTTATGATGATGATGATGATGATGATGAAAATGACGAATATTTATTATTTTAATAAACAGTCAAATTAAGTGAGATATGAGTAACAAGACGAAAGTTGCATGTTCAAATGTACTTATGTTTTTTTTTTTAAATTGTTATAAAAATAATTTTCTCATCGTGGTTCATGTGAAACGAAACATGTAGCACTGAGAGGTGCGACATGATGGACGGCATTTTTGTGTTTGTTTATAATACGGAAAGACATAAGGGATACATCAGAATAAAAAGTAGTACCACTCCCTTTAATTGCAACAGCTCCAAATCTTGGTCACATAAGTATGAACGGACTTCAAAAAACTTTAGAAAAATTCAAACACGGTCATCGGTCAAAAGTGAAGAGTCAAACTCAAATTGTGCTGCACTGTTTGCATTTTACTAAAACCCACACCGCAAAGCAAAGTGGCGTTACATTTAACAAAAAAATTGTATTACTGTTCGTCAGAAGAAAGATTATAACAAATATATTTTAAAATATATGTTGCCTAGGTCACGGTGAACACTCGGATTCCCCGCAAAAGACCAACATTTTACTAGTGAAGAAGTAAATAACCTCGTCTTCCTTCTGAAATCCGTAATATATACATACATACATACATACATACATACATACATACATACATACACTGTACCAGCAAAATGTTACAGCTTTTAAATTTTGAAGTAGTATCTACACATAGTAACCGACTGTACTTTAAACTGTTATGTAAATATTAACCCACCGATATTTTAATGGAGATGCGGTATGTTTACTGTGAGGTGCAAACTGAGTTATTAAATATTAATAAGACGAATTTGACGCTTCAAACCCTTAATTCGTCTGTCATTACTACAAGCTTTCTTGGTGTCACTTTGCTCGGAGTCATTCTCAAACTTTTCGTCCTTCTAGTCACACCGCCATACACCTACTGGTAAAGCAAATTACGCACACGGTTGGATAAGCTTCAGTGAAATGTGTGGCGCAAAAACATTCACAGATTTTAAATTGCTTTTAACGACTTCGTAAATGTAGTTGCGACTTGCTACTTTTGTTAAAAAATATTTGAATTCTGTTGATATTCCGAAGGATTTGTTGGTTATTTGTGTGTAATCTTTCCTTGGATTTTGAGGAAGGGTAAAAAAAATCTTCTTTGTGTCCACATAGGATAATTTTTCTCTGTTTAGAGATAAAGAAATAATTCTCATTTTGCTCATTTACAGATCATATTCCTGACCACTTAAATGTTAACAAGACAGGCAATTTACGTATTACGTAATATCGAGGCACGTTCGTGCAACCATTTTTGCAGTGGAAAAGCAATGAGTATTACACAACCCGTGTGCATTTGTAGCCTTAGGTATCCTGCGTGCAATGCACATGCGCCAAATTGTCATCTCTTGCCTGCCATTCTTTACAGTATTTTCCAAATTTAACTGAACAACGGCACGATTTTCGAGAAAAAAAGTTATTAATACAAAATATGTGTTTTGATTTTCTCTACGACATTTGTATGAAATACGAGGGAAAGTCATTAAATAACAGGAATTTTATTCTAAACTGCATGGTAAAGTATGTACAACGAAAAATCTTATTTCGGGATACAAAATGGCTCCTTAGCAATATGTTTTATAGGGGTCGTGACGATTAAGCAGTTTGAGCCTGTGCAGTAGGCCGTACAGCATGGCCGCTCCACTGTCAACTTGCACCGTGGAAGAGCAACGAAGTGTTATACGTTTTTTGTGGTCAGAGGGTGTGAAACCTTCTGAAATCTACAGAAGAATAAAGGTTCAGTATGGAGACAGTTGTTTGAGTCAGGGGAGTGTGTATGAATGGGTGGAAAGATTTCAAAACGGACAACAAAATGTCAGTGATGAACACCGGAGTGGGAGACCAGTTAGCGTGGAAAGTGAGACAGTGAAACAGCAGGTCGAGCTTTTTTCTAGAGGGCATCTGCAAGCTTGTGAACAGGTGGACCAAGTGTGTTGCGAAGCAGGGGGACTATATCAAAAAATAAGACACAAACAATTTCTGTAAGTACTCTTGTAAAAAAGCTATTATAAAATTCCTGTTATTTAATGACTTACCCTCGTATTTCCCATTCTAGGAAGAAGTGAATGAGATATGATCAAAATGCATTGGTATTCATGTAAAGTACCCGTTATTCTTATAAGACTTTAATGAAACTTGAATTATCTTGACGGATGTTCGAAAAATACTCGAATATAAATTTAATTATCACACCAACTAATGCACTTACATAAATTTCACATTAAAACATTTAAAATCGCGCCAACATATTTCGATCCTAGGATCATCCTCAGGTAGCCACGTTGTTCCTTGCTAAAGTCATTTTAAAAATACTCATTAATTAATTCCTTGTATTAATAGGGTGCTGTGGCAGCATGTCTGTAATATAAATTATACTTATTAAGTATACTGTCAAAATAATATAGTAAGAATGTCAAAACTATACACTTAATAAGTACAATTTATATTACAGACATGCTGCCATATCACCTTATTAATACTAGGAATTAATTAAGGGGTGTTTTTAAAATGGCTTTACCAAGGAACAACGTGGCTACCTGAGGATGATCCTAGGATCGAAACACGTTGGAGCGATTTTAAAAGTTTTAATGCGAAATTTTATGTAAGTGGATTAGTTGGTGTGATCATTAAAGTGATTCTACAAAATGCACGGTGAAACAATAAAGATACTCAAATATCAAATTTGAAGAAAATTCCTTCAGTGAGAGCCAAGTTGTTCAATGTGGACAGACGGACGGAATGATACGACGAAGCTAATAGTGCTTTTCTCAAATTTGCGAAGGCGCCTATAAATCAAGGTAAAAACACACCTGCCGAAGGGAAACACAACACTATACATTGTCTTTTAAAGACGTTTCAACAAATACAGGAGGGCGGATCATGCGTCTGGTCGGCTGGAGGTTGTACTAACGTAGACAAATGTAGACAGGCCACAATGATGACAGAGGAACAAAGCTGTGAAAGATAGGTGAAACTCTGAAAATAAGTTGAAATAAAAAAAGGAGAGAAATAAACGTAAAAGTAAGTGTTGAGTTAGGCACCAATTAACGTATAATTGAGAGGCACGAAACGTGGCGTCTAAATTACATGCCGAAAATTAGGGTAAGATTAAAACCTATAAAACTTCCTGCAGTACGCAGTAAGCAAAGTTACTGCACTTCGTAACTGATACTTTATTTCCCTTAAACTTCTCCGTGTTTGGATATTAAACAGAAAATCTACGTGCACTAAACTGTATACACATGTATATATCACACCCCCGATCCCGGTGGCCGCCCGGTTTGCAGCCGTTCGCTCTGTTGTGTGTTGTGTGGGTAGTGGCTTCTACGACGAGCTGATTAATCGTTCAGGGGAGTCCTATTGGTTGCGTGTGTGTGTGTGTGTGTGTGTGTGTGTGTCTAATTGTGTGTGATATGGAAGCCTCAATACGAGAAACCTACATCCGAGCTGGACTGTAGGGGTTTTAACAACTGCCAACTCGTTATCCAGATGCAACCCCATGTGATTTCTTTCTATGGGGTTACGTCAAGGATCAGGTTTACGTTCCTCCTCCTCCCGCAAGTATCCCGGAACTGAAGGTACGAATCAGAACCGCCAATGAAATCATCACCTTTGACATGCTACAAACAGTTTGGAACGAACTCGACTATCGTGTTGATGTTTGTAGAATCAAAAAGGGTGCACGTATAGAGCACCTGTAAGGTTCTTGTTTTTAAGCTTTCGCAGTGTTCTAAATGCAATTTGTTCCTTTTTGGGTAATTCTCCGGCGTCTGAGTTCTAATTTCCGACGTTTCGGAACTCACTATCAGTTCCATCTTCATAAGCAGGTGAATGAAGTATACTTCATTCACCTGTTTATGAAGATGGAACCGATAGTGAGTTCCGAAACGTCGGAAATTAGAACTCAGACGTCGGGGAATTACCCAAAAAGGAACAAATTACAACTGTAAGGTATGTAACAAAAACTTGGTGTGTTGTTCTATTAAATAAAAAATACATACACTCCTATCTCAAGTGTATTGTGTATGGCAAGTTGTTAAAACCCCGAGAATCATTTCGAATAACCCTCATACAGTAGCATGGCATCTGACCGGGCTGGCATATCTTAGTCAATAGACCGACCATTTTGGCTACATGCTCAGCAAACAATAATTCGGAGTTACATTTCAGCAAAACAGAAAGTCAGGCTGGCTCTGTGGCCTTCCGAGCCTCCTACTCTAAAAGCACCATGGACTGTTCCCCAGAGATTGAAGCGAAGTGTCAAGCTGACCCACTCACCTCAGTGCAGTGTCGAAGTCGAACATTCCTTCACAACGAAGTACTCAATTTATACACAGAGAGAAGTTTCCTTATATTTACAAGGAGAATTACACATTCGATTCGCAGGACGCTACAAACGTTTATATTAATCACAAAAACTGTAGCAAGAACTTCCCCTACCGCTGAAGTCATACGCCAAAGAAAGAGTGTGAACAAAGAACGAACTGAAAGTGAGGTACGCTTTCCGATGCATCGAAGTTTTTGATTATTTCCATGTAGTATAAGGCATTCCGACCGCCTCTGTGGTCTAGTGGTCAGAGTTTCTGGCTACAGATACAGAGGTCCCGGGTTCGATCCCCGGCGCTACCAGATTTTCTGAGTAGTAGTGGGTCTGGAACGGGGTCCACTCA
>Ga0123355_10017228_pt1 | contig 11410 bp, 5 predicted proteins | sample TergutEmb28metaG_3_FD_89872 | JGI IMG/M metagenome (GOLD analysis project Ga0123355, IMG submission 89872) | Embiratermes neotenicus P1 segment gut microbial communities from Petit-Saut dam, French Guiana - Emb289 P1 | ecosystem: Host-associated > Arthropoda: Insects > Digestive system > Gut ...
GAAATCATTTGGATCGCGCTGAAAAAATTCCAAAAGTTGCTCAGATGACTGGCACCATTGACGTTTTTGATCCGCGTTCAGGCATTTTGGGACCCACTTCGCGGAGAGATTCCGCATGTCCAAATCTTACTGAATGATGGACCCAACCCACTCACGTGAGATGCCCAGTTGCTCAGCTATTGATTTAGCCGAAATCCGGCAGCCTTCCAAGATTAGTTCGTGAATCTGATCAATAATCTCCGGGGTTGTCACTGTTTTGGGTCGTCCAGGATGAGGAGCATCACAGGTGGAAAAATCACCACGTTTAAACTAGGTCACCCAGTTTTTGACGGTGGCATACGATGGTGCATGTTCCTCTAATGTTTCTGTCAGAATATCTTGAATCTCCTTCGGTGCTTTGCCTTGCAGGAAAAAAAAAGAAACTTGATGACGGCTCGCGTCTCCATGTTGTTGAAATCGCGCGCATCGCCTGACATGTTTCCTTTCAGTCTCTGTAACAAGAAAAGACTTGCAATTCGGCACATGAACAGACTCCTTTCCAACGACACTATCGATTCCATCCCATGACATCGAGAAGTAGGTCGGGCTAAGGGCTTATCAGCACCCCTTCATATAAAACAATGATATCCAGCATTCCAGGGACTAAATAATTGCCAGGTATCTTATTTTTCCAGATATTAGAACATTACACATAATGTATATCTTGGTGCACCTAGCAACCTCATGGACAGACCTAACCATTTAATTGGTCACATGATATGCTGTCCTGTTGTCTTTGTCACACTGTCTAGCCCCTTTTCATCATTACTTACACAACATGGCATAGAAAAAAATAAATAAATATTTAAATCATCTTTTTCAGAACATTAGTTACACATTTCAATATCACTACCCTAACTGTTCACTTACATAAATTTTCCCCGCACATAATAGTTTCTTGTGATCAACTTAAAAAAGTTTAAGGGGCCTCTTAGTCATTTTCTGGTTTATACAGCTTTCTGGATCAGTCAGTCCTGGATATCACAGGTTTTACTGTACTTATTCACGTTTCAAAGATTTATACATGTGTTTTATTATTGTGATGAATCTGTAGAAATATTTCTTTTTTTTATTTATTTTAATTTATTTCCATACATCCCATTTAGGTACATACCATGGAAATGGAAAAAGTCACGTACATTACTGAAGACAAGACCCACATATGCTGCTCCTAAAGAAGTTCACAGCGTAAAAGGCCCATGTTTTATTATAAGGTTTGCCAGTGTGACTCCATTTCCTGATGGGTTAGTGTTCTTCCTACACTACCGTAGTTCCATCATTAACCATTATGCTAAGTGTGTACTGTATAAGCAACAATAATGGTGACTTTGAGTACATGGCAAAGAGAGGTGGACTCTTGAATAAATATGTCACAGGGGAAAAACAGTAAACCTGTTTCAGATACATCCACACAAGATTTTACATTTCTGTGTTTGTGTGCTGGTAATTCATTGGTTACTTATTGTTTTTTTCATTTTGTGATGTTTTATCGAATGTATAAATTGCACAGCACGATCAAACATGGTTACTGCGAATAAGAAACTGAAAAAGACATGTACCAAAATGTGTAGCTACGCTTTATGTTTGTACTGGTACGAGGTGCTCAGGGTAGTTGTTCTGCACAAACAGCTACGTACATTGCACACAATACAGTAAGTTTATTAAATATTCATAGTAAAAGACCCTAAACTCATAAAGTAGGCATGTCAAGTGTAAAATGATTTCCAAGAAATGAACCTAACTTCTTGAACGAAATAATGATATTTATTACTTTACAATACCTGTTTATAGCCCAGACCAGTGTATTGGCAAACTAAGCCCTGAATATTCCACTACTCTGTGTTACAGAATTTTGTATTGGTAATGAACAGAATACAGAAAATGTATACAGTTTTAAACACATACCTTAAAACCCCCATAAAAAGTGAAGGGAATCTATGATTACAGCTGTGAAAATGAGGTAATACATAAATGGGAATAAGTCTTAACGAATATCTTGAAAGGTGCTATGCTATATATTAACTTCAGAGGTAGTGGGTTAAAATCTGATTGCAGTAGACTTAAAAGTCATTTTCCAGCAGCCTACCGAACTAAAAACATGTTTTACACATTATAAATTATGTGAAGTTACATTATGTCTATCAAGTGCATCAAAATGTATGTGGATGTCTCCATATAACATTTTAAAAGATGAACTATTAAAGCTGGAAACATTAATTTTTATTACCAAGTTTTAGACGATGAAATCTGTGTATAAAAGTATATCTCACATACGTGAGTGTTGCTGCTTAACCGTAACACTTCTATGCATTATATTGCATGCCTCCTTATCAATGAAGTGGGCAACGAAATGGTATAAATAAATTGTACTTGCACACCATTAAACAAAGCCATTATTAGTAAATAGTTCTTGTTCACATTAACTCTAGTAACAGATGTTTTGACTTATTCAGTCCTAATCCAGCCAGTCTATTAAATATAAAAATGAAAAACTGTATAAATAAAAAATATTATGTGTCAGTGCACAAGGAATAAGATCTCATTTCCTGACCATATTCTTTTTACAATATTGACATTATTTTTGTTCGTTGTTGTAGCCTCATAAACCTTTTGTTCATATTAAGTTTCATAGAGTTTACTGACATATTATATAAAAGGTAAAGCTATCCCATTACAAACCTGGCCAGGCCCATAGGGCTGCAGTAGGTTAAGGCTCCCAGAACTTCTAGAAAATTAGCACATGAAGGTGGTAAGATTATCAGCCATATGCACTGGTCACCTTTACCCCCTAGGAGACATCCCTGGTACTCATTTCTGTCAAAGGCTCAGTTGACCCCTGGGCCATAGTGTGGCTGGAAGGACTAAGTCAATGAAAAATCCCAATAACCTCATTGGGAATCGAAGTTGTGACCTTCTGGCTTGTAGCACAGTGCCTCAACTAGCTGCACCATATATGTTGTAGCATTTATACTTTTAAATTTTGATATTTTAACAGATTAGCCTGATCGTGACTGAATAAATCAAAATATATGTCATTAGAGTTAATATGAACAAGAATTATTTACTAATAAAGGTTATGTTTTACTTTGTACAAGTACCATTTGTTAATACACATAACACAACATTTTGCCAAACATCAAGGTTAAAAAAAAAGTCATGCATAAAACATCTCTTTCAATTAATGCATTTCAAGAAAGACACTAATAGTTCAAATTTAAAACTCATGTACAAATACTAAAAAATCAAAATTTCCATCTCTATAACAGCGTGTGAATGTAACAAATTACATATACAGTATATACAGTATATACGGTATATAAGCTCAGTTCAATTAACACATTCAGTGAAAAATATTTGTTATGATTAACTGTAGTACTTTTGCCAGGCTGATAAAACTTCTTGTGTAATTACAGTAAAGAGTGGAGTTCTACATTAAAGGAAGAAACAAATACCTATGTCTGTTGGAAGATATGTGCAGAAATTCATATGTGTCTTCATGTCAAGTGTCCACGATATTTCTCTAATTTTAATAATATTTTAAATGGATTCACAACTGCTCACAAAATTCCCCAATTTCAAATGCCATAAATATTCGTTCGCATGCTGTTACATGTGTACAGATAAACTGATGGACGGACAGAGAGGCTCATTTCCATATTTACTCCATAGGGAAGCAAACATACCTAAAAATGATCCAAAAAGATATAATTTTCAGCAAGTACAGACACTCCCCATTGCACATAAGGTTCTGTTCTACAAACATTTATATATCTAAAATTTTACACATGTTAACATAAATGTGCTCATGACTGTCATCAAGAACAAAGAGAACAAACTAGAAATAAGTATATTTGGGGTAGGCAACTAACATAAATATAAGTGGGATTGGTACTGAAAGCTTTAAGATGATATGAAACTGAAGTGACATATTTCAGTGCTCTTCAGATATTATCTGTTATGTACGTAAAGATAAGGTGTTAATAATGTTAAATGCACACACCAATTTTAGTAATGTTATAATGCTGACACACTTATTATCCTTTTAGTGCCACAAAAGTAATGACAGTTAGCACAAAGACATGTTTCAATGGTCATTAATGTGTAGTGTGGTTTTGTAACTTCACTGCACTTAAGTAACTCTCAGGCTTGCATATAATGTGGGCAAACATTGGGACCAAAGTTATTAGTAAGAATTACTGAAATTCACACAACCTGTGAGAGATGAAGTTCTCAGCAGCAGTCTCTATTTGAGTAACAGCTATAACTGCTGTAAAAAACTAGTAAATATGCCTGTAAAACTAGTATAATGAAAATAAACAAAACAACAACCAAAATAAGCACTAGAAAGCCAGAGGCAATGTACATGAAGTGCAAATTAAAACATATACACAGACAGCAAGTTTTATGATATGGGTAGCTGGATAACAGACAAGGGAAGGAGAAGTTCACAAAATAGGCCCCCTTTTTAGAGTTGTTTTTTCTTGAGGTCATTAAATCCAGTCCAAAGCAATAGTTAGAATGTATATTCACAAGTTATTTCCAAGTCAAAGGGGTTTAAAATGTAATTATCTCAGTAAGTACTTTACATTCAGAACATATCACGTACGCAAGATTTGAGGTTCTCAGAGCAGTGTTTCATAGCATTCAATTCTTCTGGGATGTGATGTTGTGTCTTTGGGTTAGTGGTTTGTGGTGTTGGGAAGGCCTGTAATTCTGTCATCTTCCTCGTGAAGATGGCAGAATTACAGGCCTTCCAAACACCATTAACCATAAACCTAGACACAACAACACATCCAAGAAGACCTGAATCCTCAAATATCATACAGTTTATCAAGTTGAGAAACAGTTTTGCTATGTGTCAAGAAATAATGTAAATACCGGGGTGCTGATAAGTCCTTAGACCGACCTACTTACTAATGTCGTAGGACGGAATCGATAGTGTCATTGGAAGCTAATCTACTGCTCAGATCAAATAATATATGCTTGTTGCAGACTCTCAAGAACCTTTAGAGGGATGAAAGACAACTTATATGTTTAATTTTCATGTAAGAATTATCAATTTGGGCTAAGGACTTATCAGTACCCCTGTAAGTATGAGGCCAATTGAGTTACAGTGGATGGGAAAAGTGCACAGCAATTTGTTGTCAAAGGCTCTGTCACTTCATGGTGCCCTGACTGCAGCAGTACTAGACACCATATTTTTCATCATACAATTGTACATCATTTACACTTTATGGTGTTTCCAGATGTGACTGACTACTTCAACAGTTAAGCTACTTCTTGTATGATGTTCAAAGTTAGGCCACAAAAATGTCAGCTACATTACCAATTATATTCTTCAGTCTCTTTTAGTACAATATTACCCCTTAAACTTGATGGTTCTTCTTTAACAAAGATATGTCAGAGTCAACACATGTTGTTCAGACTTTTGAAATCATTTTAATGATGGGAAAAGGTTATAAAAATGCACATCCCCATTAGTGGAAATTAAATAAAAGGAAAGTTAGTCTTGGTGTCATCCATGCTTTCTACTCCTACCATTTTATTCAAGTAGTAATTGATAAGTCTGATGGCAGAGTAAAAAATAAAACACAGAAGATCAAAGTATACATTTAGTACAAATACATCTCATAGTTTCTAGCTATACCTTGGCAGAGAATGCAGAGAAGTCTGTCGAAAGCAGGCAATGACAGCACGCTTCCTCTGCGTGGAAACAACTGAACGATAGCTGCCCTTACTTTGTTGCTGAGGGTGGTCAATCTACACAAGGAAATAATAAAGTGGGACCATGCTTGTCAATGTGTCCATTTTTAGTTATGGGTAAGGCCTGTCTGTAGAAAACCTGAAGTTCATAAAAGATAGAAACTAGGGAAGGAATATAGCAGAATGAAATATAACACAAGAAGCAAAATAATACAGTAACAAAAGATTTAGGAAACAGAAACTTACCCTATGCCATATCACCCTTATCTCAGAACAATACTTATATTTTGTGAATACACTAGTATAATAGCATTTTAAAGTCATTTTTGGAAATTTTAAATGCAAGTATATTGAAGAAATATGCATTTTCTAACAATTAAAATTATGAGTGAATGTAAGCCAAAACAGAATGAATGTATGACAATTCAGTCTAAAGCTGATGTTGCCCTGTTGTCTGAGAAATAAATTACTGATATCCGACTTACAAGATGTGAGAAATTAAGCTATAAAGGTAACCTTGTAACCACAACAAGCATGCTCAGTAACACTTGAACATCACCTCAGCTGCACATGAGGATATTTAATTTAGATTTTGACATTATACACCTACATTTAGTGTAAAAATGTGAGTATATTTATCCATAGGTCAGTTACCAAAGAAATGCATTTTCATGTGTTAACATATAGCAGGCACTTAAGTAACAAACCAACAAATGCACTTACTTACTTACTTACTTACTTACTTACTTACTCCATGGAGCAGAGTCCTTCCTGAGAAGCTAACCAGCTCTCAGCTAGTCATGAAATTCCTCCCTATTTAATGGAACCTTAAGGTTCATTACTGATTTCAAAAGTGCCAGCCACCTGTCTCTATCCTGAGCCAGACTGGTCCAGTCCCAACAAATGCACACTGATAAAATATGTTTTACCATATACTACGTAACTCATTGACATGTTTTGGTTGCTTCTGCGACCATCATCATGGTGTCATGCAAGAATACACACAATATACAACAACTGCACAAAACACCTAACTAAATCCACCCAATGTTACAGTTAATATTTTAAGTGCTCCCTATGACCATAAAATTTCAAATTATGTTGTCATAAAACAGGTAAAATTACTTTGGCATTAAAAACAGATGAAACTGGGTGTGTTTATGTTGCTTCTTAAGAAATGAGATAGCTTTTGAATCAGCCAGACAGGGCTCCTCACAACCACTAATAGGAAATGAGCCGGCACTTGGTATATCTGCAAATGTTACCAGGAGAGTGATCACGGACTTGACAAGTGGGAAAACAAGAGGAGCCTTGGCACTCCATATGTGGACAAAGGCAAGCTAAGGGGTTTCTTAAAAATCCCTCTGCAAAAAATGTTGGGAAATTGCTCAACCTGAGCAGAAACCAGCTAAGAATATTTAGAGGGTTGGTAACAGGACACAGTCACTTAAAAGGACACCTGGGGATTGTAAACATTCCCAAGTGTGATAGATGCAAGCAGGCATCTGAAACCACCTCAAATGTTCATTTTGATAGTCATACCTTGGCCACATTAAGATCTAGGCACCTGAGTCATTATTTTATGAAACCAGCTGACTTTGAGGACATCTCTGTCAGCAGGATACTGCAATTTGTTCAAGGTGCAGGACTGCTGAATGAGTGAGCTAAAGCTGATTCATTCAGCTACCTAAGGACAAACATGGTCAAAGTGCATAGGTCACTCGGTGCCTGCACTTTTGTATTCTATTCTATTATATTATATTCTATCCTATGCTATTCTATTCTACTCTATTGCTTCTTAGCTGTTTAAAGTTGATATGCGCCCTGTTAGATGAGTAACAATGTGTACCCTAGCACAAATGGCTTAGACTAGTGTGTCTTAAGCAATCTCCACTAGGGTACACTGTTGGTTTGTTACATAAGTGTAAATATTCCTCAGTGCATGGATATGGAAAATATAATGTAGCAGGCACCTTAGCCACTTCATAATAATTCTGTATACTACTACAGAATTATATGCCAGCTTATAATGAGTGAGCAGTCATTTATTTCCATGTATTACTTGTGACTACAAGTATGTATTTTTATGTGGAAAGTAGTATTTACCACAAAATACCAACTAGTTTTTAAAGGCCTGGAAGATGTCCCTCACAACAGAAATGCAGAACATATTTACAGAGGCCAGTTCAATAAAAATCGTTCAGTCCTGAAACTACTGAATCAGTATATTTTGGGTCAAAATATTTCACATTTTGTGAAATCCAGGTTACTCAGCTGGTCATTGGGTATGTAAATATCATGAAGCAAGGCCATTAATATTTATGACTGCATAGTGTGTTTTCTATTAATTTTAAGTGCATTTAGCAAAACACAACACATCATATTTTATACCTTACAATTCCATTTGGAAACTGTCTTATTTGTTCATTTCCAAAGTCCTGAAAAGTCTACAATTAGGTAAATTTTCACTCTTCAAAACCAAACTATTAGAAAATTCTTCACTGATACAGTCAGCATCATAACTCCTATGGCATACAATTGGTTCATTTAAGGAATGTGTAAAAACAATTACAGGTAGACAAGTCTCCAGACAGTCCCTTAACTAGTCAGGTAGTACTTATAAGCTGTTTTGGAACAGAGAAAATGTTAGTGCCCAAATATGCAAGCATACAACCATGGTTTATTGTAAGTAAACCTCTGACCTTTTATCTCCCTATCATACATTCTCATTCTGACCTTTATTTGAATCTGTAGCACATTAGGCAACTTACATGTAACCAACAGTAATACTTTTCACTTCCTGTTATTTTAAATGTGTTAAACCTTTAGTTTAATCTGTAAGAGTTATTAAAACTTTCTGCTATTTACTTTACAGGTATTACAGCTCTATTTTAATAAGTTCAAATGCAAGAATAACTCTCTCTCTCTCTCTCTCTCACACACACACACATAATATATATATATATATATATATATATATATATATATATATAAACAGATGAATAACATAACAGCAATTAAAAATTTCATGAAAGCAGGACTTGTTAATGTTATTTCTTTGTTTTTGTTTGCTACACTCTATAAAACCTCTGATAAATACGTATCCGCCTTTGTAAGATGTATTACATAAATTAACTGCAGGTATAAAATATGACATATCTAGACGCAAATACACACATGGTTTGTAAACTGGGCAACAATTGGAATGATTTGGTTCACTTCCAATATTATCAGTCCTGAGCGCTCTGAGACATAGCAGCAACATTAAAAATCAGAAGTGCATGAGCATTCACACTTAAACTGTTACAATGAGCCAAAAAGTATATTCACTGTCACTTCAACAACATATGCAAGATTAAAAGTGAAGCAGAAATTTATTACTAGGATAAAAATTTCATTCTTAATTGTTAGTACTATGTAATAATGAAAGATAAGTTAATGAAAAATGATTTCTCAATTAAGAGGACTAGTACATTATGCAATTATGCTTTAACCTTTCAAGGCAAGGTTCATATATGGAACATCACTAAAATTTTGTAGTAGTTTAAAGCAAAAAAATATATCCACTCTTAAGAGACAATATTCCGTATACATGTATTAAAGTAAATAAAAGATATTTAAATTATCATAATAAAAGGTGTAGGAAGCTACTGGATGATGTTAAGGAAAGGAGAGGAAACTCTCATTTGAAGGAGGAAGCTCTAGATCGCACTATGTGAAGAGCTTGCTTTGGAAAGGGCTTTGGATGTGTCATAAGACAGACTACTAAATTAATGAATAAAAGTTAAAACGTAAAAGGTAATGTTCACCCTACAACAGGCCACAAAAGCCCAGATGGAGAGAAGAGGTATAGCTCTGCTCTTTCTTTAACTTCGACATTAGATGTGGGGGGAGACCAACGCCACACCGTGGCCACTTTACCCTTGGGAAAGACCTGGTACCCATTTTATAGGAGGCTGGGTGGGCACCAGGACCAGTCTCGATGGGTGCAGAAAATCGTGCCCCTACTGGGATATGATCCCTGGAACATCCAGCTCATACTGAGTTGCTATACCAACTATGCCATCCCGGCCCATATCAGGATATAAGAGATTCAAATTTCAACAAGACATCAACTGCTGTAATTATGACTCACCATGTGCAGTCCATAAAGTACTTTTGACATTGCAACAATACGTTCAACAATGTCATCTATTTTCATGGGCTTGCCTTCCTCGTCAGTCTTCTTCTGTCCCAGCTTGGAGTACAGATAATGTTGCCATGACATCTCATCTGCTGGATCAATCTTATCTGGAAGAGTGAGCTGAATCTTGGCAAATTCCATTATCTCATTCTCAGGTAATTTCTGAAATACAGTGGAAAGTTGCTCATTTTGCTAAAAGCAATGAAATATGTATAAGTCTTGATGCTGTCACAGAGGGTGTTGTTCGTATGAGAGTCTGGTGGCTTTTGACACTCTGTACGTTATGCTGATACTATATGTTAATGTTATTGGCAAAACCCAGAAGACCATGATTTGATGAGAATACTTCACTGTTCCTGCTAATAAAATGTTCAACATTTAGCCAATACAAATTATGATAAAGGAGGAGTTAAAGGACAGTCTTACATCAATCTTTGAATAAATGAGCATGACAATATTAGTTTTTAAGTATTTTCGATCATAAGTTTTAAAGTTTCCACTTAATATATCTTAAGCTTATTGTTAGCAGTTGACTAGTGGCATGTGGAACAAATTCATTGAACTTGCTAAAGAAAAGACTTGACTTGAAATGTGGTTTTTGTTGTGAACCTACTCATAGCCATCCAGCTTCACACTAATTACCATCACACGTTCCATTCTGAGTTCTACTCTACAGTTGGCATATAAAGCAGCTACTACTACATAAACCATATGACATGCAACCTACAAAATTTTTGGGGGGGAGAAGAAAAAGTGACAAGACAATCTATCCCCGTGGATATTTATTGGCTCTGCATCATGCACTGAATGAAGAATGATATCCTCTGCATAGAACAATCTTTCCTGGTATGCTAAAACCCCCTCAGCAAGTCAGGAAGTTCTCCACTTTTCATGGGTTCTGAATGTTCATTACCATGCTCACAAGAACTTGCACCTAATTCCTCAAGCCCCAATTATTTAGGACAATATCCTACTGCAAGAAAACATTTATATATTGAATTATAATCATAATCATAATCATAATCATGTATTGTATTCCATAAATCCATCATTGTGTACAGACACCATTGGATGTGGAACTTGTCAAGGTAGCACATACAATATGGTTAATATAATCACTATACATGATACATTATTTGACACTTAAGATATGAGTAAGCAAAATAAAATATAGGTTAATAGGTATTCTTTCTATAGACTTAGGCTTTGCAGCTGTCATAATATTCTTCAAGTGTGTAGAAAGATTTTAAGTGGAGGTATTTACCTAGTTCCAATTTGAATCTTTTGACATCACTAAATAAGTTTTTTTATGTTAGGGGGGAGATTATTAAAGACCTTCACGCCGGAATAATAAACCCCTTTTTGGTATAAGGTTAAGTTGGCCTGGGGCTGATAGAGATTGAAATTCTGTCTAGTATTAATACCGCACATTTCTGAGTTTACATGAAAAAGGCTCATATTTTCCACCACAAATGTCATAAGTGA
>Ga0123355_10017229_pt1 | contig 11410 bp, 6 predicted proteins | sample TergutEmb28metaG_3_FD_89872 | JGI IMG/M metagenome (GOLD analysis project Ga0123355, IMG submission 89872) | Embiratermes neotenicus P1 segment gut microbial communities from Petit-Saut dam, French Guiana - Emb289 P1 | ecosystem: Host-associated > Arthropoda: Insects > Digestive system > Gut ...
ATGATCGTATGATCGAAACATGTAGGAGCGTTTTAAGTGTTTTAATGTAAATTTCAGATTATTAAAGACTATATATGTGCATTCGTTGTTGTGTTGCTTAGGTAAATTATTTTAAAAGTTTAAAATTTACAGTAAAACACTTAAAACGCTCCTACATGTTTCGATCATACGATCATCCTCAGGGAGCACACTTTATTCCTTGCTAAAGTTACAGTATAAAACACCCAGTTATTTAAATCACTGAATGTTTTAAACTGTAACTTTAGCAAAGAACACAGTATGCTCCCTGAGGATGATCGTATGATCGAAACATGTAGGAGCGTTTTAAGTGTTTTAATGTAAGTTTGAGGTTACTGAAGACTATATATGTGCATTTGTTGGTGTGTTACTTACATAAACTACAAAATGCACGGTGCAACGATAAAGATATAAATAATTGGTGTTTATAGAATGAACCATACCAACAACGCAAATGTACGGTTACAAAATACGACGTTAAGCAAGCAGCTCACACACTCATTACTGGATTTAAAGGTTTAAAGAGAATAGTTGTTACATACCACGTACTGCAAAATTTAATTCCCTGCATTTTGTGCTCAGTGTGTTTTTACATTTCGTGATATTTCGTAATAAACGCCGAATTCTTTCCCGGTAGATCTCACCAATATAATACACACAGTATGTACTCTGTGACGCAGGAACTGAAACAAATGTTATGTAGACTAAATACTTCCTTCAATGGACGAGAAAAATTACCTCAAGAAAAGCCGCACAAACCGCGACTAATTAACTTCGTCCGCCCTTTCTATGTGTTGTTAAACGAAGATGCCGTGGCCTACTATTATATTTTAGGTAAGTCATTTCTGAATTTAGCTACAGAATATTAACCTATTTAACACGTTTATACTTCCGATACAGGCATCCTTATCGCGCGAGGCCCTCAGAATTCTATCCTCAATCCAACGTCCCAATGCTGTGTGACTGCTGTCTCAAATATCCTTCACGGTATGTCAGTGGCACTCTTAGGTACGTCCCCCAGCACCACTGCCCATATTCGTTATTAATATATTTCTTCCTCATTCTATGTGACATTCAAACTACTGCAGCATCCTATATTCTAGGGTACTAGTCAGGAAAAGATGATCTGTAAATTACTACTAGAATGGAGTGAATGTTATAATCTGTCAAAACAACGTTGTTCTATATTCAGGAAGTATGAATATATTTCTGCCAGATATGATTAGCCACTATCTGGCCTAATTACAAGAATACAAAAAGGGGCCACATGATGGCTGATCATTCATAGCCGAAACATTTAGCCTTACTCTTCTTGAATATAAAGATGTGTTAACTGTTAATAAAAATCCAACCAGATCCAACAGTGTGCAAATATTTATTTACTGCAAAGTCACTCTAAATGTTTCGGGTGTCACAGCACCCATCATCAGGAGTACTAAAAACTGTACCCGCAGCCTCCGTTACAGGTCATACTACTTGTACAGCTACTTCCCTCCAACGCGGCCTGATCAGGCCACGTTGGATGGAAGTAGCTATACCGATATTATGACTTGTACCGGAGGCTGCGGTTACAGTATTTAGTACTGCTGATGATGGGTGCGTTGACACTCGAAACATGTAGAGTGACTTCGCAGTAAATAAATATCTGCATACTGTTGGATCTGGTTGGATTTTTATTAACGTTGAATTAGGATGCACGGAACCATGAGCTTAAAATGTGTTGACTGGTTACAACTTTCATTTGTATTGAAAAATGCAACTGAAATGTATCACTGTGTAGTATTCTATAAATTACACAAATTAATTTTTCTTATGCTCATGTGTTCTTTGAAAGACCAAAAGCTATTTAAAAAATGTGCCAGTAGATCGTACAAATGCGGTGGGAAAACACGCCATCATTTTCTAATGCCGAGGTTAAAAATAAGTGCAGCTAAAATTCCAGTCCACCCTGACTTCATAGACCGCATAATAAATATATTACCTTATTATTATTGCAGGGTTTAGGCAGTCTAAAACCGTCCAGCGCAGTCAACATGAACATCAAACCAGCATTTATAAAATAATCTTATCTGTCCATCAAAAACTTTACATCCTACATCTTACTATTTTGTCAGGGGGGTTAAAATTCAAAACTTCTACGTCCTGCCCAGTACCAGCCTCGTGGTCTAGTGGTCAGAGTCTCTGACTACTAATCATGAGGTCCTGGGTTCGATTCCCGGCTCTACCGTGGGAATTTTCCCTGAAGGGGAGGGGGGATTCCCGCGGTGACCATGGTTTGGGTAGGTTGGTAGAATTTAGGTTTAATGGCCCTCCTGGCACTACATCCTCCTATATCACCACTCACATCATCGGGACAACGTAACTGCGCCTCATGGGCGTTCCAGCCTCAGAAGTTGGTTACACTTCTGCCATGCCCAGGAGGGAAGACCACGAAGTCCACAAGGACATGTGGGGCATTTGGGGGGGGGGGAAGGGAAATTCCTGCCCAGACATTTTATTTATTTTCAATATTTTAAACAAACAAAAGCACTTTTTACAATACAAAAACAGATCATAAAACACATTTGACATGTAAGAACTGGCGCCTAATACGAAGTGTGTTGTATGATGTGATTTTTGTTATTTGAATTAGTGCTTTTTGTTGGTTAAAAATGTGAACTGTAAGAAATGCACTGTATGAATAAAAAAATTTACAACGTATTTGTGTGTCATGTGCTTGTTGGAACAAACAGCAATGCTTTCTCCTTTGCAGCATTGGACAAATTGTTTCTATAACCGTGAATGTTCACTGATAAGTTCGAATCTTCACGTAAAATTCAGGTTAACTTTAGTCTTGTAAGTGTCCAAATTTTTTGACAGATCATGAAGCAGTGGAAGCGGCGTGCAAGTGCGGTGCGATTCAGTGCACAGTAGAGGCAAGCAACGAATTAACATTCAAAGTTGCTATGAAGTTTCGCCACGTCTATTGATTAATATTTACCGACGTTTCAAAGACTGATAATGCCTTGGTACGAAGGGGCCAAGCATCCAAGAAACGTCTACTTGATCCTGAAGAAATCACTCAGATTCTTCACACCGTCGACAGTTCCTCATCATTCGACGAGGCGGTCTACTAACTCAGACGACCACAAACACAATACCGCTGTGGTTTCCGTGGCAGTTAGTTCAATTTTGTGCCAACAGAAAGCGTCTTCTTTACGCAAGTACGTATGAGAATAGAGCAAAACTGAGTCGGTAGGGCGTGTATGGCTGATGTTATCGCGTCTGTGTGTATAAAACTTGTACCATTTTTCGGACAATAATTTGAATACCACTACTGTGTAGAGAGGAAAAGAATCGATGCCACAGGCCCATAAAATAAAGCCGTACCTACAGATAAAGTAGGCAGATAATGTTTATGTACACATAGTTACATAAAAGCTTAGAAATGAATAAGATTTTATCGATACACTAGAGGATTAAAACAGCTGTATCGTGCTGCTCTTATCTTCTTAAAATCCAATTTAATCCTTGAAATTTTCGCCACCTGATATACGTGGAAGACTCCACCGTCATGAGAAGGTTGAGACGATACAGCTCCTGGACAACATGGGCATAGTGCGCAGCCTCCGGAGGAAAAATACCTTTTGAACTAGTTTAAGTGTTAATGCAAAAGAAGAGACAGTGCTAGCGTCAGTGTTAGTGTAAGTGCAGAGGTAGTGCTAGCGTAAGTGTTAATGTACAAACAGAGACAGTGCTAGAGTAAATGCACAACAAAACGTGTACACATTATTGTAGCAGAAACAGAGAGACGCTAATGGGTGAAGTGTTAGGTTTAGTGCAAAGATTAATAATTTAGGTTAGAATAAGACTGTCTATTAGTCCCTGTGACTAGATTGTAATGACATAAAGCTCTGAAAGGCTTTATATAAAGAAAACCTAATATACGCATATACACATCTAAATATAAACACACACACACACACACACACACACACATACAATGCACTGTGCAAGAACGAAAGTTTCATCACAAATTCAGAAATATATTATGGGAAAGCTATATGACATCTGCCTTATATAAGACAGTGGTGTAAATAACTGAGTGATTCAGTCACATTGCGTTTTCATGGTTACCACTACTGGTGTATTCTCTGTGAGGTACGCGCTAATGTTCTTATCACACGACTTTTTGCATGCAAATCTGAGCGAAAAGCTACAAGCCTCACATATCTGTTGGTCTTGATTTGATCATCCGAATAAAATCTGGTACGGAGTACTGACCATAAAGCTCCTCATTATGTAGTTTTTTCTACTCCCCTGTTACCTCGTCCCTCTTAGGCCAACATACCTTTCTCAGCACCCTTTTCTCGAACACCCTCAGCCTATGTTCCTCCCTCGATGTGAGTGACCAAATTTTACACCCATACAAAACAACAGACGTGGACCGAGTAGCTCAGTCGGTATAGCGACTGACTACGGGCTGGACGGTCCGGGATCGAAGAGTTGAGCATTGTGATTGGGTGGGTGGGTGTACTTAGAAGGGTTCAGCTGCCACAACACACCATATTCAAGCACATTGAAATATCTCTACCACTACACCTCGGGCAAGGGTCTCAGAGGGATCCAGCGTGACGGTATCATCCGGAGCTCGGAAGATACCACGCGAGATGTAGTTTTGGGAAGAGGTGTTTATCTAACCTCCCTAACCCCACGGATAAAGGACAGGCATCTCCTGAATAACAATTGGGATGACAGTAGGAAATATTATTCAACCAAACAGAATAATCTGGACTACTGTATATAGTTCAAAAAGAAATACCCGCCTTGTGTTCGGAAATCAAGAGGCAGTCGCGATATCTGGATGGTACCGCATGACATTCACTTGTGGGAAGCTCCATTTCTTGTGTACGAACGGCTGTAATGTGAGTCTCTGTTAGTGTGACACGTTAGTTAACTCTTTAAATGCCAAATTAAATCTCATCTGCCATTTGCTGTCATTAGTAGGAGCTCACCTTATTCTCCACGTTAACAGGATAAGGGTTAATGTCCAAATGCGTGTTACATGATCGTAGTGCACTGTATGTGCGTGTAGTGACTTCATATGTCTGAGTAAATAAATGCAGTGAATGAGGGATCGAATCCCGTTGGAGACGAGATTTCCCGCCCATCCAAACCGGCCTTGGGGACCACCCAGGATCCTGTAAAATGGCTACCGGGTCTTTCCCGGTGGTACAGTCGGCCGGGGCGTGGGGCTGACCCCCACCCCATCTAGTGCCGAAGGTCGTAGAAAAGACCCTGAGGGCGTGCGTGGCCTATAAGAAATGGGGGAAAACCTACCTAAAACAACAGACAACAAAGTTCTGTAAATAACATGATACAATACTTTATTTACAATCAACCACAAACAGAAAGTGACAATGAGGAGGTACAGAAATTGTTCAATACTTTTTTTTTCACATTGCTCAGTGTTGCCACCTGTTGCAAATTAAAAAAAAAAAGATTTAATTATATCATTCTTCCCGTATTGCAAAGAAATACTTCCCAATGTACTTGGAGCTGCAGGTCAAGATGTCTGTACCGTATGGTGAGGTAAATTCAGTCAGAAACACAACTATAAATATATGGCTAAATGATGGTGTTTATTAGCAATGAAAAAAACTACACGTTTCGGCCTATAGCGGCCATCTTCAGGTTTTGACAACTTTCTTGTTAAAAAAAGTTTTCTATAACATACCTAGCAAGAAAGTTGTCAAAACATGGAGATGGCCGCTACAGGCCGAAACGTGTAGTTTTTCCATTGCTAATAAACACCATCATTTAGCCATATATTTATAGTTGTGTTTCTGACCGAATTTACCTCACCATATGGTTTAAACACACAACGGGGATGGCACAACTCATAGGAATGTCTGTACCAGTTACGTACAACATTACAGACAGCTGGTGGCCGGACCAGATTCGAACCGCGGTCCGTTCGACAGCACTTGCCTGCACAGTAGTAGCTATGAAGTTGGGACAAACCGTAGGCACATGCAGGACCCTGGCAGCTGGTATCCAAACCGACCGATTCGGTGCGGTCCGCGGCGGCTGCACTGGTAAAGACCAGTGCCACTCATACCGTGTTCTTAGATATGCAGGCCGGACGAGAGTTTGGCACTCATTTCACTGCAGAATGTGACTAGCTAAGTCCATCACGTGATTTACTTTTACACTGTCGGTGTGAGAAAAACTTTCCAACCCCATCAGAGTGGCCTGCATGTTTATACCTCCTAATTTTTTCAGAAACGAGTTCGTAACCTGGTGTTTGTTAGGCGGTTTTTATTGTTCAATCGGCAGCCTACCAATGAGATTATATACTAAAACACCTACTGAAAAAGATAGAAGGAAGAAGTCATGGGAAGACGAGGAAGGAGTGGTAAGCAGCAACTTTATTACCCTGAAGAAAAGAGAGTAAGCTGGAAATTGAAATATGAAACGCTAGATCGCTCTCTGCAGAGAACTAGCTAATGAAGAGGTTATGGGCCTGCCGTAAGGCAGATTATACAGTGAGCAAATGAAAGTATGATGCAAAATTCTGTGTTGGAGTTGAATTCATTTACTTAACCCTTTAAAGACCAAGCGCAGACCGCTCTAGTTAAAGGCCCAGTCCGTACCGCGCTGTAAACACTTTTTATCGCGGTTATAAAAACCAATCAGTTTATGCTATAAGTGGCACAAGTCGCTGTTTGTTCTCAGATAAATACAAAACACATACGTGTAAATACAGTGTGGGCAGAACGTACAGTTGTTGAATGTTAAACTGTTGGTGCATCACGTGACCAGCAGGCTTTAAAAGGTTAATGTAACATGTGCTTAAAATCTACCGGTACGAATCGCATACAGAATGCTTACTAAATTCAATATATATCAATGTATACTCCTTCCGACATGCGTAGACTCAGACATTTAATGTAAAATTTGAAATTCTTGCTTGTATCACTATAAATATCTTTCCTTACAGCACAGAATGCCGTGAAGTGTGCCCGAAGCGGACTTGGTGCGCCATCTTGTGTTTGCAGCTAGTTATGAAGGTGTCAAGATGATCGATAAACCGCCCGGGAGTGAAAAGAAAAGAAAGAGACAGAGAGAGTGAGAGAGCAACAGAAATGCTGCCACCTCATTACTCCGGGATATCTGATACAAAATGTTGTTCATCGCAGAATAAGCACCCCTCGCAATTCTCCATAATTCACACTTCGATTCTTTCTCACAGCCGATGTAAGGTTTACAATCATCAGTAAGTATATTAACTCCATGGGTCAGAGTCCTTCTTGGGAATCTACGAGTTTCTCAGCTGGTCAAAAAATTTTCATCTCTTATCAAGCCATAAATTATGTTATTATGTTCAAAACACTCCGCCATTTGACTTTATCCTTATCCAAACGAATGAAATTCAAATCCTCAAGAAGCAATTCTTTAAGACTAATTTTAATATTATACTCTCGTATACGTATAATACTCCCAAGTTCTCTCCTCCTTTCACAATTTAAGAATAAATCATGTATAAGCTAAAGAATTAAAAAAACAACTAGATGCCACTTATTTTATTGTATTTCTTATAGGCTCAATATGTTTCGGGCACTACAATGCCCATCACCAGGAGCTCGCGACTATATTGTTGATTACCACATTGGTCATCTCGTTCTTGGGCTGCTGTAGGTTGGAAGTCAGGTGTGCTAGGCTGGAGTAGTGTCCGGGTTGCAGGCTATAGCAGCTATAGCCAGCAGTCCGGACACTACTTCAGGCTAACCGCACCTAATTTCCAACCTGCAGCAACCCAAGAACGAGACGACCAATGTGGTAATCAACAATATAGTCGCGAACTCCTGATGATGGGCATAGTAGTGCCCGAAACATGTTGAGCCTATAAGAAGTACAATAAAATAATAAGTGGCATCTAGTTGGTTTTTTTATTCTTCAGTTACCACAATGATGCACGGTCCAGCACACAACAAATTCTGTATTCATTTTTTGTCAGAGAGATTCGGCGGGGACTCTGAACGATTTCAAGGTCTAGGCGCAGATGGGAGGTCACTAAATGGATGTTAAAAAATGGGATGGGAGGACGTGGAATGGATTCATCTGGCTCAGGATATGAAAAGTGGTAGGCTGTTGTGAACACGATGACGAAACTTCGGCTTACGGACAACGCGAGAAACTGGGTGGATAGGTGAGAATAGAGTGGCTTGTGAAGCAATATTCTACTGCACTTAATCCTCTCTCTCTCTCTCTCTCTCTCTCTCTCTCTCTCTCGTGATTTCTACTTGTTGAAACCTTCTCACTTCTCTCGACTTTATCACTAAATAACATTCGTTAAAACGTACAATTTCAGAAACCCCTCAATACGCACTATTTTGAGCCTACTGAGGCTTCTTAAGTTTCCTGTTCCAGTGATTCCATTTACACTCCGTTCGTGCCCCCCCCTCCCCCCCACAACTCTATGTACCAGGTACTTCTCACAGAAGTCTTCTACAGTGTTTTAGTTCTCATAGTTTCAGACAAGACAGAGAAGACATACGATTTACGGCCATGATACACAATATCAAATCAAATCAATTCGGCCACGATACGTTATGAACAACAACAGGGTGCCAAAAATAATGTTGAATTATAGACCAAATGGACGAAGACGACTTGGAAGACCTTTGAAGAGACTGTTACACGAGGCCGATATAGGTCTACCAAGGCCTAACACGTGACGGATGATGATGATACACATTGGAAAGATTGGCTGGGGCCCCACAGAGTTTCGGACGCTTTACCGGGTGCAGATAAGTCCTTAGCCCGACCAGGAAGGAAACAAGCTCTGAAGCATGTCAAGGACGCGAGCGATTTCAACAACATCGAGACGCGAGCTGTCATAAAGTTATTTTTCTTGCAAGGCAAGGCACCGAAGGAAATTCACGCCATTCTGACAGAAACATTAGCTTGTTTCCTTCCTAGTCGGGTTAAGGACTTATCAGCACCTCTGTAGAAACGAGAAAAAGTCTTGCCTTTCGTGGAAATCGAAACGTATCGGTCATGAAGCTCGTATACTGGTCACTATACCAACTGAGCTATCCCGGCTTCTACAGAAGTAAGACCTTACATGGTGCTATCAGAACATTGTCGTGGAGAGACGAATGAAAACCGCGATAATATAAGCCACTTCTACCCGTGATTTAAACAGAATATTTAAAAAGGCATACGTATATTATATGGCTTGCACAATCTTTGAGTAAATTAGGATTAAAAACGTTCAAAAACTGTTTTAGAAGACAACGTATTTGCGTGACTTGGACACGCTGCAACGTCTGATCCATTTTATGGCACCGTAACTGGGCACTGAATGGAATATAACTGGCTACAAATTGTCCCATATCTCTTCAGTCGAAAAGATGCACATAAGTGATTTCAAACTCGTAATCAGTTTCGGATTTAAGGGTTTTCGGTATCAGAACTTTTCTGGATCACCCAGTATAGTCGCATTGGATGTTAACTTATCAATGTCCATCTCTCCATTACACCGCATAATCGTCCAACTATTTTAAACATTTCCAATCAACTCACCATGCCCAATTCACTACATACTCTTATTGCTGCCTCAGGTGAAAATTTATAACTTTTTACCTCATTACTATCCATTGTCACAAAATGAAGCACCTTTTTATCTAAGAAATAATCTGAAATTATAACTGGCACCGCAAAATAAAGGCTGTGGTCTTCACAGTATTGACTGGTTAGGTCTACCGCACGTCCCGCCTTCAATTACGGACCCAGCAGGCGTATCAAGGTGTCGTAAAAGTACGCCGTGTACGATACTGCACAGGTGGCGGACACTTTTACTTTCTCTTTCAACGTTTCTGTATACTATTAAGCTTTAGGCGCCGGAATTATTTTTTAAATTTTAGCACACCCTGTATATAAAATGTGAATAAAACAGGAACCAAATATATTAGAATTATGAAACAAACTGCATTTTGAAGAGAAAGAAAAACGGAGAGTATATACCATGTTTAAAATATCCAGTACCTATATTTGTTGAATAAATATATATAATGCAACGTTTAGAGGTTAGCGGTGCGGTACGATCACTACAGGAGTCGTTAGGCGTCAAAGGGTTAATAACAGACTGTATTCCGCTCACGGTAATTCAGTAGGTATAAACTCTAGGCAATACTTTGCATGTCCGAGGAAACATGGTATGATTCCTGGAAGGGGCAAGATAATTCTGTTGTCTAAAACGTTCGCACTGGCTGTGACCCACCCAACCATCTGTTCAGTTGGTGCTGGGGGTCTTCCTTGGGAGTAAGGCTGCCAAATTGGGAAGCTAAACCACTCGCCACCACCCCGTACCAAGTGTGGAACTGCTTCGCCCTGTGTCTGTGAGCTGCAGTTCTTAACTAAGCACAGGACTAAATGCACGTCACAGCAGTGTCATGTTGTTCTCGATCTAAATCTTCACCCTTAGAACACTTTTTCTTTAATTTTTACTTGTGGAACTGGGAGGCACTGCGCTGCAAGCCGGAAGGACGCGGACTCGATTCCCGACGGGGTAATTGGACTTTTTAATTGACACAATCCTTCCGGCTTCTAATAGAAATGAATACCGGGAATATTTCTTGTATGGTAAGGTGGCCTATGTATAGGGCTAACAAACTTACCACCTTAATGTGCTGTTTGGAAATCTGGGACCCTCACGCTCCTGGAAACCTCAGGTCTTGTCCAGGACTGTACAGGGATTTATTTTAACTTTACCTTTACTCCTGGAACTACAATGAAACACTACTCTTCCCTCTTCCATTTGTGAAATTTAGAACCAAAATCTGTCATTATCGCTCTCACACACACACATACTCAATTCCCCCGCCTCTTATGACAGTCAATTTAATGTTCCAGAACATACTATTGGATTATTGCAAGCTACAGAGAATTTGCCACCATATCGTTCACTCACTCATTCATTCCAGTCTTTCTTGCGACAAGTCCATAAACTCCCCCAAAGCGACATTTGGCGCTGTTTACTCCATGCACCATGTTCCACGTCGCAAAAGCATTCATTAACTGTTAGTAAACAAAAAGTGACCTCTCCCGGAGCAGGTTCTCCACAGAGTGCGATCCAGTGCTGCCGCTTTAAGTTTAAAGTAGCCTCTTGTTTCCCTAAGGTAATTCAGTATCTGCTTACGTCTTCTTCGTCGTCTTCCCCTCCTATATTTCCTTCAATAACGTGTTTCAGAAGGCAGTTCGTACACAGTATGTGCCACCAGATACAAGATACTAAAACTAAACTAAACTCCGTGGCTTTAGTCCGCGAGCGAACCATACCGACAGAGCGGCCGCCGCCGGTAGGCGAAGTTAGTGCCAACTTTTGCGGATAGAGGCGTGTCACGTG
>Ga0123355_10017230_pt1 | contig 11409 bp, 7 predicted proteins | sample TergutEmb28metaG_3_FD_89872 | JGI IMG/M metagenome (GOLD analysis project Ga0123355, IMG submission 89872) | Embiratermes neotenicus P1 segment gut microbial communities from Petit-Saut dam, French Guiana - Emb289 P1 | ecosystem: Host-associated > Arthropoda: Insects > Digestive system > Gut ...
GAGTCTATTAAAGGCCATCCACTAATTGGCCTGAAGCCTTATCTGTGTAGAAGATATTAAACAAGTTACCATACATTCCTGTCACTTAAATTTTAAGATGCTAAATTGTTCCGATACGAAGTATTCTTCAAGTCGTCTTAGTCGCTTGCTGCTATGTGTCACAAGATATATCTTCTGTCGTTTCGTGCCAGTTCGAGCCACCCATTTGTCTCCTGAAAGCAGTTGATGTTATAAGTTGTCATTGAAACATATCGTGCAAATAAAACAACATATCATTCCATGAAAATAGGGTTAATGGATACATCATTGAACTGTCATTGACCACAAATAGCAGATACTGAAACAGACGCAGTTGACATTGTCTACACCATTACACCACGTTCCTCGTACTGGGGGTCCGTTTACTGCTGGGTCATCCACATAAGAGGAAATATGAACGTTCTTAACACGATTTGAAGTATAATTTACGTCACAGATAAACAGCTGGAGTTGTTTCTGTCATTCTTATAGTTACCCTGTATGACCCCATTTCCGACTACTAGGCATGTGTAATGATTCAAGTAAAATTAATTTGTTGTAAACTTTAAGATTCTCACAGCGGTGAGCATTTAGAGTGAGGCACTATGGCATGTGAGGCCTTGAAGTGTTACCGGCGGATGCGAGCGTTTCGGAGAAATATGCTGTCTCCCTTTTCAGGGTAGAAAATTTTGCGGTAAGAATGAAGCGCGTTAGATAAGCAGGTGGCAATGAAAATCTCTGATTGTGGTGAGGAGGAAGAACGTGTTACTGCCAGAGTGAGCGGTGCACACAACGTATAGGGACAAGAAACGTCCATTAAAGACCACAGTATTTTCGTCACTGACGGAACAACGAACAGCTTAAAAAGGAACTGCATTGGACCTTTTGGGCCTACAGCACATGTGTTTTAGGAAGTGAATCCCTGACTTTTCTTGAGGGCAGGCGGCCAGGTGGGTGCGTGTATTCGAGACAGGAACACTAGAAATATGAATATACAAGAAATAGTTGATGATTGGGCTACTTCGTTCCTGTAGTTTGTCCAGCATTCAGTGTAACAAAGTTGTATAAATACCGTAAGGTCTCGTTTTGCGACGGTTCGTTTTACGACGATTCACTTTTACGACCATTGTCGAGTCGGACCGAGCACTTCCGACGTGGGGTGTATAACTTTCGCAACTCGAGCGTCCTTTCTCTACTTACTGCGCTTCTAGCACTTTTTCGGTCTGCAAGTGTTTCTTCTTTTTCTGGTTTAGTGCAGTTCTTGTAAGTTTATTGTGATTTTTCCACCCATGATGTCCATCAAAAAGACAGAAAAAACCGAAACATTTGGCGTTACATTCTTTCTTGATGTCTTCTGAATCACGACCTTGGCCTTCTTCAACAAAAAAAAGTGATTTCATTGATATTTTTTGACTTAGCTGTGTTATTTTGTATGCACCTAATTCATTAAATTAAAATTTGTGTCATAGTGTAAAGAAATATTGTAAATTATAAAATTATTTGACTCATTTGTTTGGCCCATGAACCTATTTCAATTTAAACCGTTTAAATAGTACTCGTTTTATGACGATTCAATTTACAACCAAATATTCTAGAATGTAACCCCGTCGTAAAACGAGACTGTACTGTAATATTTATGAAGGCCTACATGAGCGTACCCTTTTATTTACTTAATATGATATACAAGCTGCCTGTAAAAAAATGCACTCCAGCAAATCGTGTATCAATTAAACAGGCTGAATGTAATTTAAGAATAAGTACAAAACGATCAATTTTACGAAAAAAATTACTTTTCAGGGAATAATTAGGAATCAGGTTTTAGATAGGCTTAAGAAATCTACGAAGCTAATTAATTTCAGCGCCTTAAGAAATTAGTTGTGAAATATGTTCATTTCGGTCATGCTTGTCGGTCCATCTGCCCGCGTGGAAACATTGATTCCCACCGGACCGATCTGCGAGAAAACTGATTGTTTAGATTTTACAAAAAAATCTATCAGCGTTTTTCCATTTCGTTTAAAATGGACAAAATGTAAGACATTTCGCGTGGAGACAAGCTGATTTGGCTACAGACGGTACGGTGGTTACCTTGGTTGCCTTCATTATTAGCGTAGGAACGTCCTACCTCCATCTTCAGGGTGAGTAATTTACCGTCACCCTAAATCCGAGTCACCCTGAAGACTGAGGGAGCGCGTTTTCCGAAAAGCCGGATCACAAACGATGTAATAACCCAGAAGACCCTGTCAACTGAAGATGGATGTAAGTGATACAGCCGACACAGTATATATATATATAGTGTATATATATATATGTATATATACAATTTACATTCTACAACCGTCTTGTTACACTGGACAACACATTTTAAAACTTTTTTGTATCTGTGATGCATACGATATTAATTTATTTGCTTGTATCTATGAAGTTAGAAAAGGGACATAAAAATACTTGACTGTAGTTTTAAAATTATGCTGCCACTATAATATTTTACGAAATAGGTTGAAATATTATACAGAACTGTGGATTAAATAGAAAACTAAATACTATTCAGTGGAAAAGAATGTGTTTAGTAGATGTATTCTGTTTAAGGATAATATTTACAACGTAAACTGAACATCTGCACAGTATTTTTCATGTAAGTTCATTATTTAACACAAACTTTTTTCTTTGGCCTGTCGCTTGTATTCCACGGTAGGTACACCCCTTGCCAAAGTCCAGCAGTAGTCGGCGAGCATAGCACAGTTCCATTTCCCTTGATATCTCTTCTCCATTGAAGAAATGTCTTGATGGAAATGTTCTCCGTGTTCATCACTCACCACACCACAATTTTCTGGGAAAAAATCCAAATGCGAGTGAAGGAAGTGTATGTTTAGTGACATGTTGCAGCCTAATCTCTGGTAGCTCTGCAAAAGGTTGTTTACACGCTCCTCATAGTTTTGAACCATTCTGTTTCCCAAAAATCCTTTTACTACAAATTTAAAACTGTCCCAAGCCGCCTTTTCGTCGCCTTGAAGGAGCTTGTCGACGTGTTCATCTTTGATAAGGTCTCGTATTTGTGGACCAATGAAAACACCTTCTTTCAGTTTCGCCTCACTTAGTCTGGGGAACTTTTCTCTTAAGTAAAAGCAGCTTCTTTTTGTTTCATAGCCTTTACAAAATTTTTCATCAGACCAAGCTTTAAATGCATGGATGGCAACAAAATTTTACTCGGTTCCCCTAGTGGTTGATTTTCCACATTCATGATTCCTGGTTCCAGAGATTTTCTGGCAGGCCAATCCTTTCTTGAGTAATGAAGAGACCGAACTTTGCTGTCCCATTCACAAATAAAGCTGCAATATTTTGTGAATTCTTGTTGTAGTCCAAGTAGTAAGGCAATAATATTTAGGTCACCACAGATTTGCCATTTGAATTTATCGTAATTAATGCCTTCCATCAGAATCTTCATGTTCTTATATTACTCATTATGTACTGAATGACAAACAGGAATGGAAAGTAGGGTGTTGCCATTGTGAAGGAGAACTGCTTTGAGACTGAACTGAGATGAGTCTATAAAGAGTCGCCAGTCCAGAGGATTGTGATTAATATTGAGTGTTTGCATCAGGCCATCAATGTCAGTGCAAGCAACAAGGCCCCTTTCCATTTTAAAGAACTGAACTAGATCTGCGTGCCTTTTACGATACACTGAAATTCTGACATTTTCTTTCATTACTCTCGGTCTGGGAGCGCAGTGCTGACACCTGTATCCCTTCCCAAGAAACTATTTTACGCATTAAGCCACACTTCATGTATCGTGACAACTGGAGCCAAGAACTGAATTTTAAGGCCATATTTGTTCGCAGCACATTTAATTGAAGAGGAATCAACTATTTTGGTTATGGATTCATTTTGAGGGTTGAAAAGTGTTATCAGTGAAGAAGTGGAATTGTTTCCTTTGCGCCCAGATGAGACCAAATTGAAGGAGACACGTCCTGCCAGCATATGCCACTTAACACATCAAATTTTACAGTGTGTTCAAGCCACCCTAACGACCTTCTGGAAAGCGTAATGACCTTTCTGTTATTTTCAAATGCTGGTGGCAGCAGTTAATTCCACATTGATTTCTGAATACATCTACGAATGTGTCCAGGAATTGTGCCTTTTCTTTGATTAGTTATTTAATTTCGAAAACTGCCAGGTGTTTCTGCCCCATGCTATAAAAATTTGTCAAACAAGTGGCTGGAGAATATACAAAGGATACGTTAGGGCGAAACTCCAAAAATGCTGCGTCGTCAGTGAAAACTGAAAATGCTATGGACGCCAAACAAAAAACGCGAAATAGTTTGAATTTGTGATGGTGAGGAGGAGAAAGAGGAGGAGGACGAAGAGTAGATTAGGGAGAGAGAGGAGGAGGAGGACGAGGAGGAGAATAGGGAGGGAGAGGAGAAGGACGAGGAGTAGAATAGGGAGAGAGAGGAGAAGGAGGAGGACGAGGAGGAGGATAGGGAGGGAGAGGAGAAGGACGAGGAGTAGAATAGGGGGGAGAGGAGAAGGAGGAGGAGGACGAGGAGGAGGATAAGGAGGGAGACGAGAAGGAGGAGGAGGACGAGGAGGAGAATAGGGAGGGAGACGAGAACGAGGAGTAGTAGGTGGAGGAAGAACACGAATAGGAATAAGGATAGAAGTAGGTTGGATATGTGCTATTTATTCTGTGTACACTGTTCCGGTGTAAATCGTTCATTTATCTGGTAGTGCAGTGTAACTGTTGTGTCAAGTGTCCTTCGACTCGTAAGACGAGCGCTGTGCTGTACATCCCTCTGTAGCGTGACTGCTGACGGTAGGCCCTGCAGTATCGGTAATGGTCCTGGCACTCGACAGAATTGGCCGGAAACCAACACTGAAACAAATGACAGACGGAACATAAGAGTGCTTACTTCATCAGTATAAATATCAGATTAATGCAGAAGAGTTAAGTAGGTTGCAGAAGGAGATATTACGGGAACGGGAACATGAAGCACTCGTCTTTGGTGTGGGCAGCAGAATTTTCTCAAACCGAAATTTCTCGTGGTAACGGCTGTGAAAAAGGATGGGATGAATTCTGATGAATTTTTTGAAAAAGCATCGTCTGGAACAGACTTTTGGGTAATTTTACTGGAGACATAAGCGAGGCATGTTGATGTGTTTAAACCTTTAGAAAGTATAAAGTTAAAACTCTTCCTGCGCATGATACACAAGCATATGAGGTAGTGGAGATTAACCTCAGGCCTTGGTCGCTTTACCTCCGAAGGAAGCCCCCTGATACCCACTGATTAGGAAGTTGGGTGGGCTAGAACTGGTCTGGACGCTTTGAAGAAAATAGCAATGAATTTCCCACTGCCGGTAAACGAAACACGGCCCATGAACGTTTGACGTGAAACTCATGGAAATACTTCTTAGGGCACATCAGTTAATGCCTTGCAGAAAACACTAGTTATTACTTATACCAATAGGTTAATGCTGTCTTGGGAATATTCCTCGTTTATTCTACGAACCACAAGAAACACAAGCCTAAGTACTCTTTTTTGAAATGACTGCAGAGTTGGTGAATGATAAACAGATCGTGCTTAGGCTTCAAATATTACGTTTTAAAGTGTTGGAATTTTAACATGCTTATTTTGCGAAATATTTTTTTGGTAAAAATATATCGTGATGTTTTTTTTTTAAGCAAGAAGGGACCCGTGAAGTGTTCTATTTGACTGAAAAGTCTGTAGTCTCTTCCCTTAGGGATTTGTCTCTGTTAACTTTGGTTAATCGATGAATGAATACAAAAAAAAATTGATACAACTGTAACTGACTGGCTGAAACCAAATTTCTGGGGTAAAGTCTTGTCCCATTATACTTTTCTCCACCACATAACCATTGGAACTGAAGCATGCTCTCCGCGGCAAGAAGCCTGCTAGTAGCAGCCTGATTTAGTGTACTCACTGAACACGACACACATCCATATAAATCTGAGATTCCTAAATGCTTCGGTTATGCTGGGCCTTAAATTCCAAGTACTGCCCAGGAGGGAGGAATTTCAAATTTATGGTAGCCTTAACACGTAAGTGTATTCACGACTGAGTCCGGTTTTGAAATTCTAAATATAGGACACACACAAATAACTTAGGCGACAAGAATATTAGTAGGGCCGGGGTAGCGCAGTCGGTATAGCGAATAGCTACAGCTTGGACGGTCCTGGGATCGAATCTCTGTGGGGGCGAAAATTTCTGCACCCGTCCAGACCGGCCCTGCGGCCCACCCAGCCTCCTATACAGTGAGTACCGGGTCTTTCCCAGGGGTGAAGCGGCCGGGACGTGACGTTGACCATCCACCTCATCTAGCACTGAGGTTAAAGAAAGCGTAAAGCTATACCTCTACTCCTCTGGGCGTTCGTGGTCTCTTCTAGAGGAACTTTACCTTTATTTGCATGCCTGGTGTCAACACAACAGTTGTTAACACCACCTTTTCGCTGAGCAAATCACGTAACACATTACCAAAATAAGATTGTGACTGTTTTAACGATTAGGCATTCTACAAACAAGGCGTGGTTGTTAAAGAAATGACGTGACGGCGCTCTCAACTCCTTACTTTCCCCGTTGTTCGCCGAATTACGCCTAAACGAATGTTATCACTGAACCTTTCGCCAGTCACGACATGTTACGTTAGCATTGTCAAGTAATATAATGTTTGATAAACCTTTCAAGCTGACAGCCGTCTTGGCAGATAATACACAATGTACAGCAACAAAAGATCAAATTTCTGGTGAAAATGAAGGAAACTGCCCACAGAAACTGAAGGAAACTGCCCGCAGAAACTGAAGGAAACTGCCCACAGAAACTGAAGGAAACTGCCCACAGAAACTGAAAGAAACTGCCCACAGAAACTGAAGGAAACTGCCCATGGAAACTGAAGGAAACTGCCCACAGAAACTGAAGGAAACTGCCCACAGAAACTGAAGGAAACTGCCCGCAGAAACTGAAGGAAACTGCCCACGGAAACTGAAGGAAACTGCCCACAGAAACTGAAGGAAACTGCCCGCAGAAACTGAAGGAAACTGCCCATGGAAACCGAAGGAAACTGCCCACAGAAACTGAAGGAATATGCCCACAGAAACCTTCAATTTGCAATGTTAAGTGTTCGGAGAAGACAGCATTGTTTCTTGAAACAAATACAAAATTATTTCGGGGATGTTTCGAGCAATGGAATATTAGTGCAAAGCTTGTCCTTCCGGCGGAAATTATTTTGAACGGGATAATCTCTACATATTGGGAGGATAATATTAAAATGTATCTTCAGGAAGTGGGATGGTAGACATGGAATGGATTGATCTGGCCCAGGCTAGGGACAGGTGGTGGGCACTTGTACGTGTATATGCAGTAATGAACCTTCGGGTTCCATAAAATATGGTGATTTTCTTCATTATCTGAGAACCGGTTAGCTTTTCAAGAAGAACTCTGTTCCATGGATTAAGTAAGTAAGTAGTCTCTATATACAGTAATTTCGTCAGTAAGTGCGTTCTGAAGTTAGTCTCGTTATTTAATAACTACATAGGTTGACTTATTTTGAAAATGTTTTACCCACTGTATGTTTCCTAATAGGAAAGTGCTTTTTTGACCCAAAAGTGTAAATGGCATGCATGTGTAATAATATAATATGGCGCTATAGATAACATGGGTTTTACCCAGCGAGGCTAAATCACATCTCAGAACACCGGAATACATGGCACGACCTATAGGAGATGAAACTGGAGAGGGAGACTGTTCGAAAATCACATTAGTTATTGCGCGAGAAAGAGCATGCACGCGTATAATTTGTTTTCTGTGTAGGCTGTCAAATCTAACGAATTGTTTTAATTTCATAGTGCTATTACAGAGGAATGTTAACTGGTGCCCATTTTCAAATAGTTAGGGTTTCGCAGGTATTATTGATGATAAACTAATGTCACTACCATGAGAGCTTTCAGCGTCCAGTAGCGTCCTTTTTGCTGTAAAACTGGCCTGTGTGGCTACAGCTTAAGACATATGCAGCAATATTGGGTGTGATAAGGAGGCTATTCATTTATTAGCCCAGTACTTGATTACAAAGCTGAAGTTAAAGTAAGACAAGAAGTTAACCTCTAAAATCTAGTAAAGTAGTCCCGTTACAGGCCTGGAGTGGCCCAGAGAGTTCCAGGAAGTTAAGGTTCCCAGATTTCGTGACGACACGGGATGGTGGTAGGGTTGTCAGCCTTACGCACCGGCCGCCTTTACCCCCAGGAAATAATCCTGGTACTCATTTCTGTTAGAGGCTGAGTCGACCCCAGGGCCATAGTGCGATCAGAAGAATTTTATGTCAATGAAAAATCCACTGACACTAGCTGGGATCGAACCAACGACCTTCCGATTTGTAGTATAGCACCTTAACCATTGTGCTACCGCGGTCCCCCTAAAATCTAGTGGTAACTACATTAAAAGATTCGATTTTTCCAACTGTGTTTATGTGCGAGACGTGAGGTTCCCAGAGGGGTGCCGCTGAAGATTTTAGTTTCTGTGATTTTACACCATGTAGAGTGTTAAACAGTTAGGACATTTCGAAGGATTTCAGTGCTTCATCTTTACGTCATGCGGTCCAACCAGTTATCGAAGACTAACTACGAGTATAGACCCACTAAATTTTTTATGTTTTGCTGACCGTGCATCTCTGTATAATCTTAGTAATAACCAACTTAATGCACAAATTATTGTTTTATAATACGTTTATTGTATGCCTCTACTACATGTTGCGAGCACTCTTGTGCTCATCATCAGGAGGTCAAATTGTATTATACAGCATCTGGTCTACAGATTGTGATACCATATTGTGTATAATACAATTTTGACCTACTAATGATGAGCACATAGTGCTCGAAATATGTAGAGGTATACAATAAAATTATTATAAAACAAGAATTTGTGCATTAAGTTGGTTAATTACTAAGAATAGACCCACTAGTATTGTTAGAAACATCGGAAACTAACTACAAGTCGACATGGCGTTCACACTGCAGAAAAACCTAAAATTGCGGTGTATTTTTTCATGTGATACCTGCAGTAAATACTGATCTTTGTACTTCTCGAAACATAATAAACCGTCTGGCCTGTATAGTGGCAAGGGACTGTGTTCTCTGCGAGGTGGGAATTTTATATAGCCTTATTGTCTGGAATAATTTTAATAGTACAAGGACATCAGTAAAATTAGAACCGTCTGGGGATGAATGAAAGGAAGCCATAGCAGAATGCTCCAAAGAGGGAGGCAGTATTTCAGTCTAAAATATTGCTACGTAGGCACCAGTTTCGGAAATTACACGGCTTCACGTACCAGACGACCGCGAGCAGAATCTCCTGCTATTGGAATTTAAATTCTATTATTCTTTGTCTAAAGATTGCCAACCATATGCACCACACACTTAATGATTCTAAATTTATCACAGATTCAGTTCTTATTCCGACATGTTTCGGTTTTGGCCACTCATATATGTATACAGTATATGTCTAAACTTGCAATAACAGGATGTTACCTATGCCTCTAATCCATAGTCGCATCTGGAACTTGCTAAACAGAAAATAAACAAGTGTTCAGTAAGCTGCTGTAAAGCTGATCTCTTCGTGAATGTAATTTTCCTTCTTCTACCATACCCCCAAACTGTGCCGTAGGGTGTTTACAAATGATTTATTTGGCCGTGCTTGTATTTTGAATTCGTCCTACTTTCTGTTGATTATCTCCCAGCCTCCGGAATATCTGCTGGTCAGTGTGGCTGCGGAAAGCCATTTCCACCCACGGTAGCCATTCTCTCCCCGCTTCCTGCGTCTCTGTCCGAGTCATCTCCTTGTAGCTACTTCGCCTTCTCCGCCCCATTCTCACACGTGATGCCACGTGACACTGCACTTTCCTTTGCCAGCATAATTTCGCCAATCGAATTTCTTTCTCCGGCCATTATTTCCGCGTTTAGTACTCCCTCAGCAAACCCTACACGCGTTAGCATTATTTCAGTTCAGACTCTTCAGTTTGCTTTAGAAACCTCTCTGTTTTTACTACACGGCATGGAGCTCTATTTATTTCCCTTTCCTTTTCTTATTCAAAATTGTATACTATAAAATATCTCACCGTCGTCTGAAATCAAGAGCTTCCTTTAGCTATGTAAGAAACAAGGCAGCCTTATAATTTTGCATATTCAATAAATACATGATGATGTAGTCCCTTACGTTCATGATTGTATGGAACAAGAATCGCAACGAGTAATAGACCTCATTCCTACCTTGAGAGACTGGTGGTGTCTCAGTTGCTGAAGTACCTACTTGCTTGTGTGGAATCCGAAGGCTCATTGCCCGTTTCACAAGAGGTAACCACGGAAGCCTCTCATAAGCAAGATGAGTATATACACAACTTGGTATTCTCATAGCTGTGCTCCTGAAGATTTAACGTTTTCCGCGTTGTTACGCCGTGTCGAATGGTAAGCAGTTACAGACCAAGGACCGTAGTGACTTATATCGAGGTCAAGTCTTAGACTCATAACTCTAAACATGCAAGGACTAAATTCTTCGAAAAGTCTGCGTTTACTGGTTGATAAGACTCTACATCGCAATGCACATAAATTGTTGAGTCCTTTCCGTTGTATGACTTTCAAAATACGTCAGTTCCATTTCCATGAGATAGGCCCACCACCAACGTACCCCCCCCCCCCTTACCCCAACATAAATTTCCATCATATTTCAATGTAACCCAGTATGAACCTTACACTCAGTTTTAAAATCTAACATTAATTAACAGTTCTTATCAAAAGACAAGTCAGTAAGAGTGCTGAGACCCCTAACTTTACCTACCGTCACAAAAGGTCACCAGTTACATTCATAAATATTAATGATCAATCAGAAGAACAGTACAAAGTATGGAAAGTGTAATGGCAATACTTTGCCCTTATTTACCCGATTCTTCATTAATACTCTGTAGAACACAGAGAAATGGCAGGGGGTTTGGTGTGGGGGAAGTGCATGACTTACGCAGAAATTTTCGGTCTTACAGACTTACACAGACTCCACTAATTTTTGTGTGTTGCTAAAATAGGAAGGTGTGAAGATAGAAGATAGACTGCATAGAGAAATACTGAAGGAACAAGAAGAATTCCAGCACTTCATCGTAAATGAAATATGAGATAGTGGGCGATGTGTAAGACAGCAGGAGGGACAACCATAAAATTCAGCATTATCACTTCTTGATCTTTTCTTCGTCTATCAAATCAAATAGAATAAGTAATTTTACATATTAATAACTGTCCAACGAGATGCAACACAAAGCAGTCTATTTATTATTCTGCAAGTTCACTCTACATGTTTCGGGTGTCAACCACACCCATCATCAGGACTACACAAAACTGTAACTACA
>Ga0123355_10017231_pt1 | contig 11409 bp, 9 predicted proteins | sample TergutEmb28metaG_3_FD_89872 | JGI IMG/M metagenome (GOLD analysis project Ga0123355, IMG submission 89872) | Embiratermes neotenicus P1 segment gut microbial communities from Petit-Saut dam, French Guiana - Emb289 P1 | ecosystem: Host-associated > Arthropoda: Insects > Digestive system > Gut ...
ATGTATGTATGTATGTATGTGTGTATGTATGTATGTATGTGTGTATGTATGTATGTATGTATGTATGTATGTATGTATGTGTGTATGTATGTATGTATGTATGTATGTGTGTATGTATGTATGTGCATATTAACGTATACAGTTTTGTTGGCCCAATTTTGCTATGTGCGTGCAGTAGGAAGGAGACGAGGCCGAGTGCGCTGGACTTTGCGGAATTTCGCAATTTGTTCTTGGAATAGCGAATAAACACCGACTAAAGCACTCATATATTGTTAGGTCGTCACTTTATTAACAATGTATGTAACTCCAACATGTTTCAACTATTAAGGGGTCATCTTCAGGGAATATAATTGATATATTGTGGCAGCGCGGGTCAACAAAATGAATTCGCTAGTTGTAAAACTGAACTTAGTATGTAGCGTGTTTTGCCTTACGCCATACAACTGTATGAATGTTGGGACTTCCAAGAAGGAAACATTTCTGCCCGTTTAAACACGCAACCCTCTCTTTTATCAGCTGTCAACCTGTAACTTCAAAGGATTGACAGCTGCAACCAGTGTGATGCGGTTTACTTGCTACAAACGTGTGTGGGATGGTGTGTTTCGCACCCACGTTTACAAATAGAGAACGTGAACTACTGTAATATAATGATACTTCGTTAAACCTGTAGGTAATGACCGGCAGCGACGCGGAACGATCTGTCACAGAGTAATGGCTGCTGCTTTGTTGTTCATTTCACAAGCCTCCTAAACATAGGCAGCACCAGCAACTGTCACATTCGCGACTGACTTCCGCTAACGTCATAGCACAGACAGCAGCAAATAGCCGGTGAAGTAGTTCCGCTTGCGTCTAGACTGACTGGTTCAGAACTTTACAACTTCGAAATAGCGTCATTGTGGGAATTTATTACTAGAAGTTTTGCGGATCAGACAAATGAAGACGTCACTCAAGTGTTTGTTCATATACCGATATATAGCAAGAGTATATTTCGGTAAATCGCGTGATACACTCTCTACAGTGACTGGGGTATTATGGCAGACAGCAGTTAGGGTGGGTAAGAGGAGCAATTATTGAGAAGGAATTGTGGTAAAAGTAAAGCAATAATAAAACGCGTAACTCAAAGGAACGGAACCATTCTTCACAAGCTGTTAAATTCTTAGTGAGTCAAGACCTTTCACGCCACAGTTTGCAACTGAAGGTCATTACTATGATGGTTTACAAAGTTAAAAGCCTACTATACCTCGCAACTGAAGAGGTATTTTAGGAAAATGCAACTGTTTGTATTAAAATGTGTCTTTTTACGACACGTTTAATTGTTAGGATCCTGTGATTATTGTTGATCCTACATCAAAACAATAGCCATACGCTGCCTTTCGAATTGTAGCTATAAAATTCCACGGTGTTAAACGAAGATAAACGTCGATGTAAGTCATAGATTTTACAAACACATAAAATTTTGTTTCTGGCAAACGTGTGAGAGAGAGTTTGAACAATAAACGAAGATAACACTTTGAAGGCAGTTAACTATAGAAGACCAGTGTTCTCTTTTCCAATACGTTAAATGAAACAGCAGATCCAGAAAACAGAAAAGTTCGCCTCGTAAAATTTGCTTTGTTTGTGGGAGAAATAATAAGGTGTAGGTCAAAGTCACTCTCAAGTCAAACAGTAATATGTTTCAGCGAAATATCACGTTAAAAGCTTCTCAGTGTGCCACACAAGTCATTCTCCCACACGCGTTTTGTACCTGACTACAGAAAACATCATTTTAACCGGCAGAAATAATGGCGGAGGTAAAGTTGGTTGGGAAAAACACACATCCGTTGTTCAGGGACCGCTTCCTAACATATGGCATAGCGTAGGCTTGTGAATTTAAGGAACCGCGTAACCGGAGCTAGACAATGTTTCATCACAAAAGATAAAAGTATAGTGTAAGTTTAATACGGAATGAGAAAATAAGTCATAAAACACATTTTAAAGCCTACATTTGTGTTAGACAGGTCCACCACCTAACGAAGTATGACCTGTGTCGCGCAGGCCCAACTAGACCTAGGCTAGCATAAGTGTCGTCCCTTTGTATGCGTAGTTCTGAACGCTACATTAGTTTTCCCGACAAAAATGCACTATAATATGACAACTGAATACAAAATTCGAGTTATACACACAAACAATTTGGAATTCGCTTTCTATCTCGGTGGGTTGCAAGGGCGGGTGTTGTAAGGTGCGGTCGGCTGATGCGACAGTAGGGCGACAGAGAGTTTGGCGTGTTTATTTCAGATGGTTCGAATCTAACATGAGCTGTGAGTTTTCGGAAAGTTTTCAGATTAGAGAAGAAGGCGCTTTAAATTTAGATTTTAATTTAGAGACTTATATAAGATGGGTACTAATTTGACGACGTCTAAAAATTATGAAAGTAAAAATTTTGGATGTCTGAGTGGAAAGTTTTGCCAGTTACTTCAATGTTGATGAATATTTTAGGAAACAATCTAAATTACAAATTAAGGGTTCCGTCTACTGCTGTTCTTCTAGCAATGATATATTTGCACCTGCAGTAAAAGAAAAGCAAGGTAAATCAGATTTTGATATTGTATTTATTACATTACATAACCGACCAATAATTCCCATTGTTAACCTAACACTAATGACATAAAGTTGCCTTTCGAGCGTACTACTGTGTTGTTCATTTCACACGCCTCCTAAACGTAGGCAGCACCAGCAACTATCACATTCGCGACTGGCTTCCGCTAACGTCATAGCACAGAGAGCACCAAACAGCCGGCTCTTCTTTGTTACCACCACACATACTGATATAGCTGTACACTCTACCCTCCTGCTTGACCACGGCCACCAACCATCCTGATAGAGTATTCATTTCTTTCCCTCCATATTCGGGCGTTGTACGACGATTACTCAGTAACCGCTTCCTTCCAAGCCCTTTCCTAGCCATAATTTTATCAGTCGCCCTGAATTTCAGTCTCACATAAACTGAAAAAGTGACAGAGTCGTAAAATTTCACCACAAAAGAGGGATTACTCCGATCAACGCCTATGTAATTCCAGTGAATTACACTCTCCCCCCACACTGCACTAAGGTCATTCGGTCATTTGGTTCAGAGCTATTAGTTTATTTTGTAGATGCTACGAAATTTGACTTCTGAACAGGCATGACAAATTGAGATCCTCTTGGCTTGCACCCTGTGGGGTGGGGTGGGGATCTGTTTCTCCTCGTAACAGTTTAATCGTAAAAAAAAAAACGTGACTGTACCTCTAAGTCTAGCTTTGGTGTTGGATAGCGGGACCGATCCCAGTGGCCGCACGTTCTAAAGCTTTGGTCTGCGGCCACTTGCTTGCTGGGACTGAGGGTTAGAATCCCGCCAGGGCATGGATGCCTGTCTGTTGTGAGTGTTGTATGTTGTAAGGAAGAGGTCTGTGCGTCGGGCTGATCACTCGTCCAGCGGAGTCCTACTGAGTGTGTTGTATGCTGTCAGGTAGAGGTTTTTGGGAAGGGCCGATCTCTCTTCCAGAAGAGACCTACCGAGTGTGTTGTGAGTGTGATCGTAAAGCCTCGATAATGAGGGGGTCATGACACACTAGTGCTGTCTCGCCATGGAATAAAAAAATGTACTGGGGATATACCTTCAGATCTGACGTTAGCTTGGTACTCCTCTACATGGATTAGATCTCGCTGGTGTATCGTGGTGACATCTGGTGAAAGTGTGAGTCATCTCTTTTGACACCAGCATCAACCGCTAGTACGCGCACAGTACCTGATGGTGTGCAGCTTCGTGGATAAGACAGCAGCAGCCTACTGCTGTGCTAACGGCGATGAACAATGAGGACGTAGGTGTTGTATTACGGCGACTAATGATGTACGAAGAACATGGCGGAGCGGCAGTGTGTTTGTAGTTTATTTAACGACGGTATCGGCATGTCAGGTTAGATAGCGTCGAATGTCAGGGGGTAATGAATTAGAAAGAGTGTGGAAGGAAGTTTTTGTTGGTACATTTAAAGCACTAATGCAGCATTTACCTGGAACGCCTAATGACATTTAAGGCAACACCTCATTTAGCCCCGTCGGTTGCCCGGAATATTCCAAGTTTGGAACCGAGCAGAATCACGTCTAGTGTGCTGCTGCTTCAGCCAGCTTGCTGAACACCCCTTCGGCGCCTGGAATTTTTTGGTGGCTCCTTGATTTTTGTAGAATCTGGGGACTTCTGGTTTAAACCAAATCTCACAGAGCTGCTTGCAAGCATTCAAGCATTCTTTATGACATGAATGGAACTTTCAGAGGCCATGTGTTTAAGGCTGTCTGGTATGAGGTCTTTTTCATCACGCAGTACTGCCATATGTATGCTTCAGTAAGACTTCTCCTGGGACGACATCAAATAGGCATTCTAAGTATGGCTGAAAGACCCACTTTCCTACTGCACGGATTTTTACTTCTGTATATATAGTAGTGCTATTGCTGTCTTCTTGTTTTTTGTTTTTAAAGAACTTACTGAGTACAGATTGCGTACACTTTCGTTTTTGTCGGAACTAAATGCAGAGTTTTAATTGTTTACTTAAAAACAGTAAACTTATATGCATGTAAACATGTAGGTATGTTTCCCGTCTATCTTCTCATAAAATTTCACGTGCCTAGGTCCAGTGGTTTATAAGTTATCATCACCATATCGACAGCTAGGCAAAATTTATACATGGCCACCACACTGATATTTTTTGGGGGAAAATAAATTGTTCCAAAAAAGTTTAGTATTTTTTCCAACATTTTATCGTATAAAACTTCAGGACCTAAAATGGGTGATGCTTGGATTGTCTCCGTCTTACAAATGAGGTCGCCATGTTATTTTTACTGATCGTAGGAAATTATAAAAAAAAATACACTTTTCCTTTTTACTAGGGTAAGTAGAGAGACAATATTCCTAACAAAAACCTCATCCTCTATCAGGGGACTCTTTCAGAGAGAGCCGTGACGATATGCAACACATTGTGGTTACGAGTTATGCTGGCTGCCAAGGCGTAAGGCGATTTTAAATCGTACTGTTTTTGTTCAAATTCCCACATTTTCAGACAAACAGAACCTAGTGAAAATAAAATGTAAACTCTTCACCAAATAAATCAAATATTCAAAATACAGTAGCCATGTGTGAGTTTATTTTATGCGTAGGCCGCTAATATATTTAGGCATGGCAACTTCTAGGCTTACGAAAATTCCTTTAAGAAATATTAGAGTTAGGAGCATTTGAAAATCGAAATCCGGCTGACGTTATGTGTAAACTATTGTCGTTACACAAAAATCACCACAAGGAAATTGCCCCAGAATTAAAAAATATTTGGGTTCTGGCCACGACCCTCCCTACAACATTCGTTGTGCGATGACTTTTGTTGCATAATATACCCGGATTTAGGGCCTCATATATTTTACTGGCTGTTAACGTCACGATAACTTCAAAAGGATCTTCTGTGTACTACACGCTTGTGAGCTACCTTTTGCGACAGAAAAAAACATGTGTAGCTGGTGGTCTTTCACTCACAGTGCTAACTCGCCTGTGGTACATTTAGCTACACACTTGGTTTTGGTTTGTAGAAGCCGTAGACATTGTGGTAGCAGCCTCCAAGACTACAGCGTTTTGGATCACAGCCATCGAATTAACACGTTACTTCACAATGCTTTGTTTTGTAATCAAATATTTATATTTCAATCGGGTTCTTTCACAATCAGAACACTATTTTCCAAACATACGTGACTACAAAATTTATAAATACATTTAAAATGTGGAACAAAATAGTCACCATTGGGTATTCATATTTGCTTGTACTAGATGGATAAAATTTTGTTGTGAAATTGAATAATATTAAGGCTAAGTAAAACATCAAGGATAAATCACGAAACATTTTACATTTCTAATATAAGTTGTTAGGATCCCACCCTTCATATTGTGGTACCCTTTCATTGACGACCCTTTATGATATTATCAAGGCAAACACCAAATAAAGGCCAATGTCACGGACATTTACATTACAGTACTCCGTGACGTGATCACTTCAGAATTTCTGTTAGTCTGGTTGTCGTTATTAGTTTTGGGTGTATCCGCTGGATTACTGTATGCTACACATTTATCCCGTATTTATATCAAATGTTACCCTGTGAGTTTGTTTTTTTTTACGAAGAGTTTTATTAGCTATCGGAAATACTTTCGTGGACACGAAATATTATCTTGTTATCTTCACATGTCTAGCCCTGCTGTGTTAGTATGTGATAAACAATGAAATACACCCGTCAAACAAAACTTATGTTTTGGCCCCAACAGCTAAACGTTTTGGCTTTTAACAAGCCTTTGTTAGTTTGTGTGCAAATACAAATAAGTATAAATTTACAACGCCTAATACAGAATAATTCAAGTTCGAGATTTCAAACTTTATTCACTTTAGGTACTAATATCTACAAAAACTTGTGTCATGAACACCTTATAGAAATGTTTGTAATAATGTGATGGAGCTCTTTGTTTTGTATCAAAACGTAAGTATTTTGACGAATATATTTACTGGTTCATACCCTACGTTTATACAGCACTCATGGTTGGTTAGTGAAGGAAATTAAAAAAAATATATTTGTTTAAGTATTACCAGTGTTTCCTAAGTTTCCTTCTGAGGTACCTAGAGGCAGGCTTCAGCAAGTTCGTAGCCTATCGTTCCAGATGGTTTAGGGGAGGCGTAAGTTATCGGTTCAGTAACTCTAATAACGCCAGTCATGGCGGTCTGACGTCTGTGTATTACATGGAGCGGATGAATAATCTGCTGCCAACCGAATTGATTCTTCTGTCGTCATTTATAAGTGTGACTTGAACATATGTTACAGTTGCGAATTACATGTGTGGGAGAAAGAGAGGTTCTGCGTTGCAACAAACAATATATTTTTTCATACAGTGAACGAAAAACTTACGCCAATATAGATACGTATATTTCATCCTTATCCAGTTGAATACTGTAAACAGCATAAGGCACAGTCTCTTTCACAAGGCTAACTGTCGTTCAGCTAGCCAAGAGACTCCCCGCGTCTTGTGATACCCGAGAGATTTATCTCTTCTCCAAAACGTCCATATCGGCTCTGGGGCCCACCCGGCCTCCCCACTGGTTACTGGATATACCTTGTCCAGAAATAAAGCGAAAGGAAGGTGCAGTTGACCACTCACATCATCTTATTTTCTCTATGAAACCGAGTCTTTCTGGACAAAGTAAACGGTTCTAAGCTAGTTAACAAATTCCCCACATTTTGTGGAACCCAAAGGTTCGTCACCGCACACACAAGTGGCCGCCACCTGTCCCTATCTTGAGTCAGATCTATCCAGTCCATGCCCTCACATCCAACTTTCTGAAGATCTATTTTAATATTAAACTCCCATCTACGCCCGGGTATTCCAAGTGTTCTCTTTCCCTCAGGTTTCGCCACCACAACCCTGTATACTCCTCTACTCGCCCCATTTGCGCTACATGCCCCGCCCACCACATTATTCCCAATTTGATTACCCGGAAAAAAATTAATAAGAAGTACAGATCATTAGGCCCCTCATTGTGTAGTTTTCTTCAATCCTCTGTCACTTCGTCCCTCTTAAACCCAAATAGTATCGTCAGCACCCTAATCTCAAACATCCTCAGCCTACCTTCTTCCCCCATTGTGAACGACCAAGTTTCATACCCATACAAAACAACATGCGAAATTGTATTTCTGTATATCTTAATCTTTGTATTTTTGGTTAGCAAACTGGAAGACAAAAGTACCGGATGATAGCAGGTATTCTCTGATTTCAATCTGCCCTAAATTTCTTCCTGAAGAGAACTGTGATTTGTCAAGGTATTTCCCAAATATTTGATCTTTTCCACCCTTTCAAAGGAGCTATTATCAATCATTAAATTGTGACTTCGTCCTGCATACTGATCGCGAGTCATGACCATGTACTAAGTCTTATCAGTTTTCTCTTATAGACCAATTTCCTTATTACCGTCTATGGTTTTTAATAGTATGTTCGCTTCCACTCAATATATTACCATCACCAGCATAAACCAACAGTTGATGTGTACTATTTAATTTTAAGCCATCCTGATTTACCTGAACCCTCCCAATGGCCTACTCTAAAGCAAATTTGAAAAGAAATGGCGATAGAGCATTTCTTTGTTTTAAAACATTCTTAACATGAAACATGTCAGACAGATGGTTGCCTATCCGAACCCTGCTATTGGTTTCATTCAGACACATTTTTATTAGCCTTACCAGTTTTAACGGGATACTACACTCAATGAGAATATTATACAAGACCTAGCCGAATAATAAGCTTCCTTGAAGTCTATATATAGCTGATGTGCTGCTTCCGCAGAATATGTCAGTCGTTAAACTGTTGCATCGAAATCCACATTGATGATCCCCAGTTATTTCCTCTGCATATGGAGTTAACACTGACAGACGGACGTTGGGTAAAATTTTGTAAGTAGTTGGCAAAAGTGATATGCCTGGATAATTACTACAGTATGTTTTATCAACCTTCTTATAGATAGGTACAATGATCGACTTTTTCCACTCCTCAGGCAATTCCTCCTTTTTCCGAATCGAATTAACAAGTTTATGGATCTCATAGTGAATTGTTCTACTCCCTACTGCTTTAATCTTTTCGGATGGGATTGGATCAATACCTGGTTATATGTGTTTTTTTTTAGTTTTTTATACTCATCTGAACCTCAAAGGCACTCGGCTAAGGGCTAGTGGTTCTGCTGTGTTTATTTATGTCTGCCTAACATCACTAACCTCATGCACATTGCACAGTTGAGAGAAGTGGCTTCTCTACCTAGCCAAAATACTGTGACAATCTGTAACCGAATCACCCTTCTCATCCCTTATTATATTAGCTCTACGTTGGTAACCCTTCTGAAAATCATTTATGCCCCTATACAAGTCTCTGAGATTGTTGATCTTACTGTTAGTTTCAAGTTCATTAAGTTTAGCTTTAAAATATATCTTCTTTTTGTTCCTGAAATGTATACTAGCTTCCCATCTTATATTGCTTACATTATCTACATTGCTTTGGTTTGGATCCTGTAGCCACTGCATTTTAGCCTGCTTCCTTTGATTTAAAAATATAAACATTTTTCATGAATCGATGGCTTATACCGCTTCAATTCGTGCAGACCTAGACTCTATTTAACTTAGATTTTGATATTCTCTTTAATTTTCTCCCAAGCCCTATTTATGTCCTCGCTATCACTTCAGTTTTTCAAAGCTGCAAACCTGTATGAGATCTCATTCTGATACTGTTTCCTAAAGTCCAGCTCATTTAGCTTCCTGAGATTTAATCTTTCCACATCCAACTTTTGCGCTGTTTGTTTATTTACTCCCAATCTTTTCCTACCTTTTGCAACCACCAGATAGTGATCAGTACCACAGTCAGCTCCCCTGAAACTTCGTGCATCTAGTATACTCGAATGCCATCTCCTACCTATCAATATGTGATTGATCTGGTTGTGAGCCTTTCCATCAGGAGAGGTCCAGGTGTACTTACGAATGTTTCGGCCCAGGAACATCGTGCTCTTAACAACTAGATATTTCGATGTGACAAAATTCACTATTCTAACACCATTATCATTACTGTTCTGATGTAGACTCTCATTCCCAATTGTCGGTTTGAAAATATTTTTCCCATTTGCATTAAATCTCCTAACAGAATTTTCATGTGGAACTTAGGTAAATGATTCAAAACCTGCTCTAATTCCTTATAAAACTGTCTTTTGAATCATCACTTTTCTCCTCACATGGTGTATGCACGTTCAAAACAAATGTATTACACCAGCGATCTTTCAGAACTATAGGCCTGTATGACATCCTATCAGTAACAAATTCTGCTCTCTTAATTGCTGACATTTTCTGTGGTATACAAAAAATTCCGTTCCCAATTGATGCTTTTCATTTTCTCTTCCATAGCAAAACTTATAATCTCCTGCTCTCACCGTGCCCTCTTTGTCCCAACTAACCTCCTGTACACCCACTAAATCTAATTTACATCTTGATAATCCTCTAGCTACTGTTGTCCTTACCTGCATCTGGTGATAAATAATATGCCTCTAACCTTTCTATGTACTGCACGATGTGCACAGAAGCAATTACATATTACCTTTGTTTCTGTTAGATAAGGAATAGAAAAGTTCGTCATTTGTTTTAAATTACTTCAAATATTTGGATAATGCAAGTTAACTAATATTTAAAAAATTTATTCACCATCTCACAGGAAACACATAATCTCTTTTACAAGGACATCTGATGAATGCTATTTGGGTGGAGAAGAACACTGTTTAGTCCGAGAATTAACGCAGCTGACAAATAAATACGCCTTATGCTTAAACTTCAGAGTTCATATGTTACAAATTATGCGGGATAAAAAACAGTTTTTCTTCAAGCATTAAAATATATTTGCAGCCGTTATTTTATTGAGTTTTTTATTTCGTCCTCTTTGGCCTGCATTCCTTGCTAACAATACAGGAAATGTACTACAAGGTAGCAGTGAGTAGCGTTCGGATTTTGGCCTGATAAAATGGCATTTCTTATTTTGAGATCGTTAACTCTTTCTTCGGCCTCTCAGGTTCCGCCGCATTTCTCATACGTCGTTGTAATCTGCGTGGTACTGAGATAAATGTATATAGATCTTTAAGTAAGGTGACTTGTTTTGTCCGAGTTTAACCAAATTTTAATCTGGGGCGGCAGATTGTACTAAAACCACCTACTTAAAATTTCACGAAGTCCTTCTAGTGGGAACCCAGTTAAGAAAAACATACAAGCAGACGGACCTGGCGATGTTAATAGTCGTTTTTCAACAACATTATGAGAACATGCTTAAAAAGGAAATGAGTGAGGCTTTTGAAATCGTCATGGTGTCTGAATGAATGTACGTTTGTTCCCAATTTCAGCCTGTGAACCAGTTAACGATTTCCATGAAACTTGATAGGAACGTTAGCCTCTGGAGGAATACCCGAAGCCTGTCGAATGCGAAGTAAGAAAGCTGACTCATTGTAACTGTACTTCTAAGTTTAGTTACAGTAGTGGATAGCAGTGACGATCCCAGTGGCCGCGCGGTCTAAGGCATGGGTCTGCGGCCGATTGCTTGCTGGGATTGTGGGTTCGAACCCCGCCGGGGCATGAATAGCTGTCTCTTGTGAGTGTTTTGTTTTGTCAGGTGGAAGTCTGTGCGACGGCCGATCACCCGTCCAAAGGAGTCCTACCGAGTGTGGTGTGTGTGAGTGTGATCCTAAAGCCTCGATAATAAGGTGACCCTGACACACTAGGGCTGTCGTGGAGGGGTGGGGGGGGGGGGGGAAGTTACTGGGGTTTCCCTCCGGTTTTGACGTTGGTTTGGTCCTCCCCGACCTGGATTAG
>Ga0123355_10017232_pt1 | contig 11409 bp, 6 predicted proteins | sample TergutEmb28metaG_3_FD_89872 | JGI IMG/M metagenome (GOLD analysis project Ga0123355, IMG submission 89872) | Embiratermes neotenicus P1 segment gut microbial communities from Petit-Saut dam, French Guiana - Emb289 P1 | ecosystem: Host-associated > Arthropoda: Insects > Digestive system > Gut ...
CCGGTCACGCCTACTTCGTCGCGGTATCCAAGGCCAATTTCATCAAATGCCTTCTTCACTTTCTCAGCCGTTTTGAACTCTTTATAACCCAGTTCCGGCTCATAGAAAATGGAGTCACCAATCGCAATAATATTGTCGCGATTTTTGTCGATTTCGTTTATTGCCATTTCTTTCAATTGCTCTTTTGATAAGCTCATGAGATTTACGCCTCCTTTAAATTAGAGCTTAGAGTGTGCATAGCTGATTAACTCAAAAACCGTACCATAAAGCTTGATATTTTCCCGTCATATTTCGTCATCGCTTCACCGCCCTCACAATTTTCGCCGGAAACCACGGCGAAAACGGCACAGCATTTGTGAAAGACGCACAAATGCTAAGCGTGCCGCCGATTTCTTTCGGTTACTGTACCACAGAGGGGTACTGCGGCAAAGCGACTCCTAATCTGACGAAAAAATCTTTGCGCTTTATTGGTACACTTTTCAAGTTAATCAACTATAACTTTACAATTGCTATTGTAACAAAAAATTAAGAAAATTGGAAGATGTTTTTTGAAAAAATTCATTTATCATGCCCACAACAAAAAAGCCGTCCATTAACCGGACGGCTTTACTCAACACAAAACTATTTCACCTTAGCCATATGTGAAATCAAATCCAACACCTTGCAGCTATAGCCCCACTCATTATCATACCAAGCCACAAGCTTCACAAAGTTATCATTAAGCGAAATGCCTGCCAGCGAGTCAAATACGCTCGTGCACTCTTCGCCAATAAAATCCGTAGAAACAACCGCATCTTCAGTATAGCCGAGAATACCTTTCATGCTTGTTTCAGACGCTTTTTTCACGCATGCTTTAATCTCGTCATAAGTCGCGCCTTTTTCCAAACGACAAGTCAAATCAACCACCGAAACATTAACCGTAGGCACGCGGAACGCCATGCCCGTAAGCTTGCCTTTTAGCTCAGGGATGACCTCGCCAACGGCCTTAGCCGCTCCAGTTGATGATGGAATGATATTGGTTGATGCCGCTCTGCCGCCGCGCCAATCTTTTCTTGACGAACCGTCAACCGTTAATTGTGTCGCAGTCATCGCGTGAATCGTTGTCATAAGCCCTTCCGCGATACCAAAATTGTCATTGATTACTTTCGCAAGTGGTGCAAGGCAGTTCGTCGTACAAGAAGCATTCGAAACGACGTTCATATCAGAAGTATATTTGTCCTCATTTACGCCCATGACGAACATTGGCGCGTCTTTACTCGGCGCTGAAATTACAACCTTTTTCGCGCCGCCTTCTAGGTGCGCGCTTGCCGCTTCAATTGTTGTAAACACACCGCTGCACTCTGCAACCGTATGTGCGCCGGCAGCCGCCCATGGTATTTCTTCGGGTTTCATGCAAGTGGTTACTGCAATCTCTTTGCCGTTTACAATAAGCTTGTCGCCTTTTGCATGAACCTCGCCGCTAAAACGTCCATGAACCGAGTCATACTTGAGCATATATGCCATATACTCCGTGTCGATAAACGGGTCATTGATTGCAACAACCGAAATATCATCTCTGCCCAAAGCAGCTCTAAAAACAAGTCTTCCAATACGTCCAAAGCCATTGATACCAATCTTCATCTTACTTGTCTCCTTTAAAAATGTTTTTATATTTGATGGCTGTTTATAACATTACATATTTTAGCCGACGTTTGCTTATTGCGCAAAATAATATCCCGCACGGCATCGGCATTTTTAACTCGAATGGAATGCGTCGTATCGCCTGAAGCGATAGTGAGTGTTTTTCTGCTCGCATTTCCTGTTGCACTGATGGCTATTATCTCGTGATATGTCAGCCTAAACGGCACTTTATTAATCTTGCCGCAAACGCCTATATTATCGACAATAATGTTGTTGTTATAAGACACAACAAATCTTACCACAAGCGAAGCTGCCACGAAAGCGCAAGCAGCAAAAGCTCCCAAAACCTGCTCGCTCAAAAGAGCCACAATAATCAGCATTATGCCAAGATGAACGCAAATATCATCCCCGATAAACGATGAGTTTCCATAAACATATCGCATCGAAGCCTTGCTTTTCGCGCTTTTCAGCTTCTCATGCTCCGTTGCGTTTTTATGCGCTTCGAGCAAAAACACAAGTGGTATTATCGACGCAACGACCGCCACGGGCATGAAAATCGGTCCCAAAATTGCAACACCGATTACAATAATACTAAAGTTTATGACTGCGAAAATCCGCAGTTTGCGCGCGCTTTTTAAATCATTCGACTTTGTGGCTGCAAAATAACCGGTGAAAATAACAAAGCCGGGAACCATGAGCAATAACAATAATCCGCCCAAAAGATGCAGCGTGATATCAATCTCCCTAGCGGCGAGGATGGTGCGAAACAATATATGCCCTATTCCTATTACGCCAAAAGCAATATAGAACCGCCCTAATATCTTCAAGCGCGCGTTAATCGTCAACTTTTCGTATGGCGGATCAGATTCGTCGGTTTTTATCTGCTTGATGCTAACTTTATGTAGCTGCAATTGTTTGTGCGCGATAAAGCTCTTCAGCGCGCCATGCAAAAACAAGAACGGCAAAGCAAGCAGCAGCAGCATTTCAAAAGAAAACGAAAACTCTTCAAAAACTATGGTCGCGCCAAGGCTTATGAGCGCGAGTGCAAGCATTAATGTGCCCTTCGACAAATCGCTGCCTTTAAGCATACCGAAAAGCCCGACAAAAAGAGTAAAGAAACCGGAAAACCAAGGAACGTCCGCGGACTCGTTCAGCCAAAAAACTATCGCGATTACACTAAGTGCGATATATATAGCACCGACTATCCTTAATTGAAATCCGCCCGGAGCTTTTATGTCAGTATAGGCTTCCATGTCTAAGCAACCACCCCTTTGCAACAAAATCGCAATCTACGCAAAGTACTTGACACCTGCAATGAATATCTCTGGTTCAAAATTACCCGGTACATTTTTGAAGCAATTTTTCGTATAGCGCTCGCTATGTCCTACTTTACCTAAAATACGCCCATCAGGACTTGTTATACCCTCTATGGCAAGGCTCGACCCACTCGGGTTAAACTCAAAGCAATTCGCACCTGCGCCATTAAAATCAACATATTGAGTAGCAATTTGCCCATTGGATATCATCTTTTCTATATCCGCATCACTTGCTAAGAATCGCCCCTCGCCCGTGCTTATAGCGACATTGTAAACCTCGCCTGGCTTCGTGTTCCATAGCCACGGCGACTTATTCGAGATAACTTTCGTATTAGCGATGGTGGAAATATGTCTACCAATCTCGTTAAAAGTAAGCGTTGGGCCGTTGTTATCAAGCTCTCTGAACTCTCCAAAAGGAAGCAATCCAACTCTAAGAAGTGCTTGAAACCCGCCGCCAAGACCTAGTATAAGCCCATTGTTAGCGTTTAACAAATGCATTATCGAATCCGAGACATACGCATCTTTGAGACCGCTCGCGATAAGCTTACCGCTGCCGTCTGACTCGCCACAAGCACCAAAGTTGCCCGGTAGAGCCAGAATTTGGCTGCCCTTGATTTTTTCACCTAGTGTTTTTAAGCTCTGATTTAGCTCTTTCGGGCTGAGGCTCGGCAATACAAACATCTCAACGTCCGCCCCTGCACTTTCAAAAGCCCTCGCCGTGTCGTACTCACAATTCGTACCCGGGAATACGGGAATCAGCACTTTTGGCTTTGCTATGCCAAGTTTCGGGAAGGCTCTCGGCGCATCTGCCAAGGCTTCCAAGTTATTGTCTTTGAATGGAATATCCAACAGCAAGTTTGTATTAAACACACCTTCAAGCGGCGATAGCCAGCCCTCAAGCACATCGAAATGGTTAATCTTCGCGCCGTTTACAACGAAGTTGATATCCTCAGTCGTGTTGCCGAGATAAACCGCCTTAAAATCCCCAAATATATAGCCAAACTCAGCCTCGCCGGCGTCCAGCTCGAATATAAATCCGCCGTAATTGGCCGCGAAAAGCTTATCCTCATCAACTTCAACGTCAAAACCGATACGATTGCCAAACGACATTTTCGACAAACTTTCAGCAATGCCGCCAAAACCTATTGTGTGCGCGGAGATGATATTGCCGTTTTTGATATTGTCATAAACCAGCTCATTAAGCTCGCGTAATTTCGCGATATTGGGCACGCCATTTTCGTCATACTCGCATAAAACCGCGACAATCGGCGAATCCGCCTTTTTAAACTCAGGCGAAATGATGTTATCTGCATCCGTATGGCTCACTGCAAAGCTTACCAAAGTAGGCGGCACGTCGATGTCTTCATAAGTGCCCGACATGCTATCTTTACCGCCAATCGAGGCTATACCAAACTCAAGCTGCGCGCTGAGTGCGCCCAAAAGCGCCGCGAAAGGCTTGCCCCATTTCACAGGATTGCCTTTGAGCCGCTCAAAGTATTCTTGGAAGCTCAGTTTTATCTCGTTCGGGTCGCCGCCGGACGCCACTATTTTCGCGACAGAATCAACAACCGCATACATCGCGCCATGATAAGGACTCCATCTTGAAACTGATGGGTCAAAACCGAACGACATAAGCGTCACTGTTTCAGTATCGCCGCCTAAAACGGGAAGTTTAGCCGCCATTGAAAGCGCAGGGCTAAGCTGGAACTTACCACCAAGCGGCATAAGAACCGTTCCAGCGCCGGCAGTCGCGTCGAATTTGTCAATCAAGCCTTTTTTCGCGCAAACATTAATGTCTGCCAAGTTGTTAAGCCATTTTTGTTCGAGGCTTGCGCCGTCTACTTTGCGCTCGACAAACGCCTTTGGCGCTTCGACATATACGTCCGAGTATTGTTTTGCGCCGTTTGTGTCCAGGAAATCCCTCGAAATATCAACTATCGACTTGCCGCGCCAGTTGATAACGAGCCTTCTCGAATCATTGACCGTAGCGACCACAACCGCCTCTAAATTCTCCGTAGCGGACAAGCGTATGAACTCATCCACATCGCCGCGCGCCACGCAAACCGCCATTCTCTCCTGTGACTCGCTTGTCGCAAGCTCCGTGCCGTCAAGTCCCGGATACTTCGCAGGTACCTTGTCCAAATCAACCACAAGTCCATCAGCAAGCTCGCCAATCGCAACGCATACGCCGCCTGCGCCAAAGTCGTTGCAGCGTTTGATAATTTTCGTCACTTCCGGATTTCTGAACAGCCGCTGAATTTTTCGTTCCAAAGGCGCATCGCCTTTTTGAACCTCGGCACTTGCCACGGCAAGCGTTTCGTCCGTCTGAGTCTTTGATGAGCTGACCGCTCCACCTATTCCGTCGCGACCTGTTTTGCCGCCGAGTAAAATTATTATATCGCCGTCCGCGGGACGTTCTTTTATAACATCAGCCTCTCTAACCGCTGCCACAAGCGCGCCAAGCTCCATACGTTTAGCCAAATAGCCTTCATCGTATAGTTCATGAACATGCCCGGCAGCAACGCCGATTTGATTGCCGTAAGTGCTATAGCCATCTGAAGCGACTTGTGTGATTTTACGCTGTGGCAGCTTGCCTTTAATCGTATCTTCAATCGGCGTCCTTGGGTCTGCGCTTCCTGTCACACGCATCGCCTGATAGACATAGGCCCTGCCCGAAAGCGGGTCTCTTATCGCGCCGCCCAAACACGTGTGTGCGCCGCCAAAAGGTTCTATTTCTGTCGGATGATTATGAGTCTCGTTTTTGAACATCACGACCCATTTCTCGTCCTTGCCATCCACTTTCGCGGTCACTTTCACCATGCACGCATTAACTTCTTCGGACTCGAAAATATTTTTCAATTCACCCGTCTTTTTAAGATAACGCATTCCCATTTGCGCGATATCCATTAGGCACAAAGGTTTGTCCGTTCTACCGGCATGGACTTCTTCACGCAGAGCCAGGTATTGTTTATACGAAAGCTCGATAGGCGCAGCAAATTTCCCACTTTCAATCTCAACCTTCGTAATATCCGTCAAAAAAGTCGTGTGCCTGCAATGATCCGACCAGTAAGTGTCCAGCACGCGGATTTCAGTAATCGTCGGATCGCGCTTCTCGGTGTTTTTGAAGTAATTGTGGATATGCAAAATGTCCGCCGGGTTCATGGCAAGCCCTAAACTCTCACATAATCCGACTAATTCACCCTCGGACATGCCAATAAAACCGTCTAAGCTTGCCACATCTGACGGATTTCCATATGCGTGGGTAAGAGTTTCGGGTTTTGCTAGCCCAATCTCTGAGCTGTCAACGGCATTTATGGTGTAGCTCTTAATTTTAGCGAGTTCCACCTCGGTCAGTTTGCCTTTTAGTACGTAGAATTTGGAAGTTTTGACGATGATATTCTCCATATCCTCGCCCAAAACCATGCCTATTGTCATCGCAGCCCAGTCAGCTCTTTGGTCGTATTGGCCATGCAGATATTGCGAGCCAAACGCAGATTCATCCGCTGCAAGCGGCAGATTTTCTTCATAATAACTATCCAAAGGCGTCTCACAAAAGACCGCCGTTATGCATTTTTCATACGCTTCATCACTTATCCCCGTAACGTCGTAACAGTTGATTACTCGCGCATCCTCTACGTTTCCAATACCGAGATAATCCTTAACATCCACCAAAAAACGCATGCTCTCCGTATTAGCCGGCGGCTTCTTTTCAACATAAATGCGTCTAATTTTATTCATCGCTGTCCCCTCCTGTCGAATTTGTCGAGCTCTGTCGTTAGCTGCTCGTTTAGTATTTTTATGTATGTGCCTTTCATGCCCAAAGACCGCGCTTCGATTAGCCCCGCTGATTCGAGTTTTCTGAGCCCATTTACGATTGCCGAGCGGCTCAGTGTGTGCATTTGCGCCACTTTGCTGGCGACTATCAGCCCCTCATCACCTTCAATTTCGCCAAAAATATGTATCAACGCCTCCAGCTCCGAATATGACAAAGTGCCGATGGCTGCTTTGACAAGCGAAGCTTTCGGGCGGCTATTTTCAATGCCTAAAAGCGCCAAACTTATGTATAGTGAAATGCTTTTCGCATATTCAAGCTCGTCCGAACCGAGTGGGCTCGCATGAGATATTTCAAGTTTTCCTGCTGTGTGATTGTCGAATGAGATCAGCGGCAAAACTGTTTCGGGTCGCCATTGTTTCTCGTCCACCATACCTGCTTGGTAAACAACAAATCCATCTCTATCCAAAGCCCGAACACGAGCAGAAAGTGCATGGCTTAAATCGCTCACCAGCACTTCAAGGAGTTCGTTATGGTCGTTGCTTTGTTTGATTGCGTTTGTTGGATCGTAGGTCATATGGTTTTCTCCGGGCTGTTGCTGTCTTAGGGGCATTGCGGTTATGGTGAGTATCATTCATAGTGACATTGTGCGCTGTGGGATTGGCGGAAACATTTTCCTTCGCAGGGGCGAGAAAGCCCCACCCCTACAAATTCATTAAAACGCACATCCTCTACTCTTCATCCGCCGGCACAAACTCTCTCGAATATCCGCATGCGCCTTCACCCTCGCATACTACGCGCTTGGTCTTTGAGCCTTTTTCCACGAGGTATTTTCCGCAGTTCGGGCAGTTTTCGCCTGCCGGTTTGTTCCATGATATAAATTCGCATTCGGGGTTGTTCTCACAACCAAAGTATTTTCGCCCTTTTTTGCTCTTTTTGATAAGCACTTGCCCGTCGCATTCAGGGCAACCCACACCTGCTTCTTCAAAAAACGGCTTCGTATTCGTACAGGTCGGGAATGATGGACATGCCAGAAACTTCCCGAATTTGCCATATTTAATTACCATGTTCACGCCGCATTTTTCACAAATTACATCCGTCTTTTCGTCCTCGATGGTAATCTCGCCGATTTTCTCCTCCGCTTCGGCAAGTTTCGGCTCAAACTCTGTGTAGAAGCCTCTGATAAGCTCTTTCCACTCCAGCTCGCCGTCCTCAATCTTGTCTAAATCGTTCTCAATCTTCGCCGTAAAATCTATATCAACAATGTCACTAAAATTATTTTCCATTATCTCGTTGACTATCTCGCCAAGCTCTGTCGGATAGAAAACTTTGTTCTCTTTAACCACATAACCTCTGAAAAGTATCGTCGTTATGATAGCCGAATACGTACTCGGGCGTCCGATCCCAAGCTCTTCAAGGCTCTTTACGAGGCTCGCATCGCTATATCTTGGCGGCGGCGCAGTGAAGTGCTGAGTACCTTCGATATCTGACACTTTGAGTTTCTTGCCCTCTTTAAGCTCAGGAATTTTGCCCGTATCGCCGTCATCTTCTTCATCCGCATCTTTGTAGACTGACAAGAAGCCTGCAAAGGTCAAATTCGACGTTGACGCGCGGAAAACTGACCTGCCTGCACCGATTTTCACGCTCAAAGTCTCAAAAAGCGCGCTGCTCATCTGGCACGCCACAAACCGCTCCCAAATAAGCTTGTAAAGCTTAAACTGGTCACGCGAAAGCGAATCTTTTATAAGAACAGGGCTGAGCCTTGTAAAGGTCGGCCTGATTGCCTCATGCGCGTCCTGCGTTCTACCGCGCTGCCTATATTCAACCTTCTCCTGCGCGGCATAATCTTTGCCGAAGTTGCTTTCAACATACTCTTTCACATCAGCATACGCGTCGTCTGAGACACGCACCGAATCCGTACGGATATAACTAACAAGACCAATCGTGCCCTCGCCTTTTATGTCAACACCTTCATAGAGCTGCTGAGCAATTTGCATAGTCTTATGCGTCGCAAAACCAAGGACTTTTGAGGCTTCTTGCTGCATTGTTGATGTGGTAAACGGTGGGCTTGGCTTTCTCGTCTTAGTCCCCTTTTTTATCTCATCAACCACAAAGTCCGCCTTTTTTATCTCGGCGAGCAGCTTGTCAGTCGCTTTTTTGCAAGGAAGCTCCGGCTTTTTCCCATCAACCGTTGCAAGGCGTATCTCGAACTTATTCTTCCCATCCTGCGCAACTGCTGCAACGCTCCAATATTCTTCCGGTATGAAGTTTTCAATTTCTTCTTCTCTGTCGCATATAAGTTTCATGGTCGCGGACTGAACGCGCCCGGCACTCAAACGACCCTTAACTTTCTTCCACAAAAGTGGGCTGATTTTGTAACCCACAATTCTATCAAGCACGCGTCTGGCTTGCTGCGCGTCCACCAAAGTCATATCAATATCTCTTGCTTCTTTGATAGACTTTTTAACCGCATCTTTGGTTATCTCGTTAAAACTTACTCTGCTCGCGTTCTTATCTTGAAGCTTCAGCGCGTGATATAAATGCCAACCGATAGCCTCACCTTCGCGGTCGGGGTCAGTCGCGATATATATCTTTTTCGCGTTCTTCACTTCTTTGCGTAGGGTTGCCAAAACCTCGCCCTTGCCCCTAATCGTGATATATTTAGGCTCAAAGTTATTATCAAAATCAATACCAATATCGCTTTTCGGCAAATCCCTAACGTGACCAACCGATGCTTCTACCTTATATTTGCTCCCCAAAAACTTTTTAAGTGTCTTAGCCTTTGCAGGTGACTCAACGATAACCAAATTATCTGCCATACATTCCTCCGCGCTTCCTATTTTTTAGTATATTTTTGCCCGGGCAGCTCTTTTACCATGCCCGAAAGCTCCAGCTTAGTAAGAACCACCATAACATCCCTTATTTCAAGCCCTGATTTCTTAACAATCTCATCAAGACCCATGTACCCATCTTCTAACAAAGAATATACCTTTTTTTCGCTCGGCGCAAGAGGTAATTTGTTAATATTATGAATTTCTTCATTAATATTATCCAAAAACTCGCTTTCTATAACTCCCAAAGCGTCCAAAACATCCATCGCACAAGTCGCAACGTGCGCTCCATCTTTTATGAGTTTATTCGTGCCTTCGCTTCGTTTGCTCGTAATATTTCCGGGTACTGCCATGACCTCGCGCCCTTGTTCGAGCGCGCAACTAGTAGTTATCGACGTTCCCGACTTAATCTCAGCCTCGGTTATGATAGTTGCTAAACTTAGCCCGCTAATTATCCTGTTTCGCCATGGAAAATGCCATTTTTCAGAGCCGGTGCCTGGCGGAAATTCGCTCAAAATACATCCGTTTTGCTGAATGTCTTCATAAAGGCGCTCATGAACTTTCGGATAGCAGATGTCAACGCCGCTCCCAAGCACCGCAACCGTAGGCGAGCCGCCATCTAACGCCGCTTGATTCGCCACGCCATCCAACCCATCCGCCATGCCGCTGACGACGATTACGCCCCTCTCTGACAGCTCTCGAGCTATCTTTTTCGTGGCGTCTTTGCCATAATTAGTCGGTCGCCGTGTGCCAACGACGCTGACCCATAGCCTGTCAAAGTCAGGCATCTCGCCCAGCATAAAAAGCCCGAGCGGCGCACTTGTAATGGTTTTTAACAACGGCGGATAGTCATCGGAATTTTTCGGGATATATTTAATGTCTTTGCGCTGCATATCGCTTAATAGTTCGTCGGGATTTAAGGTTTTCTTTAGATCAATCAGCTTAAAAATAGCCGCCTGCGGCATGAGGTTTGTGGATTTTAGCTGCTCAGTTGTGGCGTTGTAAACTTCGTACGCGCTCCCGAACCACTCCAACAGCTTGTCAATGTATTGCATATTCGTACCATGCATATGGGATAGCCAAATCATGTATTTTAGTTCGTTCATTGGACATCCCCTCCCTTCTGCTGTTCCAACAACACATCTTTCATCATCTATTACCATTATAATCTAAATTCCACCAAGATTTCAACAAGATATGGACTATTTTGCCAAATGTATTATAATAGATAGTGAAGGGAGGCGATTTTTTGGTCACGAAAATAAAAAGTTCCGCCTTAAACGGCGTTGATGGATATATCGTTGATGTGGAAACGGATATCGGGCGCGGCATGCCCGGCTTTGACATAGTTGGGCTGCCGGGCTCAGCCGTTAAGGAGAGCCGGGATAGAGTGCGTGCTGCGATCAAGAACTCGGGTATCGAGTTCCCGGCGCGCCATATAACTGTTAATCTCGCTCCTGCTAACACCAAAAAAGAAGGTCCTGCGTTTGATTTGCCGATAGCCGTCAGTATTTTGGGCGCAATGAACGCGGTTGATGCGACTAAATTAGCTAATGTCGTTTTTCTTGGCGAACTGTCGCTCGATGGCTCGCTAAGGTCTGTTAAAGGCGTTCTTTCGATGGTTCATAGCGCGTTTAAAGATGGCTATAAAAAATTCGTCGTCCCCGTTCAAAACGCTGAAGAAGCCGCCCTTGTAGAAGGTGTAAATATTTATGGCGTTGAAAGTTTAGGTGAGCTTTTAAGGCATTTACGTACGCCTTTCCTCATACCGACAAAAATCGACCACTCCGTAAATAAACAAACTCATCTAACGCCCGCAATTGACTTCGCCGACGTTAAGGGTCAGCACAAAGTCAAGCGCGCCTTAGAA
>Ga0123355_10017233_pt1 | contig 11409 bp, 12 predicted proteins | sample TergutEmb28metaG_3_FD_89872 | JGI IMG/M metagenome (GOLD analysis project Ga0123355, IMG submission 89872) | Embiratermes neotenicus P1 segment gut microbial communities from Petit-Saut dam, French Guiana - Emb289 P1 | ecosystem: Host-associated > Arthropoda: Insects > Digestive system > Gut ...
AAGGACCGGCAGCACTCCGTTCTGTTGAACCCCAAATTTAATTCCCACAACCTACTTTATGTACAACCAAGTTTAACACTCAAATATCCAGTGTTCTACCTACACAGTGTATTTATTTAGCACAGATCTCAGAACAAACAGCGATTATTTCACCTTTGAGCATTCAGAGACGGAGTGTTCACTGCGCGGTACGAACTGAATCACTGTATATGTACAATTCAGGTTAGTCATTGTGTTTTTAATCATCCAGTTTGATGTTTATGCTTTCTGCTGTGTTGAGTAAACCTTCACAGTGTAGAATGATTGAATTAGGAATGGAAGGGATGTGGAGGGAGCTGATGAAAATCTGCTGAAAGGTGTTAATGGTAAAGGTAAAGGTCACCATGTAACAGGCCACAAAGGTCCAGAGGTGGAATAGATGTATAAGTCTACCCTTACTTTAACCTCGCCGCTAGGAGGGGGTGAGTGGTCAACGCCATCCCCGGGGAAGACCCGGTACCCATCGCATAGGCGACTGCGTGGGTCCCAGGGCTGGTCTGGACGGGTGGGGAAAATCTCGCCAATACCGAGATTCGATCTCCGGACCATCCAGTCTGTAGCAAGTCTCTATACAGACCACTATCCCGGCCCACAAAACTTCCCTGGCTGGGAATCGCACCCCGGTCTACCGCGTGGCAGGAGGGGATACGAACCTCTGTACCACTGAGGATTATTGCCCTGGGATGTTCTTAGAGGGACTGAGGAAAAACCGCAAATAACAGTTGTAATAATAACCTTGCACGAGACCGGATCCATGTCGAAGGTCTTCGTAAATGTGACGCAGGAGTGAATAATTTGTAGTACGAGGAATCGGCCTGCTTGTTTAGCGCTCTTCATTAGACATTGGTTGGCCGTTCTGTCATTATTACGCAGTTCTGAAACATAAAACAGACATGTTTATGGGCCGATATGTTGACCTACTCAGATCGACCAGTTCCGTACCCCGTAAACAAACCTCAATCAAACGCAAGGTGCCTTTTTTGTGACAGTAATGCAAGTGAGCACAGGGCGTATAAATTCGAACTGTTGTGGCGGTGCATGGCAGTGTAGCAGCAAGACTGTGAGTGTATTCAGGAGCTGTCTGGTTCGAATCTCGGTAGATGTACCGGCTGCCGTGAAGGAGAATGTCTGCTGGTAAGTACTGATTGACATGTCGGAGGCACTTCGCTCGTTAGAACTGTAGGGCACAACCGTTTCCTTCCAAATCCCTTTTCATTCCAGCAGTCATCTTGACAGGGTCGTGCAGGAAACCATGCAGCGTTGTTTGGATTCCTGTGGCAAAACTTAGTATCTACCACTGGGTGCATATTTGTACTGAAATCTGATACAATAAAACTGTCGGTATGTATATGAATGCTGTGTAATTGGTAACAAAGGTAATGCATGGTAACCAGGAAGAGAAACGTTACGTCGTTGAACTGTATTCTGCTTGTACTCGTACTAGCATGAACATGTTAATGATCCAGGCATTATGCGTACATTAGAAATGAAAAATCTTCCTTATTCGGTTTGCACCGCTTGAGTAAGCTGATGAACTTGCGATTTTAAACTTTCATAGTACAGTAGTGTTCTGCTAATGTTTGAAAGGAAAATATTTAGAAGAATATATGGTCCTAAATATGAAAACGGGGAATGGAAAAGTCGGACGAGTCGAGAACTAGAAAAGATGAGTAAAGGAGAAAATATAGGAAAATGGATAAAAGGGCAAAGGATAAGCTGGTTAGGTCACCTAGAGAGAATGGAGGAGGATAGGATACCCAAAAAGATCTTCATTCTAGAACTGGAAGGGACGAGGCGAAGGAGAAGACCCAGAAAGGGATGGAAAAAGGAACTAGAAAGAGATCGTCAAGTGCTGGGAGTGAGAAGATGGGGAGAGTTGGTGGCAGATAGGAAAAAATGGAAGGACATTGTTCGACAGGCCAAAGCCCACAGTGGGCTGTAGTGCCAGTGGAAGAAGTACAGTAGTGTTTAACCCTTAGCCCGCCAACGTGGAGAATATGGTGAGCTCGTAATAATGCCAGCAAATGGCATATGGGATTTAACTCGGCTTTTAAAGGGTTAATTATAAGATAATTTGTTGTAAATGTAACAAGACAGGCAATGTACGTATAACGTAGTAGAACTTTTTTTTAGTGTGTGTCTGTAGCCTTAGTAATGCAGCATGCAACGTGCATGCATCCTGTTGTCATCTGAGGCCTCTCCGGCACTATCATTTTTTTATTTCACATTCATAAATATCACGATTTTCGAGGGGAAAAAAGTCATTGAAATGCATGTTGTGATTTTTTCTCTACAAATTGCCTGAAACATTTCTCATTCTAAGAAAAATTACGCGAGATATTATCATAAATGTACATAGGTCTTCATGTGTAGTACCTGTTATTATATAAACAGAGCGGGTGACATAGTGTGGGTTCGGTTCTAGGCCCACAAAATATCATGAGTTTCGTGTTTTTACACAGGTCACGTCGCGTTACCAACCATGACATTACCACCCCATTCTATTGCCCGCATTCGAATGGGAGGAAAGAATAACACTGAACTCGAGAATTCCAGCAGAGGTGTTTAGGTTACCTTTTTTTGCCATATTACAGTTTTCTGGTAGTTCGGCAGGTGGGTGATGAAGTAATTGGGGTTAAATCCCAAAAGATCGCAATCCAGAGTTCGACGAATACCTTTGCAACGACACAATTGACATTCTGTATGGGGCGCTGTGTAGTGGTCCTGCGATGCCTGTAGCCTAGGAAGGCAAGGTGGCTATATAAATATGAGCAGTGCCGTAGCCAGGTTTTTGACACCTGGCGCAAGTAATCACAATGCTCGCAACAAAAATCATGTTCTTATTTTATTGAAATTTCTTTTATCACCAACAACTGAAAAACTGTTGAGCGTAGAAGATCAAGTCTTTTCGCTTAAAGTATTCAATTTGATGCCCACCTCTCTGTTCCTTGGACTGTCTTGCCCGTGGCTGCCACTCCCTTCACCCTTTTACGCCAATTTGGCAAAGTTAGTGAATGTGACCGCCTGTCAAGAGACGGGTTTGCGAAGCAACCGCATGGATGTCTCAGACGAGGAGTATGTACCAACACGTATCTTGTGCAAATACCTGAACACCTCGTAAAATGCAGTTTACCGCTGCTGCTTCGGCACGCGATTACATTTTTATGCCGTATATCGTTTTCCTTCTTTTACTTAGAGTTTCGGGAGAGGGGTGAATAAAATGAATAGAAATCTATTAGAAACCTAGTGCTACTTGTTACAATGTAATGAGAAGGATATGGTGATATCTGCATTCACGTATCAAATACATTATTGTTGTGGGAACCTAATTAGGGTCTTTTGCTTTGAATGTTGGCCACTATGTAGGAAAGGATTGCGTAAACATGGACTATTGTACCAACTTGAACGATGGTAAACTCGCATGTGGTCATAAACCCGTATCATTTGGCGTAAACGATTTACGTAATGTTCGTAATTGTGTTATTCCTATATAATTGATCGCAGCGAATGATTTAACTAGTATTGTCACTCTTATTTATCCAAAGCACAGTACAGCCGAGTACAGTAGGTCACTTACAATAAGGTTAGTAAACCTTGACCTTAACCTCATTTTGACGTAGCAGAGGCGCAGACTACAGGTATAGTTTTCGTGAATTGTACTGGAACAGTTATTACGGGAGTGTGGACGTATGGGGTCTGTGCTGTAAGCAAGGAGTACATAATACAGGTCAAATCACTCTTGATCCACTTTCTCTGATGTTAACACGCCGATTGTTCTGATATCCGTAGTAGTAGCAGTGATTAGTGAGCAGTAAATGTTACGTTCTGTTATATTATTCCACGAAGTACGGCACAAGAAGTGTGGAATATAAGAACATTAGTTGGCAGGCCAACATTGCGCCATCAGTACTGCTGCGGAAGGAACCCAACCAAATTTTATAAGTTTTATTTGTAAGTATATCTAAAGCTTCCTAGCAGCTTTTAGTTACTTGTGTATTATAAATACATGTTAATATGAATTCAGTATCAGTAATTATTGTATTGCTTGTAATGCAGTTTTCTGTGGTATCAGGAATATTAAATTTATGGTCCCTGTTCTGTGAGTTCATATAGACATGGTCTGCAGATATCATTTAAATGTAGTTAAAATAACAAAGCCAAATTTTGTGTTTGAAATTGTATTGTATTGGATTATAGTTCAAACATTTTAACACATCTAAAATCAGCTGAATTTGTTGCATATATAATTTCAATGATTATACTCGAATTTACGGATGCAAACAATGTCCTAGTTAAGTTTCTGAATATTTTCAGTGACAAAATTGCTTTGATTCCATAGTAAAGAGTTCTGTAAAAGATTGCCTAAATTTTTATGAACATTTTTATGAAGTTTTTAGTTTCCTTACATTCAGTATTGTTACAAAGAAAATAAACAGCGTTACTGTGCAGAACATGTTAGATTGCTATCCCCAGACACTACTGAAAGTCTTGATTTTTGCCATGTAGTTATTTTATGTGCTGTTAATATAGCACTTTTTTCAGAAAGTGTGAATGACTGATGGTCTTGTTCAAAAAGAAGATATGTGGTCAACACGGCTTCTGAAATATGGCATTGTCACAGGGGTGACATTAGGTACTCTAGCATCACTCAAGGCCAACCAGTACAATTTTGATTCGATAGGAGTTGTTCGCCTTGGAAGAGCTGCAGTCACTGTAAGTAATGTGGAAATGTGAAGTGCAGGAAGTTGTTACTGAGTGCAGACTGCATTATGGTACCCTTACACATGCACAATTGTAACATGACATAATGACAGTATATAGTGAGTTATATTAATATTCAGAGATTTTTTGTGACACATTTTTAAAGTTAGAGCGTTAAGTGATGGAGCATAGAACTAAAAATTGGCCAACTGACACCTTGATTTAGGGTCCGTTTTGAATAGCTAGTAAGGTCTCATCCAGTCAATAAATTTCCTGGCTTTTGTGTGATGCAGAGGTTTATTACTTTGCTGACAAGAGCTGCTTCATGTATGCATCCTGAGCCACACATTTCCAGTGCATTCCCTTCCATCTTATTTGTCGCAGATTTGTTTTAATATTTATTACTGTTTGGAACTCCTAACCCTTCCAACACAGCTTCACATTCCAGAATGCTTATGTCTTCATCATTGCTGTTGTGAAAACACAGTATTGAGAAAATGCAGTGCTTGGCCAGCTGGTCAGTGCCCATTTGCTGTTAATATTCTAATTCATAAGGTAAGGTAAAACAGTCCCATTACAGGCCTGGACAGGCCCAGAGGGTCCCAGGAAGTTAAGGTTCCCAGATTTCGTGACAACGGCACAGTATGGTGGTAAGGTTGTCAGCCTTACGCACCGGCCGCCATTACCCCCAGGAAATACTCCTGGTACTCATTTCTGTTAGAGGCTGAGTCGACCCCAGGGCCATAGTGCGATCGGAAGGATTTTATGGGAATGAAAAATTTCAATGACACCAGCTGGAATTGAACCAGCAACCTTCCGATTTGTAGCACAGCACCTTAACCACTGTGCTACTGTGGTCCCAATATTCTAACTCATGCCTGATAAAAATTAAAGTACTCTCATTTCATCTTCCTCGAACACCTGAAAGAAATCATATAAATATCAGTGAAGGCAGCAGAAAATCTGGATAACATTAGAAATACAAGCCATATGCATTAGTTACAAGAGAACCTGCTCATTTCTGGGCAAGGCTTACACATAAATATCAGGAGTGTTGTATCAGTGAGCAAATTTTGTTTCAGTATTATCTTTCCTGGTCTGTAACTGGTTGAGCTGCAGACACAAACTGAATGAATTCTGAATTTCACTCACCCTGACTGGTGCATTATGACAAGTGTACAGGTATTCGATGCAAAACAAATGGTATGCCATTGCAGGATCTTTGTGACGTGATTCAGTTAGTCCATCTGAAATGTTACGGCATTCTGTTCCATTATTTAATTTTTTTTGTTTCACATGTCATCTGTTTTATGTTGTATCAAGTATTTTGTTTAAATAAAGTGCATTCCAGGTGAGTTTTTAGGCTATTGCAGCAATGCTGTTGATGTGTCCATCGTATGTTTTCATAATTCAAAAAAGAGCAATTAGGATTATGCTGAGAATGGGTCCAAAGAGTTTTTGTAGAGAAGGTTTCAACAAATGGATATACTTATTGTTCCTTGTTTATATATTTATGCCTTGATGTCATTTGCTGTTTAAAATCTTAGTATTTATCAAACTAACTCCTCTGTTCACGGTATAAATGCAAGGCAGCCAAACAAACTGCACATACCGTCGGTATGACTCTCCTCAATACACAGAGGTGTCTACTATCCATCTGTTAAAGTATTCAACCAGCTACCACAAAATATATTCAAATATTGTAACAACATACATACCTTTAAGACCTTGTTAGGAGACTGCCTTGTTAAAAATACCTTTTATTCCATTGAGGAATTTCTTTCTGCTGGTCATAACAATGTAGACATATGAACATTCGTATTTAACTTGTGTTATCGTGTTGTAATGCATATAGTTGCTTTGAACTGTTGTATGTTTGTGATCTTTTCTGTGTAATTTTATCATGTTCTTACTAAATTTTATGTAAATTTATAACTCATTGATTTGACTTGATTGGATATCGCAATTTAGCTCTTTTCATGACTAATTCCACATTCAATCCAACTTGTGCAGGTGATGGGTCTGTGTATGTATATGTATGTACATAGTCCTGCCATAATTTCTGTTACAACTTTTGTGTTGTCCAAAGTTGGAGACAGTGAGGTGGGAGGGTTGTAAGGTTGGTTGTTTTTGGACTACTGTCCTTCAGGTACTTGTGCCAAGGCAGTTTGCTTTTGTCTTTCACAGCACCAACATGGAGTGGGGTGTCAAGTAAAACCATGTGGCTGTGATTGCCCTTCCCAGTTGCAGAAAATCCCATTCTCAAATTTTCAAACTCTTAAAACCATTGAAAATTTCATGAATGTTCATCTATCCAACAATTAAGCATTGTAAGTACCTCTGGAGGGTTCAAGACAGGATTCGTTCAGGACGCCTGAAAACTGTGAGGGCTGAAGCTGCTATCAAAACAGTATGGGAGCGGATTTGCCAACATCCACTCTGGAGACACAAGATCATGTCCTGAAAGCTGAACATATCAACCCAATCAAGTCGTGCCTCATCAGGGACAATCTACACATGATAGCGCACCTCCACTCATAGGGACACCTTCTTACTCCCTGCTTTGAAGGAAATCTGACAGACAAGAGCAAAGCGTCTCCTCCAGTGGCACGCTGAGAAGGGGCATGAAAACATCCTCTTCACAGACGAGAAAATTTTCACCATTGAGGAGCAGTATAACAACCAGAACAACATTTATGCTCAAACATCTCTTGAGGTGTGTTCTGAGGTTGCAGGGAGGCCATCGTCCTTCCTACGTCATGGTTTGGTGGGGGGGTCCCATTGGTGGGTGACACATCTTCATTTTTGCAAGCAAGGTGTGAAAACTGGTGCCCGAGTGTATCAAGAGGACGTGCTACAAGGAGTTGTGAAACCTCTTAACATTACTGTCTTCAATGGTCAGAAATTGGTCTCCCAGCAGGACTCAGCTCCTGCCCACATGGCCAAGACGACTCAGGAGTGGCTGCAGAGGCATGTTCCAGCATTTATCAGCACCGAGGATCGGCCCTCGGGGAGTCCAGACCTCAATCCCCTGGACTATAAACTGTGGGCTGTTTTGGAGGACGTGACTTGCGGAAAGCATCACAACAACCTGGAGAGCCTGAGGAGATCCCTCGTGAAAGCAGCAGCAGAGATCCTCCTGGAGACGGTGTGTGCCGCGACAGCAGAGTGGCCGGAGCATCTCAAGGCTTGCGTCGGGGCAGAGGGGGCCATTTTGAGTGACATTATTATAAATAAAAACTTAAAATATTGCTAATAAATTATTTGGCTCAAAAAGTGGATGTTCTGTTTCATTTTCCTTCTGGGTCACAAAATCCATGTAACAGAACTTATGGCAAGACTATTTATGTACATATGTATGTATGTATGTATGTTCTGTCACTGGGCATTTCATGCCTGAAGTTTTGAGACAGTATGATGGTCCCATCTTCTTGGCCCTTCAAAAAGATATCACCATGCTGTGTCAAAATTTTGGACACCAATCATCTAGTGATTCAGCACCACATCCTGGAAGAATGGACACTTTGTAGTGTGTTCTGTTTTCACAGGTGTTTGATATAGCTGTTTGCTATAAGAAGACTCTAAGTCGGAGCCATCTAGACCATTCCTCCAAAGAATTCTTGGAGCTGAAGTCATCGGTAAGATGTTTAATTGTCAGTCTTGTTAGAATGTGGTTGGAGGGATAGTTAAAGAGGAATAGAGTGTGGGATGAGGGAAAGAGGAAAGGAAACAGGATTATCAGTTACCAATACCTGGAACATTGTAGGAATGCAGGTCTGTCATAAGCTGACTTGTGTTCACAGACTTGAAAGTTAGGAATTAGTGGAAAGAAGATGTGGTACACTAACTGAGATCTTCATTTGTCAGGGTTAAGGTTTAAGTTGCTTAGAAATTAGCGGAAAGAAGACGTGGAACACTAACTGAGATCTTCATTTGTCAGGGTTAAGGTTTAAGTTGCTTAGAAATTAGCGTAAAGCAGACGTGGAACACTAACTGAGATCTTCATTTGTCAGGGTTAAGGTTTAAGTTGCTCATGTGTAAAATATATCACACTGGCACACCAGTCTTTAAATCCAGACATTATCATCTAGGAATGAAAAGTTATTCTTAAAAAAATACATACTTGATTCATAACTAGAATATCTCATCATATTTGTGTGGGTTACCTAAAGACTTGAATAGTTTAATTCTTTGCAAGCAGGTTGTGTTTGTAAAGGCGTGCAGCAGTCTGATGTATCTATAGTTTGTTACTAGTAGTAGACCTGTGGTAGTGGTAGTGAACTGGACCAGAAAATTTCAGCATATTTGAATCAAAATGTACGGCTTTTTGTTGGGAGGGGGGGTTGGTGGAATTTTACCATCATGTTTGGTTATTGTATGTAAAGGGTTAGGAATTAAATTTGTTTTGACTCCTGTAAAAAAAAGTGAGGTTAAAAGTCTTTATGTCTTTCCCTCAGAAACCCTTGTCATTGCAGGACAACATTCCTACAACTCACAAAGCCAGAGCAAGAAACAGAAAAATCTTATAACTGTTTAGGTTATATCTGGTTTTTTGGCTTCATATCTGACATCTTGAAAGTTGGGAAGATAAAGCAAAGAAAACACATACCAAGATAATGCAAGCCCTTGCACACAGCGCTAAATTGCAGTTTAGTATTAAATATGCAGTCATTCTTATAGATAAGATGTGTGTTATAATGCAGATACATATATATTAAAGAAATTTATTGCAACATATATTCCATATTGAAATCAGTATTTGACTGCTCAGTGTCAAAGTGTCAGCCATTATGTCAGTTTTTTACCCTCTACTACAGCCTGTAAAAGCACCTTAGTGGTATATGTGTACCATGTTGAGAAATCATGGTGCTGATGTACCTTTCTTCAGCAAAGAAACGTTGCTGTTCTGTTAATTAGTACTTGATTTGAATTTGTTTTTGCGTTGTCCACTAAACCACATGGAGGATTTCTGATAGTTAACATGATTTATGATTTCCTTGAAGTACTGCAGGCAGACTGATAGAATAAGTTGCCCCCCCTCCCCACTGATTTCAATACCAGTTAACTGAAGTATGAATTCCACTCTTGTCTTATTGCTGTCATTTTGTGATGCTGTTGTATTGAGTTCAGTGCAAGGGACTGTCACACAAACAAACAGTATGCTGCAAAATTTGAGGTTATCCTTTTACTCTGGATGAGTATTTTGAACTTCAAAAAAGGTAAATATATTTACATATGATTTGGATTGGTATTTGAAGGTTTACCACATGGAGTCGATATGCATGTATTTTCCTTTTTTCTTTATCTATTAATCTGTATGTTAGATCTGTTTGTGTATGTAACACAACTACATGACTATACCAATCTTTGCCTGTTATGCAGAGATGTGGTAAATTATTTTCTTGTCCAGTAAGTACTGTGTCTTTTAAATTGGTGCTACAATGCTATTACTGTTATATTAGAATAATTTATGTAATGTTCAAACCCCAAATATTGTGCTAGACCTAGTAACTGAAATTATTATATATTTTATATTGATTTCACTTCTAGACTTCTTAAGCAAATATGACTATTTCTATATCCATATGGATTTTGTAATCCTGTATGGATCCACGGAATGAAAATAAATGATATTATGTGTGATATAAGTGGTGGTAATGAGGATTCAAACCTTCTGGGATATGACGCTCTGTTGTTAGGCGTGTGGTTTCTGATAACCAGTGAAGTTGAAGGCACCACAAGTATTTGCAATGTTTGGAACCACTCACCCAGCAACACATTGTCACAGCCTTGGATCCTTCAGCCCTTCCATACTTAGAGTATTTATATAATTTTATGATGCACATTTGAATGTGTTGATAGGTGCACAAGAAGGCAGCAGAGAAACTTCTGGAGTTATGTTGCATTAACCGAGGTGTCTACATCAAAGTGGGGCAGCATATTGGAGCACTGGATTATCTCGTACCTCCAGAGTATGTGGAGACCATGAAGGTGCTGCACAGCCAGGCTCCACGCTCCACGATACAAGAAGTGTATCAAGTTCTACGAGAAGATCTGAAACAAGATGTGAGGATAATGAAAGAGTGGTACTGTTCTTGCATGTATACTGTACATTATGACGGTATTTTATAGTGGAGAAATGATATCAGCGGTTTTGAGGAGGGTGGCCCCCTCATACTCTCCACTGTGGCTAACTGGTAAAAGGATAAACGTCTCCCTGTAACAGGCCATGAAGGCCCAGAGGGGTAGTAGAGATACAGCTCTACACTTTCTTAAAACCTCAGTGCTAAGTGGGGGTGGGTGGTCAACTCCACGCCCTGGCCACTTTCTCCTGGGAAAGAGACCTGGTACCTATTGTACAGGAGGCTGGGTGGGCTGCAGAACTGGTCTGGACAGGTGCAGAAAATCTCGCCCCATCTGGGATTCGATCCCTTTACTGTCCAGCTCATAGCAAGTCACTGTACCAACTGAGCAATCCCAGCCACCTGGCTGGCTGTCCTTGTTAGACTCCATCTTTAGAAGCTAATAGTAACTTTGTGAAGAACTATGTGGATAAGGAGACCAACTAGATGTCACTTTTAGTATTATGTTTATTTCTCCTTTATAGGTTGCTCAACATGTTTCGGGCCACCTTGTGCCCATCTTCAGGAGCTGACGACTTGTAGTTAT
>Ga0123355_10017234_pt1 | contig 11409 bp, 14 predicted proteins | sample TergutEmb28metaG_3_FD_89872 | JGI IMG/M metagenome (GOLD analysis project Ga0123355, IMG submission 89872) | Embiratermes neotenicus P1 segment gut microbial communities from Petit-Saut dam, French Guiana - Emb289 P1 | ecosystem: Host-associated > Arthropoda: Insects > Digestive system > Gut ...
ATACACAATGGAGAAAACAGAAATGGGATATCAGATGAGATGCACGAAATGCCCAGCAGTCGCTCCAGCCAAGCGTCATGGAATTGCTGAACAGATGTTTTATATGTGTTGTGAAAATGACCAATTTATCGCAGAGGGTTTCAATCCCAATATCGGGTTCAGAATGACGAAAACACTCATGCAGGGAGATGACTTTTGCAACCATTTTTATTATTACAGGGATAAAAACAAATAGTATGTCTTGTCTTGCCGGAGCCTAAACACCTTTTCCAGGCGCGACGGTCGGCAAACCGTCGGCATGGGTTTTCGTGGATTCCCTGACAGTCCTTGATTCCACTGGATTCTCGAATGATCGTTCGGTCTTCTTGAAAGCCGGTAAGGATTGCCTTTTCATCTTGGGTCAAATCTGCAATTTTTCGGGCTTCTACAAGATTGATTAAAAACGAAAATTGAAAGTGGCTGTGGTTACTTTCAATTGGTTGTGTTGAGTTTGTATTATTATGCCGTCAATTTAGGCGGCGGCTATCTCTGAATACATAATGGAGGGTTCACATGAACAAAAACGATGTTATTACATTAGCAACCGAATTTATTGATAATGCTTCAGCTAATTACGTTTCTGAAGAAATTGCTCTGCATCCAGGATGCGTTGGTATGAAGATATATGAGACTCCTATATTTGCTTTTGGGTCAGTGGATGATGAACTTTACGTCAAATATAAATCCTCTGCTATAATTGGTCGTCACTTTTTAAGCCCTGCAGAATGGCTGCCATCAGCCAAAACAGTCATATCATTTTTTCTTCCCTATACTGATAAAATCAAAACCGCTAATTCAATAGACTGTTGCTGGCCTGCTGATGAATGGCTGCATGGCAGATATGAGGGACAGAATTTAATAAAACAATTATTGGAGTATCTTGTAAATGTCATGTTAGAAGCAGGATATGAATCTCTTGCTCCTTCTATTGACAAACGTACTAAAATTGTTATTGACAAAGAAAATAGCAAGTTCACATCAAACTGGTCTGAACGCCATGTTGCATATGCTTGTGGATTAGGGACTTTTGGATTGTCCAAGGGAATTATCACAGAAAGAGGTATGTGTGGAAGGCTCGGAAGTGTTTTGACAGAGCTTGATCTGCCAAAGGATAGCAGAGACTATGACTCTATCTACGAATACTGCACTATGTGCGGAGATTGTATTGACCGTTGTCCCGTCCAAGCAATATCTTTTGAAGATGGAAATAAACTTTCACTTTGTAGCGATTTCCTAAATGATATAAAGGAAAAACATAATCCTAGGTATGGATGTGGAAAATGCCAAGTCAGTGTGCCTTGTGAAAGTGGAATACCAATTAAATAGATTTCCATAAATGTCAGTCAATCCAAGTGTCGCATGGGAAATGCAAAACCTAAGCCTGCTAACGAAGTGGACGCTTCTCGAACGCCATTGATAAATACAAAAGAAAAAGCACTATAATTTTCTTTATTATCTTGCCCAAACGCTCCAAGCCGTTTTTCACAAACGCCTATTTAGAAAAGGAGAAATATATGAGCATACAAAAATTGTCAATTGCTAACTTCCATTCGGAAGTACCACAGGAATACAGTAATTTTGTATTGCAAGTGCACGAACTTTTGACCAAAGAGGGCTATAAATCAAAAGTTCAATTAAAGAAGCATGGTTTATCGGCACAATACAATTCACCAAATACAAAAGGAAACGCGCTTCAACTTATTGTTCGCGACAATGCGTTGCATATGTATCTGTACAACATATTTTTATATGAATACAACAACTTTCTAGAAAGCCTACCATCTGCTGTTATAAACGAGTTTGCCGAATATAGAAATTGCACAGACTCTTGCAGCCCCGTATGTGCAGGTGATAGGCTAAATTATACAATCAACGGCATACAATACCGCAAATGTGTAGTAGGACGAAGATTTTTTACTATTGATACAGAAATTGCCGCAGGGATTTTGTCTGTGTTACAAAAAATCTGCATAAACATAGAAATCTGTAAACTAACACCCAATCTTGTACAAGATTATGCCCATTTTTTTGACACAACGCCTCATAACAAATCTGGCAATGAAGATAAATGCTATTGCGTGACCTTTTGCAAGGATAATGTTTACCATAATGGAGGAAGCCATTGGTATCCATCACCAGATGAGCGAAGAATCCATGGTATCCAGCGTGTAAAAGATGGCTATATACAAGGCTATCTTGCATATAGCAATGGTGAGGTAGTTGGATGGTGTAACTCCAACACAAAAACAGATTGCAAAGAAATTATGAATTTTATGCGTACTGTTAATGGTGTCCCTGTGGACGAATGTAAGGATGCAGAAAAGATTAAATTTGTTTTTTGCTTTGCTATCGCACCCAAAATGCAAAAAATGGGTATTGCTACGCAATTACTAGAGCATGTCTGTCGAGATGCCGCTGCTGAAGGTTTTGATTTTATCGAGGCACAAGCTCAAAAGAAGTTTCATGCCGATGGATTTAGGGGGATGCTGTCAATGTATGAAAAATGTGGGTTTAGTATATATGCGGAGCAAGGGGATAAAATTATTGTCCGAAAGATACTGAAATAATTTACATTAGCAAACCAAAATGGTTTTCCAGCATAATCAAGGTATTTTCTACCGTACTTTCATTGCCTCTCATTATACTAAATAAGCCATATTTATCTGCTTTTTCAGCTACTTCTTTCGCTCCTATTCGAAACAACTCATTTTGCACCTCAAATTTTTGCTCGGAATTTTCCAATGATTGAATAGCTCTTGTAAAGTCCATGTGATCCTCGCGTTGGTAATAATCGCGTATTATTAGCTCGCCTGGGGCCAGCAAGCAAGCAATTCTGCTATAATCAGAAATTTCCAAGAGAAAGTCATAATCTTCTATCCATATATCTGCGACAACTGTATTCTTTTGCGCTAATTTTATGATTTCTATTATCGAAAACGCTATATTTTCCATACTGGCGGCTAGGCTGTTTTTACTTTTTCCATCCGCTAAAAATTCATCAACAGACCTACTAAAGTATTCTTCATTACTTAGTGATTTCCCCCCATTGTGTGAATAAGGCTGATGTTTTTCGTCAATTATTGATTCCCATTCTTTCCAATTAGGTTCATTCCAGTTATCGCTAAAATAGATAAATCCATATTTTTTTGATAACTCTATACCCATTGTAGTTTTTCCACCACACGCTGTTCCCACAAAAAAATACACATTTTGCAAACTACGTTTCAAAATATTATTAGCTATAATCATAATGTTTTCCTCCTGACTGAGCTTTCACGCCGACGAACTTCCAACCAATACGCTTGGTAAAGGTAATTTGAACTATAGTAATTCACCTTGAAAACCGCCCCTACTTCCCCCCGCCGGAAGCGGGGGAGATAGTTATGTCAAACATTTTGAATGTGTAGCGGCTACATTTTCCATTCGTCTACAAGCAACCCATAATGCATACTGTCGTAATTAGCACCTCTAAAATATACAGCTTTTCTTGCTCTTCCTTCTAAAACGAATCCTAATTTTTCAAGTGCTTTTTGAGCAGGAACATTTATCTCTAATGTGCTGGCAGTTATACGTTCCATTCCTATATTATTAAAACCATAATCAAGGATTAGCTTTATAGCCTCTGTACCATAACCTTTACCGCGATTTTCGATTTTAGCAATACCTATTCCAATGGAGCATGAGCGGTTTTTAGTGTTTATGCCTTGCAACGCCACATCACCGATGACTGTTGCATCATTCAGGAATATACCAAGCCTTATATTTACATTTTCTTTGAGTAGCTTTTGTATTTCATCAAACCATTCATCAGAATTTTCAACAGAATAACCAAAGAGTATTGATTCTGTAGGCGCGATAAAATCATACTCATTATCTGCACACAACTTTTTACAATCCTGCCTTTCCAAAGCTGCAAGATATATATTATCACCTTGTAATTTAATCATATATATTTTCCTTTCCTATTGACCATCGCTGTTTGGAAAAATGTCAAATGCGTTTTAACGCGTCAACAACTAAAACAGATGGAAAGCGTGTTCTAACCGCAAGCTCTTTTTCATCGAAATCATTTGTATTCGGAAACAATTCTTCCATGCGCTTTATCATCAGGTCGTTTCGACCTAGAGCATTTACAAAATCACTTAACTGCCGCCGATATGTTGTAAAAATGAAATCATCCTCTTTGTGCCATTTCCATGTAATAGGCCCCCTATAATCGTAATTTGGAGGTGCGTTTTCCTCTAGGAATAATTCAGTTGCTGAAATACAAGACATTACAGGATGTGTAGTGCAAAAAACAAACCGACCGCCATGTTTAAGCACTCTGTTTACTTCGGAGCATACTTTTTCAAAATCTTCAACATAATCAAGTGCCGACATCGAAATTACTAAATCAATAGTGTCAGACGCAACAAAAGATAAGTCTGTCATATCCGAACAAACAAAATTAATAATTACCCCTGCTTTCTCAGCAACTTCTTTTCCTATATTCAACTGTTCTTGTGATAAGTCTAAACACATCACATTTGCACCATTCTTCGCCAGTGCGATACCGCAATTGCAAGAACCAGAGCCTATTTCAAGTACTGTCAACCCCCTAACATCACCGATAATATTCAAATCCTTATCGGAAGGATAATCGCTACTGTCAAAATCAACGTAATCCAGTGGCAACTCACCTTCGGTATAAAATCTTCTTGCATGTAAATCCCATGATTTTTTATTTTCATCTGCCATTATAATGCCCCTCGTTTAGAATTTTGTTATGCTTACAGTCAATTTAGTTCCTTGCCACCTGATTTGGCGGCATAAAAAACGTCCTAACAAAATCTAACTAACATTTTCAATTTTTCAACCAAAATTCAGACCTCTATAGTAGAAAATGTTTGACGTGTCTGGAGCTAATGTTTAAAAGTGAACTACTTATAAAAACCATCCTCATTGAAACAAGTATTATAATCACCACGAGCATATTGACTTAGCACAAAATTATTTTCGGACTGATGTTCATTTGCTATATTTATAATACACTCCGCAATATTGTCTGCGGTGTTGTTATCTGTACGGACTCTGTATTCGTTTGGTAATAATTTTCTATTAGCAATTATGTTGTTGTGCCTTATTGAAAATTCATAATCATCATACGATTCTTCGTTTTCCGATTTTGTTTTCATTCTATTAATAATTCGCGCTTTAATGCTTTCATCACTTTCAGAATACAGCGTTATGATGACATAAGAAAAATCTCTAAACTGCATGGGAATATCAAGCAATCTTACATCATCAAAATCAGAAACTATAATATTTTCAAATTTGTGGCGCAAATAATTTTGGTAGCTATATACCAGTTTACACAACAATATCCTTTTACGAAAAAACCACCCTGATGGGTGGCATTGAACCTAAAGGTAGATGTCGAGAACCAGATTTCTCAATCTCTGAAGTTTTCATTAAGCCAATAGTTGCCTGAGATTTCAAATAAATCTTCGCTTATGCGGAGGTGAACAGCAGACCATGTAGTTGAGATAATTGCATTAGGGTAAAATCTCATGCGAACAGTTTGTCGTAATTCTTCTGATTCTCCAATAATGAATGGGGTGTATAAATAGAATTGCACCCAATTTATATCATCATTGTATGCTATGCGCTCTTGGATGTACGGCATGATAGTAATTATGTCATTGAACATCATGTTACGCTCGCGAATATTGTCTAACCGTCTCGGGTCGTAAAACTGAATACGTACATCGTATTTTCCAATTGCAAAGCCAGTACCATAGTCAATAGATATTTCTTTTACATCTGCTCTTGCCTCCGCTACGGCATAATGCATTGCACATTCAAGTGACATATAGACAGTACTTGGCTCTGGATTAATCTCTATCATAGATTCTGGTGTGATTTGCATATTTGCTAAAGGCATAGGATATGAAGCGTTGTCACTATTGTTAAAGAAAATATTCCATGCTACAACTAATACTACTATGAGCAATAGCATTTTTACTAGTGGCATAATTATTGGAGCTTTTCGTTTTACTGGCATCATTGTATTTATATGTGCCACTAATTCACTCATCGCCTCATTTTGTTCGTGTTCAAACTTTACGCCTACATTTCCAATTTTAGAATATACACCAAAAATGCCAGGCGTATTGTTAGTGCCTTTTGTGAATACAATTTTGCTGATGATACCATAAGGAATATTATGAAATTTCGCATTTCGATGAATCTCCAATCCATCATTTGTGACCGTGATTGTTCCGTTTAAAATGGCAATTGGCTCTTTAGTTTCAATCCCTTTTTCGCCTTGTTCCATTCCATCAAAATCTAAATGCTTTTGCTTATCCATAAATAACATGCCTCCCCTAACCTTTAATGTATGAAATGTCTGAATCAAATACTATGCTGTCAGCATTCATTTGTCAAATGCTATAGCTTCTCCTTTAAGCCTGTAGCAAATAGTAGACTAATGCCCTGAGGTGATTGGCATGGAAGGGTTAAATAAGCAAATAGGTACAAGGGTTCGTGCGCAACGCGAGTATCTTGGCATTACACGTGAAGGGTTATGTAATTTTGTGAACATATCACCACAATTCCTGTCTGAGATTGAGCGTGGAGTCAAAGGCGTATCTGCCGAAACCTTATATAAGTTATGTGAGGGACTTGGCATATCGGCTGATTTCGTGCTTATGGGAAAGAAGGGCGTTGCTGATGTGTCTATGATATCCCGGACGTTATCAACACTGGATGAGAAATACATACCGCTGGCAGAGGATTTGCTCAAGACGTTTTTTAAGACTGTATCTCTAAAATAAAACAACCCCGCTAGTTTGGGGTTGTTTCTTTGTATTCTAGGGCTGTTTTTAGGTTTTTGTTGAAGTCGGATAATGGCTCTGGCTCCTCGTTAAATTCCAGTTCAAGCTGCACTAAGCCCCCCCCGTATTTCTTGTCAAATAGGGCGTTAAACTGCTCCTTAGATTCAGAAATAGACATTAAGGCTGTAACTTCATGCAACTGTTTTTTCAAATGCTCCCGACCAACATCTGGCGTTAATGACTGGTGTAGCTTATATTTATAGTTGCCCCTTTTACTTTTGGGCGTATTCTCTTTGATCTTCTCAAACACACCTTTGGGGAGTTTGTCATAGATGTACTTCACTGTTAGCTTCCCAACAAAAGACGGTTTGTTTCGAATGTTTTTTGGCGTAAATGGAAGTCCCCACAACCTAAATATTTCTTTGTAAAATTCGTCTGTAAATGTAAGTTGCCACTTTAGTATTTCCTCGGAGACATAGGCAGCTAATATTTTCTGAAGCTCAAATCGCTCCCTGTCGTATTGATAGCCGGTAGCTTCGTCAATTAATGCTATAATTCCAACCCTTGCAAATCCACGCATCAATATTTCGCATTGATCTGCAACGATTTTTTGTCTTTTAGTTAATAGCGCGTTTCTATTTCTCAATTCAAGCATTAAATCGCAGATGTTGGCAAGCGTAGTAGCCTCATATCCACTTATTTTTTGGTTGCCCTGGTAGCACTCAATCGGCTCTATTAAACCGATTGTCTTCCCTTGTATTTCAAGGGCTTGCAGGGATTTTCTGCCCAAAAACTGCTTTAAAAAAACCGATGACTGCTCCTCTGCATTCTCCACTATTTTTAAAGCGAATTGCATTGAGCGAGTTGATAGCACCCTTGTGCCGTCGCCTAAGACATAGCAGGGTATTGTATTGTCGCCTAGCTCTATTTCACCTTTATGAGTTATTTGTCTTTTATCATCCATGTACTAACCTCCTGTAAGTAGTCCGAACACCCATATTAGCCAACAGAAAATTAATCCGCCCACCCTCAGTATTATGCCGTGTGTTGTGCCTAAAAACAAACTCATCGACATAGGCTTGCAAGTGCTTACGTGATACAAAATGATATATGCCAACAATACCACGCTTTAATAGTGACCAAAAGCCCTCTAGCGTGTTTGTGTGTGCGTCACCGTTCACGTATTCCCCTGCACCATGATTAACCATAGCGTGCCTGTACAGCTTAGCGACACCGTTATAGCCGACCCATTCATCCGTATAAAGATTGGCAGATTTTTTAACGCAAGCCACAACTTCTCTGGTTAGCGTCTTTTTCTTTACATCCTCAACGGAACGAGCGTTAATTTTACCGCCACGCTCAACCATGCCGACAACCGGGGTTTTATCCTTTGCACTACGCCCTTGAGAGCCTTTAACTTTTTTATTCTTGTGGCGATTCTTATTCTTGCCTCCAACGTATGTTTCATCGACCTCTACGTTGTTATCCAAGTCATTATTATTCTCAATGCCAAAGCAACGCCGTATACGGTGCAGAATAAACCATGCTGTTTTTTGGGTAACATCTAGGTCGCGGGATAATTGCAAAGAAGATATGCCTTTTTTGTGTGAGGTCACAAGCCAGATAGCCAGAAACCACTTTTGCAGTTCGATTTTTGTATTGTCAAACATGGTATCCGTTTTGACGTTAAAATACTTGCCTGTGTTTTTGCACTTGTACTTATTGCCCTTACATTTATACACTTTAGACGTTGCATCAAATGGACTTACGACATATCCATTCCAGCGCAAAATCTCCAAATGCTCAATACATGATTGTTCATCTGGAAAGACTTTCAAAAGTTCTATAATTGAGTTAAAATCTGTGTTAATCATGGATTATCTCCTTCGTGCGGTGATACCATGATTATGCATTATGTCATTACACCATGTCAAGCATACATGGTGTAATGATGTATATAGCTACCATAATTTTTACACACAAGCATCATATTTTCAAACGCAATTTCTTCTTCTTTTTTGGGTGTAATGCTTGTATGAGGATTTAATGTCCTAAATTCAGGAATCCATGTAAACTCCATAAATGGAGATTTCAATAACTCATGTAGCTTTTTGCCCACGGTGGTTTTCCCGTTGCCCGATGAACCTGCCAATATAATTAAGTCCATAACATCCTCCCAAAATAAATTTTTTACACTATTTTCCTTGCCGCCCATCTTGACGGCATAACTAGACACACTAACTGAAATCAATTGAAATTAACCGCAATTACTTGAAATTTTACTCATTCAGCTAATCTTGCAGAAGCCCTTAAAATGGCACGATTCTCCAAGACGATAAAGCAATCGTCAACGGTTTTTAAGAAATTCGAACATTCACTCTAAAATCCAATGAAGCCGAGGAGTTGCAGGGTATCTGTGGATTCCTACGCCGACGAACTGCCGACTGACTTCTATAGGAATGTAACCGAATGCTTCAAAAAGGTAGTCAAACAAACTTTTGCCATACAGCTTATTTGAATACTACACACAATTTCTGAAATGCTATTATAATTTGTCAAATCATTACGGGTGAAGAGCGATTTTCGTTTGTACCATCTCCCAACTGTCCAAATTTATTATTACCCCAAGCCCATATACTGCCATCCATGCGTATAGCTATAGTGCAAAATATGCCCGCAGAAACTGTTTTAACTGAATCCATTATTTTTATAGGAGCGTGAATTTCGCCGGTTGCGCAATCAGCGACTTCTCTGTGTTCATTCCATCCCCAACCCCACAAGCTTCTATCAGTACGTATTGCCATTGTATGGCTGAAGCCTGCTGAAACTTGCACAACTGAATCAAGTATTTTTATAGGAAAAATGCTTCCCTTAGTTGTACCGTTGCCAAGCCCACCACGATAATTGTCTCCCCATCCCCAAAGACTGTTATCTTCACATATTGCCATTGTATAACTATTTCCCGCTGAAACAGATATAACTGAATCCATGATTTTTTTTGGTTCTAGACGATTTCCATAAAAATCACTGTGTCCCCGTACACTCCCCCAACCCCATAAACTGCCATCATCACGTATTGCAGTGCTGTGAAAACCGCCTGCTGAAACCGAATCCATGATTTTTAAGGGTGTATTGCGTCGTTTCGTTGTTCCGTCACCCAGTTGCCCCAAATGATTACTTCCCCACGACCATAAACCTCCATCGGTTTGTAATGCCATTGTATATTCAGAACCACCGGAATTTATTGAAGCAGTCGCAACGCAGTCCATAACCTTCCTTTTCGGATAATAGTTTACAATTACATCGTTATGAATTTGCGCCGGACAGTACATTCCCCATGTCCATAAACTGTCATCTTCGCATATTAACACAGTACGATATTCGCCTGTTGAAATTGCTTTTGGAGAACTTAGCATATTATTTGTCTGTGTAGAAATTTTTACACTCCCGGTTGCATCGCTTTTTCGCTTTAGAAATGCAATGCGAAGCTCATCATATTTTTTTTTGCCTCATCCTCAGAATTGGTCATTTCTCTTATAAGTGACTCTCCGCTATGCCCTCCCGGATTACAATTGTAGTATGAATATACAAACTGCATGAATTCATAAAATTCAAACATTGAAATTACCTCTTTCAGATTAGCAATGAATTCGCACTATCAATTACTATCTATCACCGCCCATTTTGACGGCGTAATCATAAAAACTTATTGAAAGCTGTTGAAAGAAAGAGAACCATTCAAACCCCTAACATCCGGTAAAATTAACAGCGGCTTTAATCTCCAAATAACCCTCAAATCCGGTAGGTAGGCGGTCTATGGCATATGCTCTCCGTCCACTCAACCTGCCAAAATAATCGTCACTAAATAAGGTAAAAATACAGTCCTTGACGGTTTTCAAGAAACCCGTGCATTCGTTCGAAAATCGAATGAAATCAAGGATTTGCGGGATGTCTGTGGAATCTCACGCCGACGAACTGCCGACTGACGCTTGCGGGAACGATGGCTGTACTCCATCCAAATCCATTTCTAAATTATTCGTCACGAGATGAATTATCCATCACTTCAAAAATTTTATTTTTTGTCTTTTCAATTATTTCAGATTTAACTTTTCCGAAATGCTTAACAACAATGCTCTGTGACAGGGTATATATTTTATCTGCACGGATGCAAAAATCAACTTTTAGTGTCCCGTCTGCCATATCATTGTTGGATAGCAAAACATTATACGGCTTTGAATCAATATAGGACGTAATAGCCACTACAATTAAATCATCTGCGACATTGTTGTAATCGTCCTTGGACAACACAAGCACAGGTCGCCTTTTCTGTGATGATAAGTCTGTGAACGGTAGGGGTACGAGCAGAATGTCACCTTGTTTATACATCATTCCACATCTCGTTATCAATGTCGTTATTCCAAAAGTCTGTACTGGATACGCTCAAGGCTTCTAAATCTTTGTATACCCCGTTTTCTTCACGTTTCTTGATAAATAAAATGAAGTTGGCGACTTCGAGTAATAATGACGTTGGCAGGGTTTCTACCAGATTATGAAC
>Ga0123355_10017235_pt1 | contig 11408 bp, 8 predicted proteins | sample TergutEmb28metaG_3_FD_89872 | JGI IMG/M metagenome (GOLD analysis project Ga0123355, IMG submission 89872) | Embiratermes neotenicus P1 segment gut microbial communities from Petit-Saut dam, French Guiana - Emb289 P1 | ecosystem: Host-associated > Arthropoda: Insects > Digestive system > Gut ...
CCAATCCACTCTCGCCGACGGTGTCACTGAAGCTAAGTTTGCGAAATATCTAGCAGAAGAAATCTTTACACCCGACACTATTGCTGTTGGCTATAACTCCGTTCGCTTCGATGACGAATTTATCCGTCATCTTTTCTGGCGCAACTTTCACGATCCATACGAATGGGCTTGGCGTGACGGTCGTAGCCGCTGGGACCTTCTTGATGTCGTTCGCCTCACTCGCGCACTTCGCCCCGAAGGTATCGAATGGCCTTTCAGGGACGGCAAAGCCACCAACACTCTCGAGCTTCTCGCCAAGCTCAACGGCATAACTCATGAATCTGCCCACGATGCTCTCTCCGACGTTCAGGCCCTCATTGACGTAGCTAAACTTATTCGCTCCAAGCAACCCAAGCTCTTCGACTACCTACTCAGAATGCGCGACAAAAAAGAGGTCCTCAAACTCGTCAACCTCGACGACAAACAGCCTTTTGTTTATGCTTCCGGCCGCTATGCTTCTGAACACAATAAAACCACTATTGCCTTCCCGCTTACTGCCGGTCCAAATGGCAGTATTATGGTCTACGATCTCCGTCACAATCCAGACGAAGTTATCAATCCAGACGAATACTACCCTACTATCAAGCAACTCTCTCCAAACAAATGTCCCGCTATCGCTCCTCTTGGCGTACTAGAGCAAAACGATGGCTGGAGCAAGATCGGCCTAACTCCAGAGATTATCAAGAAGCACAAGTCCAAACTCCTAGCCCACCCGGAATTCGCCGAGCGAGTTCGTACTGATGCTGAAAATAGGCCGGACTTCCCACCCGCTATTGATGTCGAGTCAGCTCTATACGACGGATTCCTGAGTGACAAAGATCGTGCAAAAGCCGCCGACATTCCCCGCCTCAACGCCGATCAACTTGCCGATCTGACTCCAGATTTTCATGACCCACGACTTCCAGAGCTACTAGTTCACTACAAAGCTCGCAATTACACCAGATCCCTTACCGATGACGAACAGAAGCAGTGGGAGGAATATCGCACCAATCGCCTAGCGATTCAAGCCGAACCATTCGTCACCGCTCTCCAGCAACTTTCCGCACTGCCTTCCGCAGATACTTATCTCCTCGGAGAACTTCGTCTCTACTACGAGTCCATCGCGCCATCCGACTAAGTAGCGTAAATACCTTGCGGGGGGGGGTATCTTGTGAGACAATAAACATATGAAGTTTCAGAAGGTCCGCTTCTCCTCTATGCTGTCCTTTTCTCCACTTACAACTATTACTCCGATAGCCGTAGGCCTACTTACTTTCGTAGTAGCTACCTTCATCCACTCTGCCACCTTATCTCCCGCCCCAACCGAGGCTACTGGAGAGACAGGAATATTACCTGCGGCCAGTACCATCTCTATGAACGCAACAACAAATACCATTAACTTTGGTGCGCTAAGCGCATCAGCTTTAGCCAATGCTAACTTTCAAACGCAGCAGATGTTTATATATGTCAATACAGACAACTCCACAGGCTTTACTCTCGGGGTACAGACACAGGGTCCGGAAGCGTGCTTGAGAAATACTACTGACACAGCGGCAAATACTCCCTGCAGTAATATAGCTAGCACTTCTCAGTTTCGGCCGTTGGAAGGAGTAGTAAACTTCTCCCCTCCATTTGCAGACTTTCCAGCTGGCTTTTGGGGGATGATTGCGACTTTAACCCCTGGATTCTCTGCTATTCCTTCAAGCACTGATGCCCCATGGATTCTGCGCGAGATAGATACTGCTGTCACCGACCACGAAGTCAATATTGTCTTTGGATTGCGCGCAGACATGACTACACTCCCCGGCACTTACACCAACACTGTTGTATTTACAGCCATCGCCAATCCAGAACCACTAGCCCTCATCTACATCCAAGAAATTAACCAGCTCAACTGTCCAGTAGATAGAACCATGGTGACAGACGCCAGAGACTACAGAACATACTGGGTGCAGCGTATGCCTGACGGACGTTGTTGGATGCAGACGAACCTTGCTTATGCTGGAGGTGGAGACAACGCCTTTGGGGATGTTGTCAATATCATAAATGACGAATCCGCAAGCAGTTACACTTCTCCTAACTTCATGCGCCCACCAGCCGCAACAGGCATTCCGCTGGCTTCAGCTTTCCCTACCATGCCAAACACCTCAACTTCCGGTATAGGCCAGTACGGATACCTTTACAACTGGTGTGCCGCTATGGGTAACCAACAAGGCACATCTGCCTGTATGATGGCCGCCTCTCCACTCCCAGACCCAAGTATATCTATTTGTCCGGCTGGGTGGAGGCTTCCTATAGGATCAGGTGACGCTGCTGCGGGTTGGTTTGCTGGAGGTGAACTTGCTATGCTTAATAACGCTGTGAATGGCGGCCTTAATAATACGGACGAAGGGCTAAGAACACAATGGCTTGGAGTGTATGGTGGTAATACGTGGGGTGGCGGTAACTTTTGGGGCACAGGTACGTCGGGTGCGTATTGGGCTTCTACTCATACCGCCGGCAGCACATGGGAGGCTCACCGTCTCGACTTCAGCGCAGCATCCGTTTCTATCAGTAGTTCGCAGCGGACAGATGGCCGAGCCGTTCGATGTATTGCAGAACCAGTCTACATTCAAGAAGTAAATGAGAATAATTGTCCGGAAGAGCGCACTATGGTAGTTGATGCACGAGATAATCGTACATACTGGGTGCAACAGATGTCAGACGGACGTTGCTGGATGCAGACTAATCTCGCTTACGCAGGTGGAGGAGATAATAGGTTTGGTGATACGATAGAGTTATTCAATGAAGAGACTGTCGGCGATGCCTCCTCCCCCAACTTCATGCGCCCACCAGCCGCCACAGCAAGCATACCGATAGCTACTACTTTCCCTGCATCACCTGACACCTCAACGTTTGGAATAGGACAATATGGCTATCTATACAACTGGTGCGCCGCTATGGGCGGACAGTATGAGGCCTGCTTTGAATTTGCTAATCCACTCCCAGACCCAAGTATATCTATTTGTCCGGCTGGGTGGAGACTGCCAACGAGTGGTTGGGGCGGAGACTTTGACTCACTAAATAATGCTGTGAATAGTGGTGCCACCGACACTGATGTTGGTCTGCGGACACAATGGCTCGGTACGTATGGCGGTAGATGGTGGATTAGCGGCTTCCCTGAATTCTTTGGTACCGGATCTTGGGGTTATTATTGGTCTTCCGATCCGGATCAATGGAATGCTATGGGCCTATACTTTGATTCAGGTCAAGTTAGCGATACTAGTGTAGATAGAGCTGAAGGTGTATCTGTACGCTGCATCGCCGAACCCCTACCCGAGCGCATATATATCCAAGAGATCAATGACCTCAATTGTCCAACAGCACGTACTATGGTTGTAGATGCACGAGACAATCGCACTTACTGGGTGCAGAGAATGCCTGATGGGCGCTGCTGGATGCAGACAAATCTAGCCTATGCAGGTGGAGGGAATAATACCTTTGGGGATGTGGTCGCTCTAACTAATAGTAGTGCCCAGAACGCTACTGCACCTAATTTCACACGTCCAACGGATGCTAACCCCACTACCTTCCCGACACAGCCAAGTACTGCTACAGACGGTGGAATGAATGTAGCTACTCGCCAATTCGGCTATCTATACAACTGGTGTGCCGCTATGGGTGGGCAGTCTAATGCCTGTATTACTAGCAGTATGGATCCAGTAGACACTACTATCTCCGTATGCCCTGCTGGATGGCGTCTACCCACAGCCGGTTCTGACGGTGCAACCGTACAAAACAATACCACTAATGAATTCTGGAACCTTAATCAGGTGGTTAATAGTGGACTCACCAACACTGATGCAGGCTGGCGTGCGCAGTGGCTCAGTATGTATGGCGGTACCATTCAAGGTAGTGCTGGTGTATGGGGATTCTATTGGTCTTCTACTAGAGGTAGTACATGGGGTGCTAGGGCACTTTCTTTGGGTGCTTCTAGTGTGACTCCTGCCCCCACTGGTAATGTTGATAGATGGAATCAAATTTCAGTCCGCTGCATAGCAGAGCCAACATCCATGCAGGAAATCACTCTGTCAACTTGTCCTACTGAGCGCACTATTGTTGTTGACGCTCGTGACAACCGTTCCTACTGGATCCAACGTATTGGTTCAGACTGTTGGATGCTCACCAACTTAGCTTACGCCGGTGGGGGTAACAATCGGTTTGGCGACGTCATATATCTATACGACGGTGAGCTCAACGATAATTCCTCTGCCTCGCCCAACTTCCTAATCCCCCCAGGCGCTGATCCAACTACGTTCCCAGAAGAGCCCAGTATAGACATGGGCGGCTCAGGCCAATTCGGCTACCTCTACAACTGGTGTGCCGCTATGGGTGGGCAAGATGGCGCTTGCGGCAGTCTTATGTATCCAATCGATCCTAGCCATTCTATTTGTCCATTAGGCTGGCGTCTCCCCGAAGACAATACTATGTGGGCTCAGTTGTTTGAGCAGAGAAGCGATTTCTCCAACCTCGTTTCATCAGTTGGTGGCACAGAGCCTGGTTTGCGCCACCAATGGCTAGGTGTGTTTGGCGGCAACGCAACGTCAGCCGGTTTCGGTCAGGTACAGTTCCAAGGTCAGTGGAGTTTTGGTAGTTATTGGTCGTCAAGTGCCCAGTCAGACGGGCCCGGCTGGTTTAATATAGCAACTTTTGAATTTCAGCCCGGCTGGTTTAATATAACTACCTACACACAGCTAGACGCCTCCGCAGTCCGTTGCATGCTATAATTAGTACATAAGAAAGGTCCAAAATGCCCAAACGAATCCCAACTTCCAAGCTCAAGCGCAACAACAATCACAAAAACAGCGCCAAGCGCAAGCGCACGATGCTCAAGTATCTCTAAACCCCACTACTAGCAGGTCAACTTTGTTATAATTATATGCATGAGCAGTAATTTTTATGACCGATCGGTCGAAGATATAGAGAAGTCCCTCAAGGTAGACCGCGAGCGCGGCCTAACCTCAACCGAAGCCGCCAAACGCCAAGACCAATACGGCAAGAATGAGCTAAAGATTTCCGTCGATCCATGGTGGCGCAAACTTATCGAGCCTTTTTTAGATATCTTCATGGGTATCCTCATCCTCGCCTTCATTCTTTCCATCTTCCATAAAGACGCTATCGAAGCTATCATGATCGGCGCCATCATCCTTATCAACGCTATCATTTACTACGTCCAGCGCTTCTCTACCGAGCGCATTGTCCGCAATCTCAAGAAGCGCAGTGTCGACGAGATTAACGTCCTCCGCGACGGCAAATGGACTCAGGTGCAGAGTAGTGATCTAGTAGCCGGCGATATTGTTCGCTTCACCGAGGGTGAAAAGATTGCCGCAGACTGTCGAGTCATCGAGTCCAAAAGCGCTCTTGTTGATGAAGCTATTCTCACTGGTGAAAGCGAACGTGTCCGCAAAACTTCCAAAAGACTAGCTAGCGATCTCGAAGTCTACGATCAGACCAATATGCTTTTCTCTGGCTCATTTATAGTAGGTGGGGAGGCCATCGCCATCGTTGCTCGTATCGGCAATGATACCCAGTTTGGCCAGATTGCCGCTCTCGCTACTGGCAACACCAAAAAACATCAAAGCCCCGTCCAGACCAAGATCAACCAACTTATCAAAGTCATAGCTATCATCGTCGGTATTATGTCTGTTGCCGTCTTCGCTCTTCAGCTTTGGCGTGGCGCCACTCTCGTCGAGTCCACACAGTTTGTCCTAGCCATGGCAGTATCAGCCGTCCCAGAAGGTCTTCCGGTCGCCATCGCAGTCATTCTTGCCCTTGGTATTCAGCGTATGGCTCGCAAGAAAGCTCTGGTTACCAACATGCGGGCCATCGAGACTATTGGCGCCATCAATATCGTCGCCACTGACAAAACCGGCACTCTCACCGAGAACCGACTTACTGTCCAAGACGTCTGGACCCCAATCACCAAAGATAAGCTATATGAGACCATATCCCTATCTGCCATCGCCGATAGTCATGACCCTCTCGACACAGCATTTACTTCCGCTCTTGAATCTACCAAGATTACAATTCCACCAGACGACCCTACTGCAGTATTTCCGTTTGAGCAGACCCTCACTATGAGTGGTAATATATGGGGCGATAGTAAAGGTCTAACCCTTGCTATCAAAGGTGCTCCAGAAAAAATCATAGAGCTCACCAGGCCTACAGCCAAAGAGAAAGAAGCTATCGAACAACAGTTAATCAACTGGGCCCAGCAAGGCTACCGCGTCCTCGCGCTCGCAGAGGGGAGTCTCGACGAGAATTCCAAGACTCTCGCAGCGGCTGTTGATGCTACCAAGCTAAAATTCATTGGCCTTGTCGCTATCGCAGACCAGATTCGCGCAGAGTCCAAAGGCGCCATCAAGACCGCCCGTGCCGCCGGCGTTCGTGTATGTATGATTACTGGAGACCACGTCGAAACTGCCTTTGCAGTTGGCCGCCAACTCGGCCTAGCCGAAGCTTACGATCAAGTTATTGATCAAAGAACACTCGAGTCAATGAGCGATGACGATCTAGAAAAAGCCATCTCAGTAGTCGGTGGCAAAGAGATAACCGTCTTTGCCCGCGTCACGCCAGAGCAAAAATTTAGACTACTCCTACTTTTCGAGCGTGCAAACATCACTGCCATGACCGGTGATGGCGTCAACGATGTCCCCGCTCTCGCTCAAGCTCATATCGGCATCGCCATGGGTGACTCTACGCCAGTCGTCAAAGATGCCGGAGACATGATCCTGCTCAACAACAATTTCAAAAATATCGTCGAAGCCATGCGCGAAGGCCGCGCTATTGTTGCAAATATCCGTCGCATGCTTATATATCTACTCTCCACCAACGCTGGCGAAGTCCTCGTCATTCTCGGAGCTCTCTTCATGGATATACCCGTCCCACTCGTCCCACTCCAGATTCTCTGGATCAATCTCGTCACCGACTCTTGTCTCGTCATTCCGCTCGGTCTCGAGAAGCCAGAGAAGGACATAATGCAGGATAAGCCACAGCGCTTCGACGCCCCACTCCTCTCCCGTCCACAAGTCATGCGCATCGTAGTTGCAGCTCTCTTCATGGCCGCCCTCGCCCTCAGCGTCTATCTGTTCTTCACCCACCGTTACGACAATCATCTAGTGGGCGCCACCCTTGCCTTCAATGTCCTCGTCGTAGTCCAGTGGGCCCGCGCCATCAGTATGCGCAGCCTCACCGAGCCAGTCTGGAGGCGCTGGAAGGTTCGCTCTAAGCCGTTCATCTTTGGTATTATTGGTGCCATGACCGCTCAGATTCTCGCCATGACCGTCCCATTCCTCACCACCGCTCTCAATATCCACCCCGTCCCACTTTACGCCTTACTCACCACTTCTGCCATCTGCTTCGTTCTAATGCTCGTTGTAGTAGAACTTCAGAAATATTTCAGCAACACTAAATCCCGCCGCTAACAGATAGGCAGAACACTAACATCACTACCCATGACTAAACAAAAAAGCCCCATTTTACAGGGGTTTTTGGGGTTGTTCACTTAATATGGTGAGCCGGGTGGGACTCGAACCCACGACACCAAGCTTAAGAGGCTCGTGCTCTAACCAGCTGAGCTACCGGCCCTCACCTCTTGCAATAATACCACTCCGACCCCATCACGTCAACCCCCTACAGTCCACTATACTTTGAAATCTTCAATCTTGAAGTTTCTATATAGTCTCCCTGAAACGGGTGTAAACTTAATAACGCAAAAATCAGGATCAGCGAAAGTCCCCTCCTCATACGCTCCTTTGAACTTGTTATCCCAATACTGTTCTTTTACACTCATATCTGTCACAATTTCCATATCACCCTTCAACATACAGCCCTTCCATACAAACAGCTTTCGACTATAAAAATAGACACTAGACTTTGAGTTCCTTTTCACTGCAGCAGCAAACTTAGAAGATGTATTCGTGCAGAAGTACAATTCATCCAAGGACTCTCTATACTTTCCAGGCACAACCGCTTTAGTCAACGGGTATCCGTCCGATCCAACACAAGACAGTATGAACGTCTTTACTTTCTTATGTAGGCGCTCAGCTTTTTCTTTTGGCGTCATTCCTATTGCCAGACCTTAACGCATCAATTCTCTTGCGGACTTTCGAGTCACTCAGACAGTAGTCAATCACCGCAAATAGGAATATCGACAGACCCACTCGCCCCACAAACTTTTGCATCCCCCGCCACACTGGCCCTACCCACTCCCCAGTGTAATTAGTCGCATAGCTACTTATCATTTCCATCCCCACTTGTCCTAGTGCTGCCACTACCGCACCCACGACCATTAACACTTGCATCCGCCTAGGTAGACTCAAGAACCACTTGAACAATATCGCCGCTATCACTAGAAGCACTGGTATATATATCACCCACCAGCTCCACGCCAACAGGTACGGATTGATTCCATCCAACACATACTGTAGACCCGTCACTCGGTTTAACGTACTCAGCCTCTCGTGAATCATCGCACCATCGTCAATAGACATAAATAACAGTACACCACTCGCCACAAACCATCCCCACGCAAACTTCTCCTTCTCTCGCTTCTTCACCCACCCTACAAACCCAAGCAATACTGCTGGTACAAACAGTAGTATGGTCGCAGAGTACCATGTGAAGATACTAATCTCCGAGTCCATGTCAAATGGACCCACTAGCTCCCAATAGTCAGGGTTGCTAGTAGTTGCCGTCAGTAATATCAAATGCAATACCAGCATCAGCAGTAGCGCCCCCACTAGCCAAGCCATAATCTTCCATCTCTGGGGCTTTTTTGTACTCATACAGTACTCATATTATACCAGAAGGGAAGCATCACTAGTAGTTATTCTAATTCCTCCAACGCTACTTGTGCCAGTTCAAAACATTTCAGTCGCACTGGATTATTTAGTAAACTGCGCCCGGTTTCTCCCAGTAGCTCCTTAGACCCAAGCTCTCGTGCCTCCTCCACCCCAATTCCTATAGCCCGCTCACACAGTAGCTCCGCTCCATAATTGCAAATTGAGCACATTTCACCGTCAAACTTCATATCATCGATCACCCCATCATGCGTCGATACAAACATAAATAAATCGTCTCCACACGAAACATTCTGCACACTACACTTTATCCCCTCACACTTCCCGCGATGCGATGGATTCTTATATCGCCAAATTACCTCATCCAAAAAGACTTTATCCATCCAGCCTCTCTATCGCCCGCGCATATCCTTCCGCAAACTTCCGTAGATCTTCTACTGTCGTATAGCTCCCACAACTAGCTCGCACTACACCGCGCGCTATTCCCAAATTGTCCAACAACAAATCCGCACACATCTTTCCAGCCCGCACAGCAATCCCATCCCCATCCAGCAGCATCGCGATATCATGCGGGTGTACTTTCGGATGATTTAGCGCAAAAATCCCAACCTCCGACTCACCCACCACCCACTCTCGTAACCCAGATTTATCCACTACCATACTCCACGCCTCTACCAACTCGCAGTCATGCACCGTATTCGCTTCTACATTACAATACTCAACCGCCGCCCCAAGCCCGATTGCTCCCTCAATATTCGGCGTTCCCGGCTCAAACCGCGAAGCCCCACTGCGCAATCCAGACTTTGTTCGCCCAACCGACTCTACAGAAGCACTACCATAGACTAGCGGTACCATCTCATCCATCAAGTCACGTCGACAATACAGCACTCCCACTCCACTCGGCCCGCCAATCTTGTGTGATGAGAACACTAGAAAGTCACAATCCAAGTCCACCACAGACACCTCGCGTCGACCCACCGCCTGCGCTGCATCTACACAAACCAACGCACCATTCTCCCGCAATTCTCCAATCAGCTCCGCATAATCAAATATCTGCCCCGTAACGTTCGAAACCAGCGCGTACGAGAATATCTTTACTCGCTCCAGCTCAAATTCCTCTTCCGCAAACTGTATCTTAGCCCCAGTTTCCTCAGCAACTTTTTGCCACACTACCAAATTCGAGTTATGCTCATGCAGGCTCAGTAATATTACATCCTCAGTCTCTAATCGATGCATAAATCCCCGCGCCACTTGATTCAGTCCATACGTCGTCGAGTACGTAAAAACTACCTCATCGCTCGAACATCCAATCAGCCCCGCCACAGACCCTCGTACCGCTTCAAACTCCCGCGTCGCCTCCTCACCCAGTGTATACGACGCTCGTCCCACATTCGCTCCAATAGACTCACAGTACCGAGTCACTGCATCTACTACAGTTTGCGGTTTCAATGCAGTGTTCGCACTATCAAGATACACCAGCTCAGGATGCGCAGATAAAATAGGGAAGTCCTCGCGATTCATATTACTATTATAACCCAGAAAAAAGGCCGGTTATAAACCGGCCATGTGCGTGCATAGGAACTTATACTGCCTGCGCAGCGCCTTTGCAGTCTTAGAGGCTTTTGTGTCCGAACAGAGCTTAATCAATCTCCTCAAGTCTATCCGCCACTCTCCCGTTGGGAAGAATTGTTTGTTTATGCCTTTTGCTTGACTCTTCGTCGGCACAGGTATCGGTCCGACTTCTGCGTGCAATCTTTCGTGTATATCCACTGGTAGTTCGATTATAAGCTCGGGCCTTCTTCGCAGCTCCTGCCGCCATGAGCCATCGTCCCACGCCAGCCTTATCCATAGTAAATGGTGCTTGTTCGTAAGGGTCTTTCCATTACGACTTTTAGGCACATTGTCCACCTCCTTGTTGTAATGTGCAGCTTGTCTTTACAAGTCTAGCCCCAGTATACTTCAACTAGTCCAAAACACCAAGCAGTAGCGTTTTCTAGATTATCTCCGCTCCCTCAAATTCCGCCAGAACCTTATCCATTACCAGCTCTCGCGCCTCATCCTCACAAATCCCTCGCATCGCAAGATACACGAGTTCATCACCCGAAACCACAACAGTCCGCAAGCTATGCTCAACGCTTGCTTCCACGCAAGACACTTCCATATTCGGTTTTACTCTCCCGCATCCCACCATGACCACTTCCAAAAACACATCACACGGACTACTTACAACCACACATATTCGCACATCCGCATCGTCCATCACCAAAACCTTAATTCGCTCATCCCCCAAACATTCAAATCGCAAATCCGCTTCGCCCTTCACGATATATTTCTTCACAACTTCATCTCCAAATCAATCAGCCGATTCAGCTCAACCGCATACTCCATCGGCAACTCACGTACGATCGGCTCCGCAAATCCGTTCACAATCATCCCATTCGCCTCATCCTCACCAATCCCTCGCGACATCAAATACAGCATCTGTGCCTCCTCCACTCGCGTCACCTTGGCTTCATGTATTATCTCTGCATCATCACGTCTTAATTCGTA
>Ga0123355_10017236_pt1 | contig 11407 bp, 11 predicted proteins | sample TergutEmb28metaG_3_FD_89872 | JGI IMG/M metagenome (GOLD analysis project Ga0123355, IMG submission 89872) | Embiratermes neotenicus P1 segment gut microbial communities from Petit-Saut dam, French Guiana - Emb289 P1 | ecosystem: Host-associated > Arthropoda: Insects > Digestive system > Gut ...
GCGGCTCTACCCGCGGTGCCCTAATTCCGGCAAAATCGTCGCAGTGGTAATGGCGCAGCGCGAACACGGTGTGCTGAACGCCGACGCCCAGCCATTTCTCGCCGTTCTCCGCGAGATCAGCTGGCTGTCCGCCGGAGGCTCACCCGGACAGCTATGCACCCGATTCACCGGAGGAAAACAATGGCCAGGGAAGTCCAGACCCACGATGGACGCTGCTCCACGCACGGAGCAGTCGAGGCAACGCGTGAAGTCCCCGCGATGGGATACCCATTCGTATGGTTCGCCATTCGGCGGGCCCTCGCCCGGCGCCGCCCGTATCTCTGCCCGCAGTGCGGTGCAGCGGTGGAGGCAGGCTAGCCGCCCAGGGAGCGGAGAAAGCCGGGCGGGATGACCACGTCGTCGCGGTTCACCTCGTGCACCGACGACCGGCCGAGCCCGAGCAGCGCCGAGTCGATCCCGTTCCGGAGAATGTCGAGAACGTTCTCGACCCCTGCCTGACCGTTGGCAGCCAGGCCCCACAGGTAAGCCCGGCCGATCAGGACCGCCCGCGCCCCGAGGGCCAGCGCCTTGACGACATCGCTGCCCCGCCGGATTCCGCCATCCAGCAGGACTTCCACCTGGCTGCCGACGGCGTCGGCGACCGCGGGGAGGGCCCGGATCGTGGCCGGCGTGCCGTCGAGGTTGTTGCCGCCGTGGTTGGACACCGAGACCGCGGTCACGCCGGCATCGACCGCTCGCTTGGCGTCATCGACCCGGCAGACGCCCTTAAGCAGGAAGACCCCGGCCCACTGCTCGCGCAGCCACGCGACGTCGTCCCAGCTCGGCGGCGGTGTCTGCATCCAGGTGCCGTACGCGCCGAAGAACGTCGGCGGCGGCTCGCCTTGCGGTGCCATGTTCGGCACCGTCAGCTCGGGCGGCCGGCCGGTCCGGGCGTACCGGACCACCCAGTGCGGCCGGATGATGGCCTCGGGCAGGTGCTGCATGATCGTGCGCAGGTCGGTGTGATCCGGGATCTGGGGGCTGCCCCAGTCGCGTGAGTGGGAGAACGTCCAGTCGGCGGTGAGGATGAGCCCGACGGCGCCTGCCGCGCGCGCCCGGTCGAGCCTGGCGAGGATGTCGTCGCGGCTGCCGCACCAGTAGATCTGGAATAGCGTCTGCGGGTTCGCGGCGACCACCTCCTCGACCGGCTTGCTGGCGAACGAGCTGAGCCCCATGGCGGTGCCCCGCGCAGCGGCGGCCCTCGCGACGGCTACCTCGCCGTCCGGGTGCACAGCCTGCACGCCGGTCGGCGAGATGATCACCGGCATCGAGATCGGCTGGCCGAGCGCGGTCGTGGCCAGGTCCCGCTGCGCGGGATTGCCGGCCACGTGCGGCGCGAAGCCCAGTTCGGCGAACGCCGCGACGTTGTCCTCGCGAGTTTGGCCCCGCTCGGCGCCGGCCATCAGCGCGCCGTAGACCGACGCGGGCAGCCGCTTGCGGGCGCGGCGCTGCGCGATCGCCACCGACTCGAACCAAGAACTAGCCATCGGGTTCACTCCTTTCGGCTGGCGGGCGGCTGATACCCAGCGGCCGCCAGGAGATAGCCGGCCGAACCGGCAGCAGCGTCCGCTCGCGGGCGCAGCCCACCCAGACTCCGGCGCCGTAGCACACGTCGTCGGCGATGTGCGCGAGCGTGAACCGGACCGGGTCCAGGTCCGGCTTCCGCTCGCGGTACGCGGTGAGCGCCGGTCCGGCGAGCAGCGACGCCGCCGCGGCCCGGCGGCCCCAGCGACGGAAGCCGGTCCGGCCGCCGGGCGCCACCAGCACCGCGCACAGCAGCGGCGCCGCGAACTGGGTGGCGTACCGGCCGACACCGAGCCACGTCTGGGTTACGGCGGTGACAGTCGCGGCCGGCGCGCCGTCGGCCGGTATCCCGGCCCGGCGGAGCAGCGCGGTGAGGTCGAGCCAGCCGCCGGCCGCGGCGCCCAGGGCGAGCAGCGGCTTGCGGGCGAGCAGCGCGGCCGTCGCGGCAGTGGGCCAGGGCTGCAGCACGAGCGGTGCCATGTTCGCCGGGTGCCGGCGGGCGAGCGGGGCAGCTGAGGTGCCGTAGCGGAACCGCCTGCCCAGCAGACCCGGCCAGCCGGACGGGCCCTGGTGGGGCACCTCGACCGCGGGCGCGTACCGGATCCGCCAGCCTGCGTTGTGCAGGCGCCAGACCAGGTCCACGTCCTCTCCGTAACGCAGCGCAGGATCGAAGACCTCGCCGCCCGTTCCGGCGCCGTCCAGCGCGGCACGGCGGACGAGCAGTGCTGCAGTCGGCACGTAGGAGATCCTGGTGCCGGGCGCCACCCTGGCCGGCCGGCGGCCAAGGTCGAGACTCCCGCACACGGCCGCGTACCGGGCTGCCGCGGCAGGCCGGCCGCCAGGACCAGCCAGGCCGGGTGAGCTCGAAAGGCTGGGCTCGACCACGCGCGGCGCGGCGGCGCCGACGAGCGGATCGGCCAGGTGCGCCGCCAGCGCGCCGATCCAGCCGGCTGGCGGCACGCAGTCGCTGTCGAGGAACGCCACCAGCTCGGTGCGAACCGCCGCCAGGCCGGCGTTGCGCGCGGCGGCCGGGCCGCCGCTGCGCTCCCGGCGGCACAGCGCCGCGCCGTGCCGGGCGACCACGTCCGCGACCAACCGCGGATCGGCCGAGCCATCGTCGACGACCACGACCGGGTACTCGCGGCCGAGCGCGGCCAGGCACCGATCGAGCATCGCCGCGCGGTCCCGGACCGGGATGATGACGGTCACCGACAGCGCGGGACCCCCCGCTGGCGTGCCGTCCGCGGGCAGGGCCGGCGGGACGGGATGGGCGAGGCCGGCGTCGGTGAGCCGCCGGGCGAGCGCGCCCGCCGGAGCCGAGCGCACCGGGCCAGCCTGGAGTTCCGCGAGCACCCGGTGCCCGGCCGCCGTCAGCCGCAGCACCCGGCCCGGCGAGCCGCCAAACAAGCTGCCGTCGCTGAGCGTCTTGGTGTCCGGGTCCATGTCGACGGAGAACCCGGCGGGGAGTGGCGTCACCGCCGACGGCGCCCGGCCCGCCGCTGTGCGCCGCGCCCCACGGCCCGCCGCCTGCATACCGGCCGCCGATGCCGTCGCGGCGGCGTGCCCGTCGTTCACAGTGCCAGTCCGCCGTCCGCCGCGACCACCGCGCCTGTCATGGCGCTGCTGCCCGGCCCGGCGAGGAACGCGAGCACCGCGGCGACCTCGGCCGGCACGATCAGCCGGCCCATCGGCTGGGTGCGGGCGAAATCCGCCGGGCCGGTCAGGCCATACAGCCGGGCGCTCTCCGCCAGGATCGGGGTTTCGGTCGAGCCAGGGCTGACCGCGTTGGCCGTGACCCCCGTGTCGCCCAGTTCGGCTCCGAGCGCCCGGATCAGCCCTGCGACGCCTGACTTGGCCGCGCAGTAGGCGGCCAGCATCGGCAGGCCGCGCGTCGCGGCGGCGGACGCGACGGCCAGGAACCGCCCGCTGCGCGGGGCAGGTCGGCGCAGCAGCGCGGGCACGGCCGCCCGGGCCAGGTTGAGCACGCCGCCGAGGTCGATGTCGAGCACCGCCTGCTCCTGGTCCAGCGGAACGTCACACTGCCGCAGCCCGCCCGCGATGACCCCGGCGCAGGCGATCGCCGCGTCGAGACCGCCCCACCGCGCCTCGGCGTCGGCCACCGCTGACGCAAGGGCGCCGGCGTCGCGCACATCGGCCACGAACTCGGCTACCCGCCCTGGCTCCCCGGCCGCCGCGGCCGCGTCAGTCACGACCGCGGCCAGGTCGGCCTTGGTGGCCAGCCCGTAGGGCACGGCCGGGACATCGGCCGCCAGGTCCACCGCGAGGACCCGCCACCCCGCGGCGGCCAGCGCGCGGACGGTCGCCGCCCCGATCCCCCGGCCCGCCCCGGTGACCAGCGCTACCCGGCCGGCCGGGCTGGCCTCGCTCATGATGACCGGATCGGCCGGGCAGCGCGCGCCGCACAACCGGAACACGGGCGTGGCCGGACCCATGCGGCCCCTAGAGGGGCACCGAACTGCCCGTTGCGGCCCATCAGTTATCCCAGGGCAGCGGGCGTGAAGCCTGCCAGCGGATTCTCGTCGCACGCGTGGGCGGGCGCGGTCCGCCGGCCAACAGCGCCAGCAGGACCGGGCACCGGCGAGTCCTCAGGGCGCCGGCCGATCGCCACCGGCACCGGACCGCCGGGGCGGCGAGCGCTGCCCGTCCGGTGCGAGTGATCCCCGGCCGGACGCGGCGCCGCGGCGGCGTCCACCACCGCCAGTGCCTCCTGGCCGAAACCGCGCACGCACTCCGGATCGGGGCCGTCGAGCGGCAGCCCGGTGAAGAACTTCGCCGCCATGCAGCCGCCCTGGCACGCGTCGAACGCACCGCAGGAGGTGCACGCACCGCCGGACTGCGGCCGCCGCAGGTCGGCGAACAGCGGCGAGTCCCGCCACACCGTTGCGAACCCGCCCGGCGACCTCACGTTCCCCGCCAGGAACGCGTCGTGGATGGCGAACGGGCAGGCGAACACGTCGCCGACCGGGTCGATGAGGCATACCACCCGGCCCGCCCCGCACATGTTGAGCCCTGGCAGGCCCTGCCCGTACCCGGCCAGATGGAAGAAGGAATCGCCGGTCAGCACGTTCTCGCCGTGCGCGACCAGCCAGTCGTAGAGCTCGCGCTGCTGGCCCGCGGTCGGGTGCAGCGAATCCCAGACATCCGCGCCACGGCCCGACGGCCGCAGCCGGGTGATCCGCAGCTGCGCGCCGAAGGAATCCGCGAGCGCCTTGAACGCGTCCAGCTGGCCGACGTTCTGCCGCGTCATCACCACCGAGATCTTGAAACCGGCAAAGCCCGCGTCGGCGAGGTGGCGCATCGCCCGCAGGGCAGTCGCGAACGAGCCAGCACCGCGGACCGCGTCGTTGACCTCCGCGGTCGCGCCGTCCAGGGATATCTGCACGTCGATGTAGTCGCTGCCGGCCAGCCGCACGGCAATCTCCGGCGTGATCTTCACGCCGTTGGTGGAGAATTTCACCCCGACGTGGTGGGCGGTCGCGTAGTCCACCAGCTCCCAGAAGTCCGGCCGGACCGTCGGCTCGCCGCCACCGATGTTGACGTAGAACACCTGCATCCGCTCGAGCTCGTCGATGACGCGCGTGCACTCGGCGGTGGTCAGCTCGCGCGGGTCCCGGCGGCCGGAGCTGGACAGGCAGTGCACGCAGGACAGGTTGCAGGCATAGGTCAGCTCCCAGGTCAGGCAGATCGGCGCGTCCAGCCCGTACCGGAACTCCTCGACCAGCGAGCCGCCCGCCACCTGAGACCTGCCTTCAGTGATCGTCATGCGGCGGTCCTTCCGCAGATCATCTGGCTGTCCGCGAGGGTCGCGAGCGCCCGCGCATAGGCAGGCAGGTCCGCGCCGCCGATCCCCGCCCGGGCGCACGCCGACCGGGCGCTCGGCTCGGAGTCCAGAGACCGCACCACCGTCAGCAGGGCCCGGCTCTTGAGGAACGAGAGCCGGCGGGTGCCGAAGTGGTACAGCAGCGCGCCGAACCGCTCCGGCCGCACCGACACCTGCGGGTGCAGCCGCCAGGCCGCGTCCAGGTCGAATGTGAGCCCCGAGATCCCCCCGCGGGTTGGCCCTTCGGGGGGGTCACGGGGATCTTGACCCTCGGGGGGTCGTCGGGGGGTGTCCCCCCGACTGCGGGTGTCCCCCCGTGGGTTAGTAGACACCGCACATGCCGTCGATGGAAATCTCCTCGACCAGCAGATCCGCGGCGACCAGCTCGTCCGGCTGCGCGTCGGCGACCTCGGTCTCGGCGATCTCGGTCTCCGGCCGCTCCAGCAGGTCGGCAGCGCTGTCAGGCATGTCGTGAGCTCCTTTGTTTTCGGCACTGCGTGACGAATAGCTGTACCGTAATCGTCACGCGGTCAGACAATCAAGACCAGGGGGGAACGGGCCCGCAGGTGAACGCAGCCGACCGGATGCCTCGCGGCAGCACGGCGATGGTCACCGGCCTGATCCCGGTTCGCGGCCGGCGCGGCCGGCCGCCCGGCACCAGCGCCCGCGAGCTCGAACTGATCTCGCTGCGACTGTTTACCCGCGATGGCTTCGAGGACACCACGGTGGAGCGCATCGCCGCCGCTGCGGGGGTGAGCAGGCGGACTTTCTTCCGGTACTTCGACTCGAAGGCCGACGTGCTCTGGCACGCGTTCGACGGCGAGGTGCGGGCGCTGCGGGAGGCCTTCGCGGCGGTCCCGCAGCAGGTTCCGCTGATGGCCGCGATCCGCCAGGTCGTCGTCGGTGTCAATCGCTACCGTGCCGAGGACATCCCGGAACTGCGGGCCCGGATGAGCCTGATCAGCTCGGTGCCCGCGCTGCAGGCCAGCGCCGCGCACCACTACGACGCCTGGGAGCGGGCGGTCACAGAGTTCGCCGCGGCGAGGCTCGGCCAGCCAGCCGACTCGCTGTATCCGCTGGCCATCGGCCGGGCTACGCTCGCCGTGTGCAGGGCGGCCTACGACCGCTGGATCGACCGCGCTGACGCCAGCCTGACGAGCTACCTCGACCAGGCGCTGCAGGCTCTCGCGGCGGGATTCGACCCCGCCCGCGGCGGCGGAGAAGGGCAGTCGTGACGGAGGAGCACGGGCCAGGGGACACCGGGGACGCGCACGTGTCGGCCGATGCCGCCCTCGCGCACGCGGGCAGGCGGCGAAGCTCCGGCGAGGCGGTGGTGCTGCCGCCCGTGCTGGCGACGATCCTCGCCTCGGCGGGTGAGCCGGGCGCCGCGGACTACGGGCGGGCCGGGAACCCTACCTGGGCGGCGCTCGAGGACGCGCTCGGCACAGTCGAGGGCGCCACCGCAGTCGTATTCAGTTCCGGCCAGGCGGCGTCCATGGCGCTGATGCTGGCGCTCACGGCCGGCCGGGACAAGCTGCTGCTGCCGCGCGATGGCTACTACAACACAAGGGTGCTGGCAGAGCGACTGCGCCCGCACGGCGCCGCGCCGGTGCCCGTCGACCAGTCCGACCTGCCCGCAATCGAGCGCGAGCTCGCCTCAGGCCGGGCGGTCCTGTGGGCTGAGTCGCCCACCAACCCGATGCTGCGCGTGGCCGACCTCGCCAGGCTCGGCCAGCTCGCCGCCGCGGCCGGAGCTCCGATCGTGGTGGACAACACGGTGGCCACCGGCCTGCTGCAGCGCCCGCTGGACCTGGGCGCGGTCGCCTCGCTGTGCTCGCTGACCAAGTCGGCCTCCGGTCATTCCGACGTCATCGCCGGCGCGGTGCTGACCCGCGACACCGAGCTCGCCGGTGAACTGCGAACCTGGCGGACCCTCGGCGGCGGCATTCTCGGGCCGATGGAGGCGTGGCTCGCCTTGCGCGGCCTGACGACGCTGCCGCTGCGAATCGACCGCCAGTCGGCCAGCGCGCAGGCCATCGCCGAGCATCTGGCCGCGCACACGAAGGTCGCGGTCGTCCACTACCCCGGCGTGCACGCCGCGACGCTCGCGCTCGCCCGCGCGCAAATGCCGCGCGGATTCGGCCCGCTGCTGTCGTTCGAGGTAGCCGGCCCCGCTGCGGCGGCAGACGCTGTCATCGCAGCCGCGCGCCTGATCGTCCCGGCGACCAGCTTCGGCGGCGTCGAGTCGACCTGGGAACGTCGCGCCCGGTGGGCCGGCGAGACGGCGCCGCCGTCGCTCATCCGGCTGTCGGTCGGCATCGAGCCGGCGGCGGACCTCATCGCCGACATCGACCAGGCCCTCGACTGCGTTCCGCCGGCCAGCTAGGGCAGCTCGCATCTGGCGGGCGCCGCCTGGCGCGCACTAACCGTGGCCAGCGCCAAACTGACCGATCACCGATTTGTCGCACTGGAGGCGTCGGGGGATGAATACGCGGACATCCTCACCTGGAACGGGGCGGACCGCCGTGTCATCCGTCCAGATCGGCGCCCTCGTCCCGCTGACTCGGCCTGGCTGGGTTGAGGCGGGCCAGCACTTGCTCGCTGGACTCGAGCTGGCTGTTCGCGACGTCAATGATGCCGGCGGGATCGCGGGAAGGCCGCTGGAGCTGGTGGTGCGAGACACCGCGGCTGATCCGCAGAGGGCAGCGGCGGCCGTAGAGGAGCTGGCTCATCTGGGCGTGGCGGCCTTGGCAGGGGAGTATCACAGCGTCGTCGCTCGCGCCGCCGCCGCCCGAGCCGACGCGCTCGGCCTGCCGTTCCTCTGCTCGTCAGCGGTTCTTGACACGCTCACCGAGCAGCCAACGGAATGGGTCGCGCGCCTCGCCCCGGCGCAGTCCCATGGCTGGCAGATCTACGCAGACTTCCTGCTCGGCAAGGGCCACCGCCGAATCGCCGTGGCAGCCGATCCGAGCGCCTACTGGGCAGCCGGGACTCGCATTCTGCGCGATTACGTCACGGCACGCGGCGGCAGCGTGATCGAACTCGACATGCGATCGCTCTCTCCTACGGCCGTGTGCGACGAGCTCGCCAGCAGGCGCGCGACTGCAGTTCTTCTCCTGGTCGGCCATCCGGAGCCGGCAGTGTCGATCGTCAAGGCAGTCCGCCACGACCGGCGCGCCGCCGAGATGATGATTGGCGCGCCGGCCGGCCAGCCGGAGTTCGCCGAATGGGCGACGCTGCTCGGCGACGACGGCGCCGCGATCCCGTTCTTGCGCTACCTGCCCGAGCCCCTCAGCCCGCTCGGCACGCGAGTCGAGGCCGCGCTCCGCGAGCGGCTGGCCAAGGCGCCCTCTTTCGTCGCCTTCGAGGGCTACGACACGATCGTCGTCCTCGCCGACATGCTGCGTTCTCACGGCGCGGACCGGGCGCGCACTGCCAGATCCTGGCCGCGCGTTGCGGTCGACGGCACCCGCGGGCAGATCCAGTTCTCCCGCACACCAGGTATCAGCGTCTGGCAATGGGCCTGGGCGCCAGTCCAGGTCGTTGATCGGGATCCGGCGGAACCCGATCGCTTTCGGATCCTCCACGCCGGCAGGGCTGGCAAGGCCGGTTAGGTCATGCGGCACGATGAGCCGGTGACGGATTACGCGCGCTTCGCGCCGTTCTATGACCGGATCATGGGCGACCGCACCGCGGAGATCGACCGGATCCGGGGATACATCAGCAGGCACCGGCCGGGGGCGCGGTCGCTGCTGGAACTCGGCTGCGGCACCGGCGCGCTGCTGGCCGGGCTGGCACCAGGCCTGTCGGTGACCGGAATCGACCGCTCGCCGGAGATGCTGGCGGAGGCGGCGCGCGCCGTTCCGGGGGCCCGGCTGATCGAGGCTGACATGACCTCGTTCACCCTGCCCGGCCGGTTCGACGTGGTGATGTGCATGTTCGACGCGCTGAACCACGTGACCACCCTGGACGGCTGGCTCAGGCTGTTCCGGCGCGCGCACGAGCACGTGTCCGACGACGGCCTGCTCATCTTCGACGTGAACACGACGGGCCGGCTCCAACGGCTGGCGGGCGCGCCACCCTACCTCGATGAGTTCGACGGGAACGTGGTGGTCATGACCGTGAAGGCGGCCCGGGACGGGCTGGTGCTCTGGGAGACCCGGATCTTCGAGCACCAGGCGGACGACCTCTACCGGCTCCACTACGAGCCGATCTACGAACTCGGCGTGCCGCTCGGTCAGATCCGCGGTGCACTCGCCGGCCAGTTCGAGTTGCTGGAGGAGGAGAGCCTGGACGGCAGCCCGGTCAGCGACAGCTCCGACCGACTGTTCTTCGTCTACCGCCGTCGCCCCAGTGGCGCCCTGGCCTAGCAGGCCGGCCAGCAGCACGCGCGCCCTGGCGCGAGGGTCATCATGAGAGGTGTCAGCAGTCCCCCCGATCAGATTGGGCGAGCGATGACGACAGCGAACAGCACTAGCCCGGGCCTGACGGGGCCCTCGAGCTGGGTGCTCGACCGGGCCGCCAGCTCCGCGACCTTCCGCCACAAGCAAATGTGGGGCCTCGTGACGGTCCGGGGCACACTCGGCGAGCTGGCCGGCTCTGGCGAGGTCCTCGCCGATGGCTCCGGCCGGGGCCGGCTGGAGATCGACGTGGCATCCCTCAACACCAAGAACAAGCAGCGCGACGACCACCTGCGCTCTGCGGACTTTTTCAACGCAGCCGAGCACCCGAAGGTCATCATCGACATCACCAGCGCGACGCCGCAGAACGGTGATTCAGCGCAGGTCACCGGAACCCTGACCGCCGCCGGGAAGACCAGGCCGATCGCCGTGACCGCCACGGTCAGCGAGGCGACGGAGCAGGCAGTCACGCTCACCGCAGAGGCCGTCATCGACCGTGCCGACTTCGGCATGACCTGGAACCGGCTCGGCATGGTGACGGGACCTGCTGACGTCACCGTGGTGGCGAGGTTTGTGCCGGCCGCATCCTGAAACGGCCTGACCGTGCCGCCTGAGGCGAGTCAGGCGCCGGCCGCCGGCGAGACCGGGGTGCTCTCCGCCGATTGCCGGAATGCCCGCCGGTAGGCGGCCGGCGTGGTACTGCGCCACCCCCGGAAGTGATGCCGGAAGGTGGCCGCGTTCCCGAAGCCGGCCCGTTCCGCGATGAAGTCGATCGTCTCGTCGGTTTCCTCGAGTAGCTGCTGGGCGAGCAGGATGCGCTGGCCGGTCAGCCATCGCTGCGGTGTCGTGCCGGTCTCCTGCACGAAGCGCCGGGCGAAGGTCCGCGGCGACATAGCCGCCAGGCGCGCCAGTTCGTCTACGGCCACCAGCCGGCCAAGGTTGCGCTGCATCCACTCGATGACGTCGCCGAGCGTGTCGCAGTGCGTTTCGCCCACTGGCATGTCGATGTACTGGGCCTGCCCGCCGTCGCGGTGCGGCGGGACGACCATCCGCCGGGCCATCGTGTTCGCGACCCGGCTGCCCTGCTCCTTGCGCACCAGGTACAGACAGGCGTCGATGCCCGAGGCGGTTCCGGCACTCGAGATCACGGGGTCGTCGTCCACATACAGCACGGCGGGATCGACCTTGGCTTCCGGGTACATCCGGGCGAGCCTGGCCGCGTGCCGCCAGTGAGTCGTGCAGGACCGGCCGTCGAGCAGCCCCGCGGCGCCGAGCGCGAAAGCGCCGGAGCACACGCTCAGCACCCGGGCGCCACGGTCGACGGCCCGGCGCAGCGCCGCGAGCATCGGCTCCGGCCAGTCGGCACGCTCGCACCGGATGTCGCCGGCAGGCAGCACGGCGACGAGATCAGCGGAATCCAGCCGGTCGAGCCCGTCGTACCCATCGATCAGGAATCCCGACGATGAGCGCAGCGGGCCGCGCTCTCCGGCCACGACCGCGAACTCGTAGACGGGCAGGCCGTCGTCGCTCCGGTCGACCCCGAACACCTCGCACACCACGCCCAGCTCGAACGCCCCGAAGCCGTTGACCACGACTGCCGCCA
>Ga0123355_10017238_pt1 | contig 11407 bp, 13 predicted proteins | sample TergutEmb28metaG_3_FD_89872 | JGI IMG/M metagenome (GOLD analysis project Ga0123355, IMG submission 89872) | Embiratermes neotenicus P1 segment gut microbial communities from Petit-Saut dam, French Guiana - Emb289 P1 | ecosystem: Host-associated > Arthropoda: Insects > Digestive system > Gut ...
GAAAAAACATACAAAAGATGGAAAGGGCAAAGAAAAAGTTAAAAGAAAGAAAAATATGCTAACGGCGATAAAGGTAAAAAAAAAAGGGGGAGGGGGGGGGGGGGGGAAAAGTTTAGGTTTATCACAAAAAAGGGTATCAGATTAAAGATAATAAAATGACCCTACACTATTGGCTACCAATGCAACTTTCACACCAAAGGATCAGTTGTATTACACACAAGTATAAACAATGTGAAACTGTCATGGCCTCATACCTCTGCGGAACCTTTCTTTTCCTCCGCCTCCTACCATCGGCATCTTCCTCCATTTCTTCAGGGTCTTGAGAAGCTTCTAGTCCCTCTGATTCCTTTTCTATTTCTTTTTCTTCAGTAGACTCTACATGTCTTTTAGGAGGGCGCCCTCGTTTACGACGTGGTCTCTCCAAACCTTCCATTTTCAGTGCCATCTCATGATCAGCAGGAAATAGTGTACCATCAGACAGAACTGTTTCAACACATAGTAATGAGTCATTACAATGAAGTGTCTAACTCATGGACACTGCAATACCATGCAGGTACCTAAGGTACATAAAAAAAGGAACATGTGATTGGAGACATTACTTAAAACACAAACTCAGAACATCCAAACAGCTTTACCTTCTTACTAAGAGGTTAAAAAATGTTTTTACAGACAGTCAGAAAACCTAGCTATGGCACTGCCCCCACAAATCTGTATGAGGACTGTCCCTAAAATCTGTCTACCCTGATTCCGCATGTCACAAGCAGCAAAGAAAGCACAGCTTCGGGGCCATACAGAGTGACTACAGTACACCAGGTATTGGAACCAGAAAAACAGAAACAAATTTGCTTTTGCAAATGATTTCAGGAAGCCTTTAACAATTCACTGGGAATACTTGACATCACATGGTTTACAGACGAGGTCAATTCTATCTGTCTGGTTACACAAGGTCACAAAATTCCAGGATATCAGCTGCTGAGCATCCTTATGTGATCCAAGAAGAATGAAAGTAATTAGGGAAAGTGGCAGTTTTGGTACGTCATAATTGTCCAAAGATCATAGGACCCATTTTCTTCAAAGAAATTCTGGCAAGCACAGCAAATTTGCATGTTTTCTCACACTGTGTGGAATAGCTGGATGACATGGAACTAAACGAATGTTACTTCTAGTAATATAGTGCAACCTGCCACATGTTAAGAGAATCCATGGCAATGTTCCAAGAGTTGCTTCATGCAATGGGTGATTTTCAAGGACCTGTGGCCACCACTATCTACCAACTTACCCCTCCTGATTCATTTTGTTAAGCAACTTTAAGGAACAAGTGCTGAGCAACGAATCACACATAACTGACACATTGACAAAGAACATTATGAATAAAGTTTCTAATTGAAATGTTAGGTTTCTTGTCTGCACAATATTTTATTGTACTATATTATTATTCACATAAACATAATTATAACAGCAAATCATATCACTACTATGATACACTTTGACCTGTATAGGTCATCTTCAAGTTATTCCAAATGTACAATTTTTTTCCCCCCCTGTTTTGCAGTGTTGTTATTGTACTGTCATTTTCATTATCCTAGTTTTTATGGTGCTGGTGTCCCTGTTCTCAGTGGGTACTCACACCACATCACTAAGCAGTGCCAGACTAATACAGAAGTACAACAGCCCAAGAAATAACTCAAAATAGCAAAAATGAGAAACATAAATACCAGGAATACCACCAAGAATATACCACCTGTAGCAGAAAAACCAGGATCATCAAAACCACAACACAATAAAAATACTGCAAAGCAACCAAAAAATCCTAGTTACATTTAGAATATCCTGAAGACGTTCCACACAGGTCGTAACGTCATTCTACTGATATCAGTATTAGGTACAAATAATAATATAATACAATAAAACACTGCTGTGTAGACAAGAAACCTAATATTTAAACTTAAAACATCATTGCAGAGCACAACAGGATGTAAACAATGAAGATTACAAGCAAAATCAGGCAACATGACTGCATGATACCAAGAAGCACTACCAACACCAAGCAATGTGGCATCCATATGTGCCTCAAAGGGGACAATGGTCACTTTCAGCATGTGATATAATGTCACTTTGTTCAGCATGAAACACGGTATGTGTCCTATCGACATTAACACATTTTGTTCATTCATTCATGATCTACAGCTACATATCTGGGTTCTATTCTATATGAATCACTGTGTTTTTCACCTCACAGACATTCATACCTAAGATTCTCACATCTGAATTTCTATGGACAGAAATTCTGCATAAAAGTTCTCACTATGGGTCAGAGCCCAAACATATACTCATAATGTTCCTGAACATACACTCTCTGCAAATGACAGCCCTACTGTATGCATATCCAGCTTTTACCTGACAAGCTCCTACACACCTTTCATATGTGAATACTATATTTCTGTTCAGCTCGAACAGAATTTCTGATCACTTCAAGTAAAGCAAAGCACAAAACAATATAATTACTCTACAAGAATAACCCCCTGTGTTGCATTAATTGAGAGCTTTATTGAGTAATGTCACATGCACCAATCATAAATATCATACTTTGAATCACAATCCGATTTTCCACATCAGCATCTGCATCTGAGGAAGACAACCCCTGAGCTGGAGCAATCAGAAGAGATTCAACGCCTTCTTTCTCAGCCCGAAGACGCTCTCTTTCTGCCTTTCTCTGTTGTTCTAGCTACAGTAAAATATACATATTAATTACTTTTAGTAAACAGTCCAGTTTTTACTGAAGTAAATTATATGTCTCAGTCTATACTCTCCTCTGCACATGATCAAAACAAAGTGGGATGAAATCAAGTACGCAGAACACAGACATAGCAGCATAAAAAATCTTAGTCATAAAAACTGAATGGATAAGACCATTTTTAAAACCCATGCATAGATGGGAAGATAATACTGAAAAAGATATTAATAGATTTTTTTAATCTATTGTCACATACATATTTACCAAATTCAATTTACTTATATTGTAATAATCATAGTCATTACCATTGTTTGAAAAAGTTTTAGAAACTACACGTGTCACTCCCCCCCCCCAACCTTATTCCTACCCACCTCACTTCATTGAAGCATCACATTTGCAGCTACCCTCACACACACATTACAAAAGCCACTATGAAATGATGGACACACCCACACCTAAAAGGCATCTATGAACCAATAATGTAAACATAATATTGAATGAAAACTAACATACATCTCACATGTCCCATTGGTTGATTGATTTGCATTTGGGTTTGAGGCCTCTCAGCCCTGATGCACCTAGGCCTTGATTTAACAGGCCCTTTGTCTCCCATATCGAATCATGGGAGCCCTGCAACCTTACTAAAGTTCCAGATGGCCCCCAAGCCTAAACTCGTAATATCCTCCGGCTCCAAGAGAAAGGAGCCCAGATACACATGTCTGAGTGAGGCCAAAGCCTCTCACTCACAAAGAATGTGGGCCAAGGTTTCCTCTCACCCCGCACTTCCTGCACAAGGGACTGTCAAGCATCCCTAGTAGGTAAAGTTGTCTCCTCAGGGTGTTATGACCTGTAAGAAGGCCAGTTACAGCCCTGGATTGAGTCCCATTAAATGTCAAAAATTTAGCCCTGGTACCCAGACTGGGTACTGAGATAAATTCTCAAGCCTGTGTTTGGGTATCACCACCAAGACCACGCCACTGAGCCCCATGCCGGTTGAACAACCAGCGAACAAGCCTCTTTTGTAAAACATGCCTAGAGACACCCAGGGCCGGCTCGGGACCAAGAAACCTCAGACCAGAGCCGCTGCTTGCGAACCCATCAGCGATTTCATTACCTCATATTCTGACATGTCCCATAGTTATGTGACCAAAAAACAGAGCTAACCTAACATAACCGAATACCAAATTGCACTCCTTTTCAGAATTAAAATAAACAGAACCCAAACAATATCACAAAACAAAAGTTCATCTTTGTCATGTATGAAAGTCAAAGACTTCCAGAAGATATAGTTGATCTTGGCAATTCATCATTTCAAAATTAATCCCTCTCTGACAGAATATACCCTGTAAGTTACCTATGCTGCACATCAAACAAAAACCTAAATAATTCCCACCAGCTAATTTACTGCAGACAGGTTTGGTGGAGCTTTGCCACTTTTCACATACCTGATTTTTCCACATCTCCCTAATTTTCTTCTGACCCTCCACCAACAGGTCAAAAAATTGCACAGTTGCTTGCAACTGTATATTACAACCTGGGCAAATAGTTCGAGGAAGCTTACCATCATCATGGATCTACAACATATATATAATACACAAAACACATCAACTTATAAAAACACTGGAGTTTAAACATAATGAGACCAACAAATATAAAGAAAGCAGTAAATCAGTGCACATTTTAATAATGTATGAAACAGTATTATACATATTCAAACAACCAACAACACAAACACTTAGCCCTTCTTCATATGGGGTATAATGAAGTTCTCTTTGAAATGAGGTTAGTGCTTGGCCCATGCAGCACATATTATACCCTGTGCTTATGCCATATACTACCTGACACAGTAATGATGGTTACCAAAAATAATCTACTCTGCATTTTACACGTTCACATTTCTCTTATATATACAAAGATGACAGGCAACGTTTATTTACATCTGAAGGATCTTACATTCTCACAGCAGAGTTGATAAAGGTCCACTGCAGAATTTTTTGGTTGTACATGTATTGTATCTACTTACACAGCTGTACTGCATAATAAATTACAACACTGCTGGACATAAATATGAAAAAGTAGGCAATTCTTATCGTTTCTTGGTACACGTGTTAATTTCATACACACCCATCAAGAAATGAATGTATACTTACACATAACCAAACTCATTTTGCTCAAGTTCTCCTAACACATCTTTCTTACGAATAAAACCCATGGTAGCAGAAGCTACAGTACTCATTTTCGTGTTCCCTGTATAAAACGTCACACGCCCACTTTCTAGTTAACCATCCCAGAAAACTAATAAACTACGTGTCCGTATGACTCCAGCAATTAATTTCAACCAAAACAGCCTTAAAACTCAAAATATATTCGAAACATAATGTATATTTTTATTCCACAAGTGGTTCAAGCCTCTCTTGCTTGTATTTGCTTTAGTTTCGTCAATATAACTATTCAAAACAAAAGACCCCCGTGCAATAAGTTCGGGACACATAACTGAGTCATGTAGTGAAGGAATACGCAGCTCGTGCAACTATTGTCGGAGCACCTTCCATTTTGATAGCAAGTAGGAAGTCAAGTTGCCTTCTGATACCAGTATTCAAACTGTATGTTTACCTTAAATGGGAGGTAGCGATTCACCAGAGCACCTAAATCAGTCTCCGAATCGTCAACAGAATATAATAAAACTCCACTAGGGTTTTCCTCTGCACACAATCGGCAATAAGTTGAATCATAAAGATGTACTTCCATAATGGCGGCAAAAGTAACTGCGATAACAGAACCGACGATGCCTCACAACCCCCAATCGACATACATATTACTTTTCAATATGGCCGCCAAGAAAATTTTTGTAAGAGTAAATCCTATTGGTTTGAGCGCGAAATTTGAATACGATCTCAAACACGACTAAGACACAAAGGTCAATTGGACTCATTTCCTGGCTTATAAGGAAAAATAAGCTACTGATTTCGAAATGTTAGTATATCCATTCCCCCACCCAATTGACTTATTCCCATAATTCTTTTTGAAGTATAATAATTACATAATGATAACGGTGGTTTCCTTTTGTTTTGTACCATCAATAAAAATCCCGTTTCTGAGATATTTCCTAGTGACGACTCGCGTGACTATAGGACGTCACGTCCCATAAGTCAGCAATCTTCGTAATCATCGTCACAAGTACTTTTTAACACGCGTACACACACATATCGTTACACTACTTTAACGAAAATGTACACATGATATTGCGGATTTAATTGGATACCCTTAGAGTGCCACGCTCCTTGGACTGATAGAACCAAAAATGAAGGTATTATAATCCTTCAAAATAGTAACTTTTCTAACAATTGGGCCAAATTCACATAATCGCATAGAAAAGCAACCATATTTTAAATTAAAATTCGACTAGTCATAAGTATTCTTACTATGACAACGCCAGAATTATTTCGTATTCAAAAAATAACTTCCATATCAGATTTCGTTTTATTTTATTTTTCCACAGAGTCTGCGGGCGAGGCACAAGGCGAACCTTAAAAATAATACCGAGGTCGGCATCCGAAATGTTGAGCTTAAAAGTGACGGCGGCTACTGTATTAACTCAAACGAAACTCTAGTCGATGACTTTGAATTTGTCGTAACAAAATGGTTAACTCTGATGGCCGCATACAGAAGTAAAACTCATGCTCATGTGCATTTAGAATATAACATGTATACCTTCCTACGCAACACTTCTCAACCAACATCATGGATTACCTGAACCAATGACGTTACTAATCCGTGGACATCACTTCCGTGGAGGCCCAATTGTGGATCGATCTCAACGGGCTCGATCGACCCATCGCTATGCGCGAAAGTTCGACAGTACTGCTGTCAAGGACTTTGCAATTTTTAAGCGATATCTAAATTTACGCACACAGTATGGTTGTCAGTCAATATAAAATTACGGTTCATGTGATCTAGACGCGTGTAAGCGTAAATGTGTTTATTATAAAAATGGTCGTTATCACGTGGCCGAGCTCATTCACGTGAATGTGTTCCCTAGCAAAATGAGTGGGAAACCTGATAAGCTCCAGTCACATAAAAAGAAAACTGAGAAGAAAAGTGGAGAAAGTAGGAAGTATGCTCAAATCCCATGTGATTCTATAGCAGTTACAGCAGAAGCTAATGGTATATCGGTACTCGGTGAAGATATCAGGAAACAGCTTGCAGAAGATGTATCATATAGACTTCGAGAGGTTATTCATGTAAGTTGTGCATGATTCTTTTTCGGGTAAACGTGTGTCAGACACTTGTTGTCATTGAAGCGTAGGTAAATTTTATGCACCCTACCATAATATGTCACCTTAGGTTCTGTTTTATTTACACGATAGAAGTAATTGTAACGTTAGTGATACAAAATCTTACATAACCACCAAGCTGAAAGTCCATTGAATGTTGATCGGAGTTTGTGCATGGTTAATTGAAGTACCTTCGTTTAGTTCGTCAAGTGGTGAATCATTGAGTATGAAATGCATCTGAAGAGGAAGTTTCACACACAATGAAAGATGGCAGAAACCTTCTAATCTTGTCCTCGTAAATATCAGGCAGAGGAGCTTCTCACATATTCATTTGACACCATCCTCTTCCTGGCGGTGTAGAGGTGTTACAAAGGGCTCTCCACAGTTTGTGGTCTTGGCTACTTAGTGGGTAACATGTTTATAATTTATACACAGTGACGCAAAAAGAACGCATTTTTTTCAAATAATTGTAACTTTTTTATTTTCAATATAAAAAAAATTGTTGGGAACACCAAAACAACCTGTAATAAATGCAGTTTTGATTACATACATTGATCACTCAATTACGGAAAATTATATCGGAAAGATGGCGTCCTTCTTGCCGTACACACGTCCGGAGCCTCTCCTCAAAGTTCTGCATCACATTTACTAACAATTCTTGTGGCACAGTTGCAATTTCTTCGCGAATGGAAACTTTCAGATCGTCGACTGTACGAGGTTTTCGAACGTAGGCTTTTGATTTGAGGTAACCCCAAAGAAAGAAATCACAGGCCCATTTCAAAAACATGCGTTCTTTTTGCACCACACTGTATACATTGCAGTTATCTATGTTAACCTTTTCAGAACTGTTGTGTACATTTGAGACAAAATAAACGAAGAAAATTGTCAACTGCTGATGTAAATGAAGTGTTCCAGACTTCAGATGTACCTTCAATTTATGGACATTTGAATCAAGAACCATTTAGTTTACTCTTTATTAAAGAAGTGGGTGTCTTTGTGCCAGAGGAGCATGACGTTGATCTGACAGCTCTTGCTTTAAGCAGTATTGCCCTCACTCAGAAGGGAGAGCCATATGTGAAAGGTGAGATAAAATAGTTGCGATGCATTAGCAAGATGGAACTACTGAAATTCAGAGCTTAGGTAATGTAGTACTATAGCAGCCATAGAATTACTATGTTGTTTTATATTTGTTTAGTGCTTTACTAAACAGTGCTGTTGGTATCTCAGGCTGTTTGGTTATGGTGAGTAAGAGACTAGAAGGGATGAGGCAGTGATCATGGTACCAGATTGGTGGGTGTAGTATTAATATTCCTGACTTGTTTGGAAAGTGCCTGGTTCACATCTCAGTGAGGACCCTGTGTTTCCAGTTGAGGTTTTTGTAATATTCCACATTTTGTGGGCAGATGCCACAATAATGCCATGAAGATGTGGACCTCTTCCTCTAAGGTCCTTTCCAATTCGTCTTTCCTCTATCAACCTATTTTTCACCACCAATCAACTCCAATACTGAGAGCATCATTCAGTAATTCCACACAAAGCAAAGTGGACATGCCCTCATTTGAGATCCATTCCTGAAATTAACCTGGAGGAGCTGAAGAAAACCTAAAGATGCAGTCTTCATTTTACCCATTTTATGATATATGAAGCTTTCCTTGATGACAGAAAACATATTGGGAATATCGCCATTTATTAACTAACTCTTGTGCACTATACTTCTTGTACCAATCACATCCTAGTTTCTGCTCAGACACATTTCGGTGTCTACTTACACCTTCTTCAGTGAGCCCAGTGTAATTGTAATTTCTTTGCAACACATACAATGATTATTAGCACTTATTAATCAACTGTTAAAAGGTCATAGTTTTTTAATCACAGATGCATAACTTTGAATACCCTTAAAGATGGTGTCAGTAGACACCAAACAATGTCAAAGCAGAAACTAGGATGTGATTTGGTATGTGCAATATAGTGCATAAGAGTTTGTTAAAAAATGGTGATACAGAACATGATGTGATATTAAGATATGTTGGGAGTGTTTAAAAATAGGGCACCAAGAGGAATAATTTGACCTACAAGGTAAGAAAGCAACAGGATGAAAATAGTTCACGATCTTTACTCCTTACCAAGTGAACAAATAGATGGCATGTAGCACACATGGCACTGGAGATGTGAGAAGCATACTGCATTTTAGTCTGAAATTCTGCACACATGAATGAGCCCACTTTGGAAGCCAAACCTTATACGGGAGGGTGATATTAAAATGGATGTGTGATGGGCATGGAATGGATTCAACTGAACACAGATGCTGAGAATATATGCTTACCATCTTTTGGGATGGTAGATAGGTACAAATACTTGGACGAACCTGATGCCTCCATCATCTGTGTACATGAGGAATCCACATGGAAATAAATGGTAACTGATAAAGAGAAGGAAGACAAGCACTGGAGCAGTGTATCAATTGGGAATTTGTTTCTGAAGATGGGGGCAGCAGTTTCATCCAGAATGTTGGTACCTCTCAGACTACATGGTATCACCTGTTGATAGTTGCCACTGTGAGAGCCTCATACCGAATTACTGAATATTACCTTCTGTTTCTTACTTCTTTTGATGTTCAAATACCACATATTGTATCTCACAAGAGGTGAGTTTGGAGAAACACCGTGAAGTTTCATCACATGTATTCTAGAAAATGCATTGGCGTTTGTTCTCTCTTCCCAAAAAAAATCCTGATTCTGAACTATTACAATGAGTGATGAACTTCTGGTTCATGTTTTGTCAACAGGTACATGGCTTCCTCCTGAAGGTGCCACACATGTCAGTGGAAGTACTCAGTTGGCAAAAGTAGAAGATACAAAACCAGCAACGTCAACTGCTGAACACATCAATAACGATCTTCAGATACCATCGCATTTGCTCTCTTACTATAGTCATATTTCAAAAATCATTTTGGGCAACTCGGAAAACCTCGTCAAGGTATCTATGAGTACATTTGGTCAGAGTCAAGATTTTTCCCTTCATGGACTGCATTCCAATGTATACATACCTTGCATCATCCCTGTAGCCCTTATAGGAAAATTGACATCATACTAATTAAATGGACTCCGCATTTTTCCTTCATTAAAATATTCCACAAGGATGCCAATAAATCCTTACCTAAGACAGGAGAGCCTCCTACAGAGATCTGCCATACATCCCTGTATGCCTGGTGGAATTTCTACTAAAATTTCAGTTAAGCTTCACATGGATGATTGTAAACTAAAACTTCCAAGTCATTTTGGAAAACCTGGCTATTTTAACTTGGAAATTGTTTTTACATAAAATTTATCAGATCAGAAAACCTTTTTAACACCAATTTCAATAGCAGGAAATATGATCTTTTAATTCAGGTAAATACAGTAGGTTAAAACAAAGTTGCTTTGTTTACTTATTTTGTATAACATGTTGTGGCTCTATTTGCGATCTGTCAGTAGGCTGTGTACATTAATCTGCTGATATTTTGTGTTGTCCCTCAGGTGGTGCTTAAAGACTTGCAGACCAACAGCAAGATTGCTCCAGTTACTCCTTACTTGCTTAACCTCCTAGCACTTGGGCTACAGAAGCTGCCTAGGGGAGCAGCCTATGCACACTTCAGACACAGATTTCTGTGCACAGCTGAAGCACTGACATGCAACAACTTCATTGAACCTAATGCAACGATTTCAGTAAGAAGAGTTGTGTGTACATTCAGTCTCCATGCAGTCCCCATCATAGCATTCTGTTCACTTTGCTAACAGGATTAGTTAACCTGCAGAGATCATTAAGATCTTTGTTATATAAAATTCATAAATAAACTGTTAAGGTTTTTAAAAAGAAATGCTTATGTAAATACAAATCACAGCACCAGCAGTAGCTTCAGTGCTGGTTTCATAAACCCACAATAGAATGGTAAAAGATCCTGCTGATGCCCTTCAAATGTTTGTGCTGTTCACTATTCATATTTACATGTTAAAGTCAAATATATTTAACATATATGAAACTCACCTTTTTTGAATCTGTGTCGAAGGTTCACAGACTGATATCCACTCTTCTGACATGTATATTGGATGGAACACTAATAGAAGGAACATCTGCAAGGTGCAATTATGAGCTCAGGAACAATGCAGCGCAGGTGTTAGCAAAGGTAATGACTTCAGAAATGTATGTATAGTAAAACAGTGCTCTCACATTTGCTCTGTAATTACATCTAAGAGCTGCTGTTTTTTAAAAAAAAAATATATATGTATGGGGCAGCTTTGGTGGTCTAGGGGTAGCGTGCTGGCCTTTAGTACCCAAGTTTGCGGGTTCAAACCCGGCCGAAGCCGTCGGATTTTTAGGGCGAAAAAATCCTCAGCACGCCTTCCTTCAGAGGGGAAGTAAA
>Ga0123355_10017239_pt1 | contig 11407 bp, 12 predicted proteins | sample TergutEmb28metaG_3_FD_89872 | JGI IMG/M metagenome (GOLD analysis project Ga0123355, IMG submission 89872) | Embiratermes neotenicus P1 segment gut microbial communities from Petit-Saut dam, French Guiana - Emb289 P1 | ecosystem: Host-associated > Arthropoda: Insects > Digestive system > Gut ...
ACGTTTTTTGGTTACCTCAACAATCAATGCATCCCCCGAAGTATATGCCATGTCGTTTATTACACCGTGCATGGAAACGCCGGTCATTCCATTTATACGATCTGATATGGTTTTATGATATTCATTAAAATTATATGGAATTTTTAAGTTGCTAGGATGAGAATGGACCTCAATACCCATCATGTTACTTCGTAAAATTTCCACATCAATATCTGTATGGGCAAGCCCATAAACATTCATAAACACACCCCCTAAAACATATGTTTTTTACATATCCTCTTGAATATCGCCAAGTAAAATGGAAATATAATCTTGCCTACCGTGAAGTATCCGATCAATAAACACATCTCCGTTGATATAACGGTAAAATGCTAGATAGCTTCCGCAGCCAAGAAAACGGTAATCTATATTAGTAGCAACAATTGCCGAAAGCGGCGTACCTATTAGCGGGAAATCTTCAAGCTTTTCGATTCTATCTTTGATTTTGAGGATGGTATTATGAGCTGATTTTGGACTTTTTAACTGGTGCGCAATGTAATCACCTATTTGCTCCAAGTCCATGGTTGCCTCTTTGGACATGAAGACATTAGCCATTGTATCGCTCCTCAAGCTGTGCCCAAACTTCATCGGCGGGAATCCATCCGTTTTCTTCACCCGAAAGCCGTCCTTTGTCCAATTCCGTCTTTAACTTTCGCCATGCTTGCGCTTTTTCATATTCTACATATTCATCTATGTCAAGAACGGCATACCGCCCACGCCCGTTTTTGGTTAAAAAAACAGGCGAACCAATTGCTACATCTCGTAACACTTCACCATAGTTTCGCAAATCAGATATTGGTTTTATATTTGGCATACTAGCACCTCTCAAGTTCTATAACAGTTCTCCAATAGTATATAGCGCAATTTCGTAAAATTCAACTGCTAATTTTAAGACAGTTATGCCTACGTGATTAAATATGGCTGATAACATACAAAGCCTGCGCTAATGCCGTTGAAAAACAGCTAAGCGCAGGCTTTTTGTCGTATTTTTTGAAAATGCACCCCGGGGTGCAAGGGGTGCAAATTTATATTCTGCCGCTACGAACGAGTTATTGTATTAACCTTAACGTTAATACGCCTGGTTGGACGTTAGCTTTGATACAACTTTAGGAAGCCTTGAATAGGCCTATATTCAGAGCTTTTTGCGTTGTAGGAGTATTATATTCACATAAATATGTTCCATAAAACGGTATGCGTGTTAACTATCTGTCTATCATCTACACCCTTTGTGCGGCACTTGAACACGAAACAAAAACCTTAACACGATTGTATGGGTTTCGTGTAAGGCTCTGGTTTCTGAAGAAAATGCTTGTTTTCTGCGATATGAAGTGTTATTTTGATTCGCTATCTCTAATAGCTGTCCATTGAAGCTCTAAACTATCGCGCAACTTATTGCTACCAAAAAAATAATAGCAATCTAAAAAGACTACAAAACCAAGTAAAAAAATACAAAGAACTAATGCGAAAATATTATATGGGTCGAAGAGGATATATACAAAAGCAGAGCCCATTCCTAAAAATGAATAGATAAAATACTGCATGACTGAAATGCCTTGCCATTTAACTGAATGTGACTTCTTTGACTCAAGCTGAAGTAATGGTTCAAGAATTATTTTCACATATGCACTTTGATTAAAATAATTGTTTCTAAACCACATAACCCTACAACGCACAGCAATAAGAACAACGAAATTTACAATAGCAATATAAGGACTTTCTTGTTGCACGGAAAAAGATAATATTGCACCGCTCGCAGTAAAAGCAAATATGAATAAACTATTTTGAGCATCGCCTAAATATCTGAGAAATTCTTGAATTGCTGTATACTCTGCCAAAAGCACTTCATTGTCATCACGCATAATGTTACCTCCACTAATATAAATTTTGTTCGCAACTCTTCACCAAACTATAGCATACCTGCGTGCATTAAGCATCTAAAAAATGGCTTTTGAAACCGTGTGATTGTATCAACCTCACCATCCAAAAGCCCGTTTTTTATTGCTCAGGCTCAAAAAGTGCTCGGGCAAACATATCCGCATCAAACGGCTGCAAATCGTCTATGCCCTCGCCTAAAGTTACATAACGCACGGGAATATCCAACTCGTTTTTTATAGACACAACAATGCCCCCCTTGGTCGTGCCGTCAAGTTTTGTTAGTATAATCCCAGCAATATCTGCAACCTCTTTAAAAAGTTTTGCCTGCTGAAGGGCATTTTGTCCTGTAGTTGCATCCAGCACCAGCAAAACTTCTCTATGAGCTTCTGGATATTGAGTAGATATGATTTTATTAATCTTACGCAACTCTTCCATCAAATTTTTCTTATTATGCAGCCGCCCTGCTGTGTCGCATATAAGCAAATCTATCCCACGAGCTTTTGTGGCTGCCACAGCATCGTAAACAACTGCCGCTGGGTCGGAATTTTCTGCTTGGCGTATCATTGTAACATCTGCACGTTCGCACCACACACCAAGCTGGTCTATTGCTGCGGCACGAAAAGTATCTGCTGCCGCAACCAATACAGATTTGCCTTCGGATTTAAACCATTTTGTTAATTTACCAACAGTAGTAGTTTTACCTGCGCCATTTACGCCAATAATTAAAAATACCGCTGGGAATTTGGGGTTAAAAGGAGCCGTATCCGTTGTTAAAGAAGCAGAAATTTCTTCTGCCAATATTACTTTTACACCATCGGAATCTTTTATGTTTTCGGATATAACACGTTGGCGCAATTTTTCTAAAATAGCCATAGACGTTTCTACGCCCATGTCTGCCATTATTAATGCTTCTTCTAATTCTTCAAAAAGTTCTTCATCTACGCTACGGAAGGAGGCAAAAACTTGCTCTACCCCGCTCATTATGCTGTCTCTTGTTTTAGTTAGCCCTTGCTTTATGCGTGAAAACAGCCCTTTTTTTTTCTCTTGTTCCATAAATAATTTCACTTCCCATAACTTTTTCTTAGATTATATCTAAGGTTCGTATTTACTGCAAGCCGCATATATTATACAATGAAAAACGCAATGAAAATAAATTCAGTTGGTTGCTGATAGTAACCAACTGAATATTTTCATATGTTAGGAAATTGCTCTGAAAGCCACGAGACGCATGGCGGAGCCATTTAGTATATGATGAATTACGCCCCTAATAAGGCGAAGGAGGATATAATGAGTCAAAAAAACGTTTTATTGCTATTCGGTGGGTGCTCGCCAGAGCACGAAATTTCTGTTGCTTCGGCTAGTTCTGTAGTTTCTGCACTCAATGGGCACAGGGTTATTCCTGTGTATATTACCCGTGAAGGCAAGTGGCTTATGTACGACGGCAAACTTGATAACTTACCAAATCTAAACTGGGAAAAATTTGGCACCCCCGCAATTTTAAGCCCAGACAGGGTAAACCGTGGTCTTTTGCGTGTAGTTGGAGAAAAGGTTAAGGCTATCCCTATAGATGTTGTTTTGCCAATACTCCACGGCCCAAATGGGGAAGACGGTACAGTTCAGGGCCTATGCGAGCTAGCAGGTATCCCATATGTGGGGTGCGGTGTTACAGCATCTGCCGTAGCCATGGATAAGGCTGTAGCTGGGCTCATTGCACGTGCATTAAAAATACCCCAAGCAGATTTTTTAGTGCTTGAAGCAGATGAATTGCACATTGATATAGGTAAAGCAATGACAAAAATTGGCCGTAAGATTGGCTACCCATGTTTTGTAAAGCCAAATGTTGGCGGTTCCTCTATTGGAATAACAAAAGTGGAAAACAGAAAAGAGTTAAAACCGGCAATTGAAAACGCATTAAATTATAGCGGCAAAATAGTTGTGGAAAAATGTATTATCGGCCGGGAAGTAGAAGTTGGCATATTGGGTGCAGGAGTAGCGGCAAAAGCATCTGTAGTAGGGGAAGTTATTGCCGACGGCGACTTTTACGACTACGATGCCAAGTACACAAAGCCCGGTTCTAAAACCATAATTCCCGCAGATATACCAGAAGAAACGACTAAAAAAATACAAGAATATGCTTTACAAATTTTCCGTGCAATTGGGGGTAGGGGGCTTTCTCGTGTAGATTTTTTTGTTACGCAAGATGGCCGTGTAATTTTTAATGAAATAAACACTGTGCCAGGCTTTACCAACATTAGCATGTATGCAAAAATGTGGGAAGCTAGTGGTGTTGCCAATCAAGACCTTATGGATATTTTAATTGGTATAGCTTTGGAGGCGTAACAAAAAATGGGAGATGCTAGGCCAATTGGCATTTTTGATTCCGGGGTAGGGGGGCTTACCGTGGCGCGGGAAATCCGCCGCATTTTGCCTGGAGAAAGTACGATATATGTAGGGGATACTGCTCGTGTGCCCTATGGCGCAAAATCCCCGGAAGAGCTGCTGGTATTTGCGCAGGAGATAATACATTTTTTATTAAGCAAAAATGTAAAAGCTGTTGTAATTGCCTGCGGCACTTCCAGTGCGGTTACTTATACAAAGTTGCAAGAAATATTTCCTAATTTGCCTTTGGTAGATGTTATCCGGCCTGGGGTGGAGGCATGTGTGGATTTATGTATGCCAGGGACACGTGCTAAGAGAACCACCCCTCCGGCATACCCCCGCCTTGGTCTTATAGCCACAGCCGCAACCATAAAAAGCGGTTTGTTTTCCCGCCTTATAACAGAAAAATGCCCCGGTGTTACATTACACGATAGGGCTTGCCCACTGTTTGCATCTATGGTGGAAGCCGGTTTGCAACCAAACCACCCCGCTTTACGTTTTGCGGCGGAAACATATTTGTCTGACCTGCGCGGCGAAATAGATGCCTTGGTGTTGGGTTGCACACATTACCCGTTATTAACAAACATATTGTCTGCCACCCTTGGTGATGTCAGATTTATAGATATCAGCGAAGCTACTGCTTGGGCCACAAAAAAACGGTTGGGGCAACTGGGTATTTTGGCGGGTGTTGAGCCTGCTGCTCCAACACATGAATACTATGTAAGCGGCCCATCAGATGTATTCCGCACTACAGGGAGCTTAATTGTTGGCGAGGAATTGAACCTATCTACGGTTATGCTTGAAGCATTTATTTGACAAACTCATATATTTGCTATGTTCTTTATATGAGCTCAATTATTTTATTGGTAAAAAGGTATACGGCGCACATAAAAACCACCAGCTAGTGAGGACCGGCTGGTGGTTTTTGTTTTTTGCCAATAAGACAGGGCACAACAACTACTTATTCAGGTTAACATATAAAAACGTCAGCAAATCTGCTCTTTCATCTATTATCTTACTAATTGGCTTCCCGGCTCCATGTCCGGCAGACTTTTCAATGCGGATAAAAATAGGATTAGAGCCACCGTCTGCAGCCTGCAGCGTTGCCGCAAATTTCCTTGCTTGGCTTGGAACAACTCTATCGTCGGTATCTGCAGTCAAAATTAATGTAGGCGGATAAACCGTATTCATTTTTACGTTATGAAGCGGAGAGTAAGCATACATAAATGGGAATTGTTCGGGGTTATCGGCACTGCCATATTCCCCAATCCAGTAACGCCCTATTGTAAAACGGTGATAGTTAAGCATATCTGCTACAGGTACACTAACTGCCACAGCTCCAAATAGCTCCGGCCTTTGTGTCATACACGCTCCTGTCAAAAGCCCGCCGTTAGAGCCGCCGTGTATTCCTATCTTATCTTTAGACGTATAGCCTTCGCTTATAAGATATTCTGCAGATGCTATAAAATCGTCAAAAACATTTTGCTTACTTTCTAACATCCCTGCTCTATGCCAAGCTTCACCATACTCGCTGCCGCCTCTAAGGCATGCTTCTACATAAATTCCGCCACTGTCTAGCCATGCTAACTTGGGCACAGAAAAGCTAGGGGTTATGCTGATATTAAAACCACCATAACCGTATAAATACGTGGGATTACTACTATCCTTTACAATATCTTTGCGTTTGGTAATGAACATGGGAATTTTTGTTCCGTCTTTTGATGTGCAAAATTCTTGTATGGTTTCATATTCATCAAACTTGAAATCTAGCTTACATGCAAAAACCGTAACCATTTTGTCTGTTTCAAAATCGTATTTAAGAACTACATTTGGGTAAAGAACACTTCCGAACTGCAAATAAATTTCTGTATCACGTTGTTTTGCATAATAATTGCTTAGCGTACCGGATGTAGGCAGGTGTATCTCGCGGTCAAATATACCGTCTAGGCTGTAAAGCATAACCCTATGTGTAGCATGGTGTAGGGTAACACACATGATTTGGTTATTTACCAGCGTTACATATTCCAGCATTTCACCGCTTTCTGGTATTATCGTATTCCAGTTGCTGGCACCACTTTCGGATAATTTCGCAGACACTATTTTACCAAATGGAGCGCTCTGTTGTGTTTCTATATAAACTGTATCATTAACGACGCCTACTACGTCCCAACATTCGTCAAAATTGTCTGACAAGGTTATCCATGGTGCGTCTAGGTCTTTTATAGGCTTATAATAAAGTTGGTTTTTACGCAAAGTTCCATACCATATGTCTAAAAAAATCCATTTTTTATCTTCATCAGAAGATAGGCCAAAATTCCATTCCGGCTGTGCATCGTCTTTGTGAATTATTTTGTCTTTGCTTTGGTCTTGCCCTAATATATGAAGTTTAACCATCATATTTTTTGCATCTGCTTCCAACACCTCGGCCGATTTTGGGGCATTAAAGCCTGAATAAAAGAACCCGCTGTCGTCTGGAAGCCAGCATGGTGTAGTATATTTTATATGATGTAAGACATCCGGGAGTTTTTGCATTATTTCAAGGTCTAAAATATGCATTGTTTGCCAGTCTGACCCCTTGCTGGATAGGCCATACGCAAGATATCTGCCACTTTCGCTATATGTTGTAGATTTTACGGCAACAGTGCCGTCTTCGCTAAAAGTGTTTGGGTCTATAACAACCTCGCCTATGTCTGTTGGGTTTGACGCACGATAAAGAACATTTTGATTTTGTAGCCCGTTATTACGCCAAGTGTAATAATAGTTACCGGCTTTTTGTGGTACGCTAGAACGCTCGTAGTTCCAAAGGTTTGTTAGCCGATCTTTGAAAGTATCTCTTACGTCGTAGCTGCTGATGTACTGCTTAAAATCACCATTTTGTTCATCCATCCACTGTTTGACTTCTTCGCTGGTGTCGTCGTTTAGCCAGTGGTATGGGTCTGCTACAATTGTACCGTGGTAGTCTTGTGTTACTAGCTCTCTGCGGGTTACACGCCTTTGTGGTAATGCTTTCATGTACATCCTCCTCGAATAAATTACGTACACTTGCACGTAAGATAGCGTTTATATTTTTGTTGCTAACATGATAATAGACTATGCAACCTCATATGGAAATAGTTATGGTAAACTTGTGCATTTTATATGTTAAGGAGCAAATAGCAACTTTGTTTTTGGTATTATTCAAGCCCTAATAACTTCTATACGCCTTTCACACGCACAGAATTATATGGAATATTAATGTGTTTGATATAAATATGTACATAATATCTTTCTTTTTTGCAGCTATATACATTGGCATATACAGCAAAAAATTATATTTTTAAACAGGAAATATAAGGGATTGCTCGAAATATGTATACAAAAGCCGTTTTGTGTGTTATCTTCTGAAATATAAAATAAGGTTACAGTTAGCAAAAAAACATGAACTATTTACATAACAAATATCAAACGCATGGTGGTGGAGCAAAATTAGCCAGTTAGTTAAGCCGCACATCGGTAAAATAATTAAGGAACTGCGCGAGCATGGAGGAATGTCACAAGAGACACTTGCAAGAGCTGCTTATTTTAATAGGGGGACACTTAGCCAGATAGAGCTGGGTAACCAGGATTGCCCAGATGATATATTGATTGCTATAAGGCGTGCATTAGAGATTGAAGATTTACCGATAAAAGAATCTGAGCGTGACGATTATAAAGATAGGCTGTATGAATGGTATAATGTGATTGGTGAACGCAGACTTAATGAAGCTAAAGAGCTACAGACGAAACTTTCTGTAATAAAATTATTACGGCATGATGTTGAGCTAAACAATCTATTTTCTTTGTTTGAGAGCAGATTATTTCTTGGGTTAGACAAGCTCACGCAATCTAAAGAGATTTTAGATGCATTTAAGAAGAATTTAGATGGGTTAAATGATATACAACTATACCACTATTATTCCATTCAAGGAACCTACAACTCCAGGAGTAACTCAAATCAAAAAGCTTTAGACTTTTACCTTAAAGCATATAAGCTTATGAAACACGGTTTCGAAAAGGATATTTCACTATACTATAACATAGCATATAGCTATCAAAGGCTTGGATTCTTATCACGTGCGATAACCTTCATTGAGGAAGCTTGTACTCTTAATTCATTAAGCCAGAAGAATGTACAAGGGTTTATCTTATACAATTTTCTTGGGCTCAGTTATGCACGTGTTGGGCTTTTTCAAAGAGCCAAGACATTATTGGAAAAAGCACATTCAATTGCAAATAGCCTTTATAAAGATAATGTAAATGTAGAAACAAAGGCACATATGTGCTTAGCTCTACTTAACTATGGATATATGTTTCGTATGGCAAAAAAGTGGAACAGAGCTATTGAGTATTTAGATAAATCACTTACTTATATAGATAATACAAGCCCTTACTACTTAGAAGTTATATACCAAAAGACGCGATGCTTAATTCAAATGGGTGACATATTACCTTGTAAAGATTTATTGTTAAAAGGGATAGAGTTGTCAAAAGAAAAAGAATCATACTCGTTATTGTTTAAAGCATTGAAACTACTAATAAATCTCAATGACGAATCGGCTAAACAACTTGAAACCCAGATACTTCCTTACTTGCTTAAAAACAATAATACAAGTCCCGCTTTAGACTATGCTAGATGCCTTAGAGACTATTACAGGTCGAGAGGGCGAGGATTTAAAACACGAGCATATATGATGGCGGATATTATAGACAACATCCGAGATAAAATGCATGAGGGAGGTGTTATAGAATGAAGAAAAAATTCATATGCATTATATTGGCTTTGATGATGATGCTTAGCCTTAGCATTGTTGCTTTTGCATCCGAAGGAGGCGGACCTATAGCTCCGCCTGTAATAGTAAGACCAGTAAGCATACCAATATGTTTAATTGGATGCCCAGAAGATTGCCAATGCGAAGATTACGACCAAGACAAACCGTAAAACAATGCAATATTAATGATAAAAGCTACCTAGTTAGATATAGGTAGCTTTTATTTATTGTTTCGTGATGGAATCGTATATCAACTTCAAGCCATCTCTGAACTGAGAACTTTATATGATTGATTTATGTCGCACAAAGCATCCTTGAATTGCTTTTCGCCCTCAACGCCTATTCTCAGGCCGAAGTCGCTCATTGCTTGTCACACCTCAATCAAATTTGAAGTTAAACTTGCATATCGCAATACAATTGCCTATAATATAAGTGAATCAATATTTTATTGGGAGTGATCTTTATGGCAAAAACTGAAAACACAAGAACATCAAATATTTATGCTCGTGTCGAGCCGGATATTAAAGACCAAGCTGAACAGGTTTTAGTTCAGTTAGGTATCCCCATGTCAAACGCAATTGGTATGTTTCTGCGCCAAATCATCATGCATAGAGGCATTCCCTTCGACATGAAATTGCCAGCGCGTGAACCTGTGGCAATGGGTGCTTTAACCGCAGACCAGCTAAATGCCGAGTTGGAAAAAGGTTATGCCTCTGCACTTGCCGGACGCCATCGTAGCCTTAAAGATGTCAAGGCTGACATGGAGAGGAAATACGGCATATGATTGGCGAAATTTATGATGTCCGGCTAATCGATGAAGCAGAGGAAGACTTGGACGGCATCTACAACTATTACGCTTCTAAACTGTATGAACCGAGGCTTGGAAGGAAAATCTACAATCAAATCATGGAAAAACTTGAATCGCTTGAGGAAATGCCCTTAAGATACCCGGTTTATCAAGTAGAACCGTGGAAAAGCATGGGCGTTCGCCAAGTCTTTGCTGGTAAATATTGTGGTTTCTATTTTGCCAGAGAAAACCAAGTGCTGGTATTCCGCATCCTGTATGGTGGTATGGACATAGATGCCGCTTTGAGCGAAACGGTGTTTGATGATTTCGATTAAATCAGAACGGCTTAATATACGCGCCTTGTTTTTAAGGAGCGTGGCACACCATTAGCAAATCAAATTTGATATATGATGGCGGTATTATAGACAACATCCGTGATAAAATGCATGAGGGAGGAAGCGGAGGATACCATCCGCCTTTAAGGTTATCAGTAAGCCTACCAATATGTTTAATTGGCTGCCCAGAAGATTGCCAATGCGAAGATTACGACCAAGACAAACCGTAAAACAATGCAATATCAATGATAAAAGCTACCTAGTTAGATATAGGTAGCTTTTATTTATTGTTTCGTGACGGAATCGTATATCAACTTCAATGTGTTTTATTGCAGCGATAGCGATTTAATGTGCGTTGGCACGAGCGTCTATGCCGCCGATTCTTTAACCTCAATCATTGCAAAGTCTATGCATGGCATGGCTTTAGTAGCACGTACTCTTTTGTCGGTTCGCTTATATTTCTATTGGCATATGCTGTCTTCCCATCTTAATAATAGAACCTCCAACGCAAATTATAAGATTCTATCCAAGTTCCATCGTAGCTCTTATCAACGTCATTCATATGTTCGTCGCAAAAGAAAATAGTAGCATTTCGTAAAAACAATGATGCACTGTAAATGAAGGAAGCGTGATTGTCTGCACTGGGGCGCAAATTAAGCGCAGTCACTCCCTCGAATACCATTTCAATGGATTTGCACCATTGACTGTCAAAGTGTATTGTAACTGTTCTTACGCTATCTGTGCAGTACATAGCTTTATCATCGCCAACATATGAGCCGCTTACATAACTCAAGTCCTTAATTACACTGTCGTGAAATCCACTGGTTTGCTCAAGTAGAAAATTAACATCTTCTTGTGTTTCAATATAATTCCACCCCTCCAATTGATAAGCATTGTGGGCGAGTATCTGAAGTTCATAGCCTTTTGTCGATACCGCATTACCTTTCAAAAGTTCAGTCAGCAATATCTTATCTTCGTAAATCCATGAATACCCTCGGTACTCAAAAAAACGAATGTCCGCGCTCAATAGTCCTGCATAATCGTCTAGCATTTTATCAACATCAATACTTCTTTTGAACATCCACTCAGAAGAAGGCACAGATGAACTTGGAATAATGGTGTTTATCAATGCAATTGGCTGGGTTGGGTTGTTTTTTTCAAGATAATCAAAAAATTTGAAATATCTAGTACCACCAGACGAAAAT
>Ga0123355_10017240_pt1 | contig 11407 bp, 13 predicted proteins | sample TergutEmb28metaG_3_FD_89872 | JGI IMG/M metagenome (GOLD analysis project Ga0123355, IMG submission 89872) | Embiratermes neotenicus P1 segment gut microbial communities from Petit-Saut dam, French Guiana - Emb289 P1 | ecosystem: Host-associated > Arthropoda: Insects > Digestive system > Gut ...
TACATTCAAAGTTAGGTTAGGGTTGTTTTTAAATCAATCCTAACCTTTACCTATATAGGTAAAGGTTAGGGTTGTTTTTAAATCAATCCTAACCTTTACCTATATAGGTAAAGGGGCTATATACCCTTAGGTAAAGCAAGAAATTTATGAAATTTCCCTTTACCCAGGAATATCAATAATTACTTTTTACATCACAAAAATTTATACAGTTTATCTGTAATTTTTTTGTTTTACAATTTACATCAATTACAAGTAAATTTATAAGTATAGTTACCATACATATATTTATTTAATGGAAGTTATTAATAAAAATTATAATCTATATTTACCATCTTTACCAGTTATTATTTTCCTTTTTTTGGTTGTTTAGAACAAATAAATTCCAATTACTACAATTTGCAAAATTTTTTTTATTGAACGTTTATATATTTATGACTTTAAGTATATTTTGCATTTAAAGAAGCTTTAATTAAATTAATGCAAAAAATACTCCCATCAGCCTTTTAAAGACTATGGAAGTATCTTAGTGTAAGTAGTTATAGAATTTTTGTCCTTTTTATTATGCTTCATTATAATCACTCATTAAAATTTTTATCTACTCAGCTTATATAGAGCATATTGATTAAGAGATACACCTTCTTGCTTGGCTTCTAGAGTTAATCGATGATGTAAAGTCTTAGGTATCCTTAAAGTAAATTTTCCACTGGAACCGCTTTCAATTACGGGTTCTGGCACTTCGAAGCCATTTGCAAGCTTAGTTTCAATCCATCCCTCCATAGCTTCCTGCAGATTTTCCAAGATCTCTTTTTTGGTTTCACCATCTGCCATACAACCATCTAATTCCAAAACCTTGCCAATGTAATAAAAACCACTTTCATCATTAAAAGGCTGAATAATAAATGTATAGGGCAACTTCATATAATACGCAACAGTTTTTTCCATAATGTCTGGCAAGCACAAGCAAAACATGGTATTACAGCCCCAGTCTGCTTAAAATTTCATTCACATAAAAGGACTTGATAGTTGGTCTTCGCTCTGGCACCGTCAGCACATCACCCTTAGCATTTATATATTGCCTGTGAGAACCCTTCTGACGATCAAGGATGTAGCCATAATAATGCAATACTCTATCGACCTCTTCAATCCTTATACCATTAGGCTGACGTTTCATTTTATCAACTATCTTATCCACGCTTGCCACTTCTTCACCTCCTAGAACAATGATACCACATATAGTGGCATACATCAAGGAGTTATTGCTAATACTAAAAATATAGAAATTAGGAAAACCTATCAATCCCCACTAGCCTGCCTTTTGGAGTATTTGTCAACAATTTTTAAAATTGCCAAACAATAGTAGACATGTTATAATATATATAGACCTTGCACTTTAAGGTGAAATAGCCACTGTCTGTCAAAGACATTTAAAGTGGCTATTTTTATTTTTATCTAAATATTTTTCTAAATTTATTCACCTGGCATAGCCAGGTATTTTTTCTTGCTAAAGCAGCAACGAATTTTGATGGAAATTTCCACCAAGATATGGTACGCTGAAATGGAAAAAAACGGAGTTGGCATATATGTTGTTATATGAAATATATATAGTTTTGAGCAGCATAATAATGCTGTTTTGGGAACTTGCACCCTATTGGGCCTCAGGGCTAATCGCTGGGTCACTCATATCGGTGTATCTTTCAGAGCGTATTGCCGAGAAAATGACTAATCTCGCTTCCGGAAAAGGCCGGATCCTGGCTATATGTATAGCTTCCCTTTTGGGAATTGCATCGCCTTTATGTATGTATGGCACTATCCCTATTATTGTTGCTTTTGGACATAAGAAGGTGCCACAGCATCTACTGGCTACTTTTATGGTAAGCTCAGTACTGTTAAACCCCAATCTCCTTTTGTTGAGCTTCGTTTTAGGTGTAGAGATTGCCTTAGCACGGCTGTTTCTCGCCTTCTTGTGCGGAATATTGGCAGGTACTCTTGTTCTTATATTATTTAAGGACAAATCATTGTTTAGCTTTGAACGTTTTAGTTTGAATAATAAGACGAAAAAGACCTTTTTACCTGATTTATTCAAAGCTTTTCGGATCACTGCTCCTTACCTTTTGATTGGCATAACATTAACAGTACTGTTTAGTCGATATATACCACCAGAATGGATTGCCAGTATGTTTGGTACCCGAAACGGTTTGGGTGTATTATTTGCTACATCCCTATCCATACCTTTATATGCCTGTGGTGGTGGCACCATCCCCCTTATCAGGGCATGGCTTTTTGCAGGTATGGGTGTAGGAGATGCATTAGCCTTCATGATTGCCGGTCCGGCTACAAAGATCACTAGCTTAAGTGCAGTGAAAATGATATTAGGAGCAAGGCACTTCCTGCTGTATCTGACATACTGTATTGGGTTCGCCATCATGGCAGGTTTGTTTGTAGACTTGGTGTTGTAGATTATAAACGAAAAAAGGAGAATCTCATGAAAAAATTTTTAAAACTTGGCATTTTTATGTTGGGAATAATCTTTTTTGCTGTTTTTACCGTTAGCTGCGAAAATATTACAGAGGAACCTATACAAGGGCAAGATGATGATATCATCCAAATCACAAGTGAAATCATCTCCACAATTTTTATAGAAAACACAAGTGGCACCGATGACGGTATGGCCCGACTTATTAATTCCATGAAAAACCACGGACTTGATTTCTATCAAACTGCAGATTCTCCCGACGGATTAATTGCTTCTGATGATGTTGTACTATTGCAAATTAACGTACAGTGGGCAGAACGTGGTGGCACAAATACAGACCTGATTAACCTTGTTATTCAAGCTGTACTGGATCATCCTGAAGGATTTACAGGCGAGGTTATTGTGGCAGATAATGGACAAGCCCAGTTTGGCAGTGAAAGACGTGGCGGCAATTTGGATTGGGCCAACCCAAACTCTGCATGTCGCCAACAATCCACATTGGATGTAATTCGTGCTTTTCAGGATCAAGGGTATCAGGTAACAGGTTCTTTATGGGATGAGTTTACAAGTGTACGGGTTGCAGAATTTAGTGAAGGAGATTTTACAGATGGTTTTGTGGTAGAGGATACTATACGCAATACCGGCCTTGAGATTTCCTATCCAAAGTTCACAACGGAATTTGGTACCCATGTCAGCTTTAGAGAGGGTATATGGAATCCGGCTACTGAAACATATGATCACGAGAGATTAAAGATCATCAACATGCCCGTGCTGAAATCTCATGGGCTATTCCAACAAACCGGTGCAGTCAAAGGATATATGGGTACAGTGTCAGACCGCCTGACACAAACTCGGGCCCATAACAGTGTTGGTACCGGTGGCATGGGAACACAAATGGCTTACACCCGAATGCCGGTATTGAACATTATGGACATGATTTGGGTAGGTGCTGAACGAGGACCTGCTTCCAGATACTCTACAGCAGTGGAAATTAACAAAATTGCTGCATCTACAGATCCGGTTGCTTTGGATGTTTGGACGACAGTCCATATTCTTATACCCATAGTGGAGAATCTTCCAGGAGGGAGAGCAACAGCTATGAATCCCGAGGGTACAACACCGGGAACCTTTGGTCACTGGCTGCGTCTCTCTTTGAACGAAATGCTTGATGCCGGCTTTATGTTTACCATGGATGAAAGAGAAATGTTAGTTATAGATGGCAGGGAGTAAAAAATTACAAGTTACCAGGATTTAGCATAGTGCCTTCCAGTTAAGAGCAGGAACGCCAATCCTGGTAACTTGTAACTATTTAAAGTTAGTTGGCTTCTTCGCTAATTAATGTTATCAAAATTACTTGCGGCCTGGCAAAAACCCTTGGCAGGTATTCTCCAGTGCCATTACTCACATAAACAGGTACACCATCACGAGACAGTGCCCATCCTGACATAAATCTTTGTCCATAATCGGTAATGTTATTTCTAAAAGTAAGAGCCGGTGCCCATATACCAAAAAATGTGATTTGACCACTGTGAGTATGTCCACTTAAAACTAAATCCACATTTGTAGTATCTTGTCTCATTGTAACATCCGGATTATGAGAAATAAGAAGTACAAAATCTTCTGGACCTGCTCCTGCTATAGCTAGCTCAATATCAGGGTTACGATTCCATAGATCTTCTACACCTGCCAAGTAAAAATTTTCACGTATGTGAATACCATTATTGGATAACGGTGTAATATTATTTGCCTCTTTGGCTGCAAATAGCATCCTATGATCATCGTGATTTCCTTCAACCCCATAGATACCGTCAGTAGTCACAACCTCTGATAAAATTTCTAAGGATCGCCCAGGGTTGCCGTCGAATATTCCAAAATCCCCTCCAAGCAATAACAAATCTACTTGCAAAGTATTTAGTTTTTCAACCACCTCTGTCAATCTAGAATCTGATATCCTATGGCTATCGGTTATAAAAGCTATTCTATAACCATCCATGTCTGCCGGAATCCTTGCACTGTGAAAAGGTACTTCTTTATACTCTATAATCCTGTCTAAAGTCAAAGCATGACCAATATGGATTAAAATAATGATTATGCATAGGACTCCAACAATTTTAAATAGTTTTGTAGATTTTATTTCTTTCTTTGTCATAGCCACGATTCTATATTTCACCCCCTCTGTTTATCACTTGATTCTAAAGAGCCCTCCAAGTTCTTGACTTACCAAAAACTTGCAAGGGCTTTTTCTAATGTTCTCCACTTTTAACTAGCGAATATTATATTCAACTGTAACTCTAGCATGTATCTGTATATCATTTGGGATTATTGGAGTAGAAGCACCAAGTCCCCTTACTGCATCCACCATTGCCATTTCCATGCTAAACATTTGTGTAGTTGGAGAAAAACTTCCCCAATCCTCAGTAATTGATCTAACCCCTACTATCTCTACACCAGCCGCACTTGCAATTACTTCAGCTTTAGCTCTAGATTGAAGTGTAGCAGCTCGAAGAGCTTGTAGCATAACAGCTTCATTATCCCTAACTCCAAGTTGAATTGATTGTACCTGGTTAGCCCCGGAAGTAATGGCTGTATCAATAACCTGTCCAATCATTTCTAAGTCATCTAAGGTTATTGTTATTGAATTAAAAACCCTATATTGAGGTTCTTCTCTAGTTATATCCATATACCAAGCAAAATTAGATTGTGGATGCAAACTGAACATCCCAGTTCTAACTTGATCATCTTCTAAATCAAGATTTTTTAATGCTGCTATTACCCTATTCATAGTTTCAGCGTTTTCTGCCACTGCTACCATAGCATCAGGACCCATAGTCTCTACTCCCAAAATGATAGTACATTGATCCGGGGTCACTGTAATCAATGCATCTCCAAACACCCTAATTACACCATTATCAGAATCTGATGCCAGGATAGGAGTTGATGCCAGTAATAATGCAACTAGAAACGTGGTTAAAAAAAGCAATAACTTTCTGTTTTTCATAAAGTAAATCCCCTCTCTTTTATATGGTATTTCACTAGCTTAGACGAGGAAAAAAAGGTATTGTTCCCTAAATTGCCATATTTTTATTAAAATTTTATATGATACTATTCCATACCTTTACTGCTAATCCAAAGCACTTCTGTCTTCTCCATGGATTCCTCTATAAGTTCTTCAATTGCCAAGCTTTCTTCAGCAGCTAAAACCTTTTGTAACTTAGGCTTGGTTGCAGGGTTATCCGGTAGAAACAATGTGCAGCAATCTTCATAGGGCTGAATAGAAATATCATAAGTATTTATTTTCCTGGAAAGATCCATGATTTCTATTTTATCCATAGTTACAAGGGGTCTCAGCACAGGCAGAGACACCACTTCATTAATGACATTCATACTTTCCAAGGTCTGGCTTGCTACTTGTCCAAGATTTTCTCCGGTAGCTAGTGCCAGGGCATTTTCTTTTTCTGCTATTTTTTCAGCTATCCTAAACATCATTCTACGCATCAAGGTAACATATAATTCCCTTGGACAATCTTGTTTTATGGCCTTTTGAATCTCTGTAAAATGGTTTACATAAATCTTCATAGTTCCTTTGTAGCTTGCTAACTGTCTAACAAGGTCCAATACTTTTTCTTTAGCACGCTGACTGGTAAAGGGGTAACTATGAAAATGCAAGCCTACTATATCTACACCACGCTTCATACTTAGCCAGCCTGCAACAGGGCTATCTATACCTCCTGAAATAAGCAAGATAGCTTTACCGGTTATACCAACGGGCAAACCTCCATTACCGGGATACCCTTGAGTATATATAAATGCTCCTTCAGGTCTAACTTCAACAAACATTTCAACATCCGGATTATGTACATCAACAGTCCAATTTTCCGTGTTTATCAGAAGGTGTGCCCCTAGCTCTGCATTAATCTCCGGAGTGTTGAAAGGAAAGCTTTTATTGGGGCGTTTGGTGCTGACCTTAAAAGTAGTTCCGGGAGATTGTTTTAACAGATTTAAGGCTGCATCTTTAATTTCCTGAAGATCAAGTCCAACAGATATTGCCGGGCTTACTGCTGTTATACCAAATACTTTTCTAGCCTTATCAATTATTGATTGATCAATATCTTCCACTTCTATTAAAAGCCTTCCATAAATCTTTTTGACTTGACCTATATTAGTATCCTTTAAAACCTCTTTAAGATTACGAACCAGCTTATTTTCAAATTTAAATCTATTTTTGCCCTTAAGAGCAATCTCTCCATATTTTATAAGTAAAACCTTCTCCATATGATCTCTCCTTTTAGCAGTCAACAATTTAGCACAACAATTGACGATATTCTTTGACGCATTTTTCTATTATTTCTGCTGCTTGCTTCATTTCACCCTCTTGATTCAGATAGCCAATGCTCAATCTAATAGCACCATACAAAGCATCACCTTTAGCACCAATACCTTGTAAAACATGACTAGGTTCTTGATTGCGGGAATGACATGCAGAACCAGTGGATACATAAAGACCATGTTCTTCGAACATATGTAACAAAACCTCTGCCTTGTCCACCCCTTCAAACCAAAGGTTTATTATTGGGGTATCATATTCCTCAGGTAATCCGTTAAAATGGACACCCGGAATCTTTTTCAAGTATTCCAATAACTCATTTTTAAGGTTTAGCGGTTGAGAATTCCATGTATTCTTCATTGTAAGATCAGCTAAAATTTTTGCAGTTTCACCAAACCCTGCTATACCCGGGACATTTTCTGTACCGGCTCGTTTCCCATGCTCCTGTCCACCACCAACCAGCAAGGGAGACACTTGGGTCTTTTTATTAATATATAAGGCACCGACACCTTTTGGTCCATGGATTTTATGAGCACTAAGAGATAATAAATCAATTCCCCATTCTTCCGGAAATATATCTAATTTACCAAAGCTCTGCACACCATCAACATGAAATATAATATTCTTTTCTTTTAAGATATTACCTACCTCTTTAATAGGAAATACTGCACCTGTTTCATTATTAACATGCATAATGCTGACCAGGATAGTTTCTTGATTTAATGCACTTTTTAGTTCATCCAAGGAAACCAAGCCCTTTTCATCCACTGCAAGATAGGTTATACAAAAACCTTCTTCTTCCAGCTCTTTAAAGGAAGATAATACTGATGGATGCTCCACCTTAGTAGTTATTAAATGACTGCCCTTTTTTTTATATCTTCTGGCAGTCTGTTTTATTGCCCAGTTATTTGCTTCAGTCCCTCCTGAGCAAAAATAAAGATCTGCAGGGTTCACTTTTAGTACATTTCCAAGTATCCGCCTTGCCTCTTTTAGTTCTTTTTCAGCTTCAAAACCTAATTTATGTAAAGAAGAGGGGTTGCCATACGTTTGAAGCAATATTTTTTGCATTTTTTCTGCCACTTGGGGAAAAACCTGTGTTGTGGCACTATTATCCAAGTATATTGTTTGCTGCATATTTACACCTTCTAGAATCATTCTTTGGTTATTTTATAGTAAAGTATCTCGCCTGAGATATATTATACTATTATTAACCCCATACAACAAGAATACTACTTTTTTGGGCTTTTACATATAATCCTTCCATGCAAAAAGGAACTTGTTAATTAAAACAAGCTCCTTTATTCATACGAGAATTTATCTCACTTTAACACATTATCACAAGCCCAATTCATAATGGAAGTATAACTTCCGATAAGTTGCCCGCATCTAGCTGGGCTTTAGTGTCATTTTGCTGTGAGTTGACGTTATTCAATTAAACATATGGATTTATAAAATAGCCTCTAAAAGATCACAATTAGTAATACCTTTCTTTTATTGAAAAATCATAATCTGCATATGTAATAATCAGCCCATACCAATTAGTCCCTTCTGGTGGCCAATATCCAGTACCAGACGGAACAATAGCCCTTGCTCCTGGGTGTATATTTGTAAAAGCATCATTTCCTATTATAGGTGGCCATTTAGATTTAAAATAGATATTAGATAAATTGATACTGCCAAAAAATGCTCTTCTGTTGATAAATATAATGCTATCTGGAATTTCCACACTCTCCAAGTTAGATGCTCTAGCAAATGCCGAATCCTTAATAATTAAAACTGGTCGATTGCTAATCCTGGGAGGTATAGTAATTTTCGTATCTGTTCCTCTGTATCCTACTATATAGATAGCAGAAAAACTTCTAGCGAAAGTACCATGTTCGTATTTTATTACACCGTTATCTGTATGCAAATTACCAAGGTTATCAGAAATAATAAAAATAATTCCTATGAAAAGAATTAAATGAAAAACAATAAATAAAAAAGTTAGTATGTATCGTTTTGTTTCTTTTTCAAACTTCCATTCCATAAATCCACGAAAGATAGATAATAAAAAGAAGAATGCAATGGCAATAAGAGCAAATATAAATATTATTGCATTATACCCTGCCAATACTGTGGTAACCAATGTTACTACAGCAAATGTTCCAGATAAAGATTCTACCCATGCATGGAATTTATTTAAATAAAGTGGGTATGCCCTTTTAGCTTCTATATTAAATTTATCTCTAATAAGAGTGTCAATAATCCAATAACTCCACACTATAATAATAGCAAATCCTATTAATGTCCCCAAAAGTTTATACCCCCAATATATTTTCCGTCTACGCACATACTTTCATGCGTCTTTTGTGATTTTTTCTTAGCACTTAATTAAGTGAGGAGGAATTCGAACCCTATAAGAATAATTAAACTAGAAACAGCAAATAAAATACTTAATATATATCGTTTGGAAGACCTTTCAAATTTCCATTCCATAAATGCACGAAAAATTCCTATTGTAATAAAAAATATAAAACTATAATGAGCTATTTTGGGATAATAAATTAAAACTATCAAAATAAATATCACATATAATATTATGACTGATCTTTCTCCTAATTTATGAAATTTATTAACATAGTTAGCTTCTTCCCAAAATTTCTTGTTTTTTATATTAAATTTTTTTCTAATAAGGGTATCAATAGCCCAATAAGCCAAAGACATAATAATGACAAATGCAATTAACGCCTCCAAAACTCTACACCTCATCCCAATTCTTACGAATATGTTGGATTTATAAAAAAGAGCATTTTGATATGACTACTCTACCAAAATGCTCTTTTATTTACAAGTTCCATTAAAAAATTTAACACAAAGTAAAATAATGCGTAGTTTGCCCGCTAAAATTATCTCTCCCATTAACTATAGCATAGGTGCGGATAATTTCTCTTCTATGCATATTGCTTGTACGGTGATTGTAAAACCTAGTAACAAGTCTGGCTTGATTAGTGCGAAATGTTGACTGTATTAAAAGTAACGCCATTGTTGTAGCGATTGAAGCACCAAATTGATTTCCCCATATTTGCCTTACAGTCAATGCTGCTAAAGTAGCAGTTGCCATATCGACAAATGAGAATTTTTCTCACTTTACACAGGCTCAATTCATAATGGAAGGATAACTTCAAATAATTTTCTATGAACTATAAAAATTTACATGAGGATATTTTTTGTTGAATGTGAGTTAGAAATCACTCTCTTAAGTTAAAATCTTGGTGAAATACCAAGAGAAATTAAACCTATTACAAGAATTAATAGGTATATACCAATCATTACATAACCAATTTTATATAAGCGATGCTTTATCAAATTTCCCATTTTACCAAATTTTGCAATAGCCAACATAGCAATGCCAACAAAAAGAAGTATTAAATACATAATAACCCCCCTAAAACCTAAAATAATTTTAATTATAATACAAAAAGTAAGTAACAGATATATATCTTTCATTTCTATATAATTTAATTACTAAAAACTACAATAAAAAACGGTCGCTGTAGAGCCACAGCTCTAAACGACCAATATTTCAACATATCTCAAAGCATGTACTCAATTTGACTAAAAAATATCTTTTTATGCTTATCTCACTGTATGCCAAAAATTACCATCGTGCCAGTATGGGTTAGTAGATTGTAATCTAGCTTGGTTCGTAAGTCCATTTCTCCTTGTTTCTAAATCAACAGAATAAGAAACAAAAGGAAGAGCATTTAATCTAACATCAAAATAAGCAAAACCTAAAGCCATACCACCTGCAAAAGTATGAGCACTTCCTCGTGGGATAACAGATAATCCTGGATTTATATTGCGGTGCTGAACACTAGCATGTACACTTCCAGTGGGTCTATCAAGATTATTTACTGTAAATTGCAGAGTAGAACTAAATCTAGTCACTACTACACCTGATAAAGTAACATCTGCATTAGCTGTAAACTGTCTAATATTTGATCGTGATAAATTTGCTTCTTCTACTTCTCCATTTATTTTTATAATAATTGGAAACTCATTTGATAATTCTCTACTTTCCAAAGCGTAAACATCTTCACTTATGACGTAGAAGGGAATTTCCATCCCATATACTTCAAGATATCCTTTTGTACCACATTCATAACCTTTCAAACCTATTATTTGTATAAAGTTTGCTGGATGCATAAGCTTTAGGAATAATTCTTGTTCTTCTGCATTCAAATTGGAGAACTGCTCAATTGCTTCACGACTTAATTCACAATCCTGCGATTTCAGATATTCAATGAAATTCCCTGATGTTGATAGTTGTATTAAATCAAGATCTTTCATTTGATTTTCAAATGTCCCCATGTCATTAGCTAAAGCTGGCATAACCATCATCAAACATAAAATTAATAATAAACAACCAAAAATTGAACCTTTTAATTTCATTTTTCATTCCTCCTAAAATTTTAATGTCTTTAACTCTTTAACAAAAAAACTAAAACAACCCTTATAATCCCTCCTTTGAATTCAATCTCCCTTTACATTCAAAGTTAGGTTAGGGTTGTTTTTAAATCAATCCTAACCTTTACCTATATAGGTAAAGGTTAGGGTTGTTTTTAAATCAA
>Ga0123355_10017241_pt1 | contig 11407 bp, 2 predicted proteins | sample TergutEmb28metaG_3_FD_89872 | JGI IMG/M metagenome (GOLD analysis project Ga0123355, IMG submission 89872) | Embiratermes neotenicus P1 segment gut microbial communities from Petit-Saut dam, French Guiana - Emb289 P1 | ecosystem: Host-associated > Arthropoda: Insects > Digestive system > Gut ...
AACCCCCCCCCCCCCCCCAACCCATTCCAATAATAACAAAAGACGCAAAGCCCCAAAAAACGATTCTAAATGAGTGCCACATTTTGTTTATCACAACAATATAACCTGCCTATAAGAAAGTAACCAAGTGCTGGACGGATGATTAAGGCTTGCTGTGAAGCTGCGTGAAATTGCGGAAACTTAGAACAAAGGCCCGCTGCCCACAGGTTGTTAAGCACTGCTTTGGGCCTAATTACCATTACATTCTAAAATTTGCGCATTCCTCATTTAATAATTTTGTTCAAAGTTCATTTTCAAATTTCTAAATTTCACAGACCTAACAATATTCATTGGGTTTAATTTGTTCCCAAAATAACTGGCCCTGTAGGCATATATTCACTGCCATTTATCTTTGTCATATTTCCTTCAGAATTATTACATTATTTTACGTGTATTTAATTTGTAATTCTTTTGTCTTTACAGCTGTAATGATCCACATTACCACAGCAGGTTCGGTTTGAAGGTGACACGGCATCAGAAGAAGAAGAAGTGGCAGCTTATCTTCGTCTGGGGTATTGCGGTATTGGTAAGTTGAATGTCTAAGAAGAATTCCTTCTTTTAAAACGCTTCGGAAAGATTTTCGTTAAGCCTGTAACCCATACGATAGAACCTAGCTTATGAGACACCCTATGTTATTATCCATTTAATACGTGAGAATGAAATGTTACCTTGTAATTAAATTATTTTGTTATTTGTCATAGGCTTCGTTTTTTTTTAATTAAAGGCAATTTAGTAGGTTACCTGCATGGCGCAGATTTCTTAATATACCAATCTAGGTGGGCGTAGATATTGCAGCATAAGCATGTATATATATATATATATATAATTTATGTTTAGGCTGAATTTCTTATATTCAATATATAACACGATTTAATGAATTTAAGTTTTGTTTTTTTCAATGTGATTTCCTTAGCTCAGGTAGCATCTTGGAATGTAGACAGATGTGATGAATGGTGAATGATGTGAAGGGGAATATTTTTGCAGAGACATTAGGAAAACCCTACAAATATTATATATATATACAAATATTGTATATATTTGTTGTCGCAACTATATTAGAATCTTGACCTTTATGGTAAAGTCCTAAATGATACAGCTTAATAACCAAGTTTATCGAAAATTCTTGTGTTGCACTCAAAATGATCTTCACAAAATATGTACTTAAAATAAAATTAATTGTAACAAAATTGCGTGCTAAGTGACCTACCAATAGGGTTTTAGTCAGTACAGATCTCAGCAGCACACACAGCAGTCTTTGTCTTGTGAAAACTATTGAAAGACGGATCTTTCCGATGTTTTGTTCCGCACATACACAGGCAGTCTATCATTGTTAGGCTAGTTTTAATATTTTTTACTAATCACTCGCTATAGGCGTATAAACGTAGTAAGTGTGAACACAAGACTATACCTTCTGCTTGTAAAAATAAATGTAACAGATTAGGTTCCAGTAGTTTACGTTAGTCTAAACCATGTTGCCTTAAGTTAGGTTGAGTTCGGGTGGGCTACGCTAAGTTAGGTTACGTGAGATTATATTAGTTTAGAAAATTGTAAATTGGGTTGTGTTAGGATAGGTCAGCTGTGTTATATGGCGTTGCATTAGGCTTACAGCTTATAGCGTACAAACACAGGAATATGACAAAAGGTAAACAGGCCTGTGTGGAAAAGAGATTATCCTGAGATGCGTGCGAAATTAAAATCTTATTTGCACCCTGTTGCAGGTTATGCAGCTCTTTGACAGCTCTGTGGCGAAATTTATAAGAAAATATTTCTTTCAAATTTACGCTTTTAATCTTTTTTGTACTTACTGCACAAACTCATATAGGGTTGTTACTTATTGAAAAAGTATTCTAATCCTATTGTGTAGGCTAACTTATGTGCTGCAGCTTAGAAAAGCCACCTTAATTAGGCCTATGACCTACAGCAACATATTTCAAATCTTCATTCTTATTCTAAGTTAATGTGTTAGTTCTATAAATTATTTCAAGTAACTTTTACAATAAAGACTTTTGATTCATTAGTTACGTCACATTCAAAATATTGTTATTTCCCCTTACAATTCCCTACGCGCCACTTTCACTGCCACATTTAACTGCCTTCATTTACAAACAAATCTACATTAAATTTCGTCTTACCAATTGCGAGTCAAAATATTATGACTTCTACATGACGTAAATTTAGTTAGGAAACTCAAGATATAACGTAATACGTCACAGGCTTGCGTCTTATTCTTCATTTCGTTTAGAATACCATAGACTGGAAGTATGCTGGACAATCTGCATTTTCGTACAGTCCATTCCCAATAATCAGATGGAGATGTTTCTACATCCGCTCTTGCAAAAGACTTCCAAAAATCTGTAATTTTTTTTTTTATAAACTGTTAGGTATGCCTTTTATAGCAAACATATGCTGCACTATACTTTCTATCCTACAACATTAACTCTCTGCTAAGCAGCCTGCTGAGCCCTTCTCTGTTCGTTACTTTATTGTCCTTAAGTATAGACCTCTGTATTCTTATGTATATTGTTGCTTGCCAGATATTTTGGGCCTAAAGTTACTTTGAACTATGAAACTTTTACCCAGAAGGAAATACGTGGATGAACACGATTAGTAAACTGATGGGCTACGTAAACACAGCGCAGCATTCCTGCCAAATGCAAGTTACGAAATTGATGACTAGTATTTCTTTTTCAGTCGTAATTCGTACGTAAAATAATGTTTTGCTCAGTGTACAAAAAATTAAAACTTGCTAATTATACCGGTTCATTTCTTTTTTGGTGAGGGTGTATCACTGAGTAGTCTTAGACGCTTTTGAGGAAAAAACTCCCGTAGGCTTATTTAGTGAAACGCAATAAAATTGTGTGAGAAGGCGTAAAATGTAATCTAAGTTCTTACATTGATATGGAGGTTGGAGGAACTGTTCTTGGTTTATGTGGCTCAGAATTAGGTTCATTGTCGCGCTGCTGTAAATAAATGGTTGAAAATTTTGGCACCATTAAATTCAGAGAACATATTAGCTTCTCAAGAAGGAACATTCTCCGGGGTATTATCTAGATATTTTGTTTGTTCTTTCTTTTGTTTGTTCCTTGGTTGGTATCAATGAGAACGAAACATATTTTGGCAACCGAAACGCAATATAATCCCCCACTTTTTCCTCATAAATGAAACATATTTAGAAAATAAATATCTCTACTCTATCTCAAAATATGCGGCCATTCTGTAAAACTTGGGTCAGATAGGTTTCGGGGCAACTGCTGACATGCTGTGCACATTGCATGGACTTCGTAGGTACATTGATAAATTCTAAGCCCTTGATAATATGTAATTTAAGATTATGGACATTTAAAATTAAACAAAGCTGCTTTCCTGTACTTGCTTACAGAATAGTGTAATAATTAGTAAACATTCTTCAGGAATTTAGGCAAACATAATAAAACCAAAGAAAGTGTTACTTTCAAAAAATTGGAACGTACAAACACCACACCTTGATTCGATATATAGAGAATATCGGCAGTAAATTTAATGTGGTCATTAATAGGTTAATTATTCATTTTACAACATTTCTGAACTGCAGATAAGTCATACCTGACCGCTACAATATTTATTTCATCTTCTATAGAAAAGAACCGAGAGCTCTAGATTTATTACCTTAATACTGTGGATTAAAAGTTATAAGACCGTACCTCTAAATATGTTTTATTTACATTTAGAAGCTACCAATTGGTTGGTGCTATGGTAAAAGCCTACCTATATATATCCAGCAATGTTCCGGCCAATGAAGAATTTGAGACCTTTTCCTGGCTTAAATTGTTTTCGGTTTGTAGCGTGGCTCGCACGAACGGAGGGAAAAACTAAACGCAGTGTGCCTGGCCTGTAGTTTCAAATTAGGAACGCTCGAAAAGACGAGTTTTGCCACAAAACCAGATAAAAAAAGGAGTAAAATATTCTACCACGTTTATTTTCATTCCCTCTTCGTCTTCCCCATCTGAATGTGTTGTGTCGTTCTCTGTTGGTTGGGAGCGCAATTACCGTTACTTGGCGTGATGTGGAGTGGGGAAGGGGGTTGAGGAGGAGGTTAAGAGCCTCGAAAAAATGAGGTGTTGTCTTCTAACTTCTTTGCTGCGGTCAAACAGGCCCCCCATTTGTAACCCTAGATATCCGGGACTCCACCCAGGGGACGGATAGAGAAGGGGCAGGTTTTTTCATTCCCTTTTTTCATTGGAAGTTAGCGGCAGAACTTCCCTTTATCCCCTTTCACCCCCTTTGGGCGGTCTCATTCTACCAATCCTTCACTAGGCTCCACCCCTTCTGCCTTTTTATATGTCTTTACAATTTTTCGCTCCTCCTGCTAACCCTCCTTCTCCCCCCTTAACGGGTTGCTGCAGCTTTGCTCCACCCCTTGAATGAAGTTGAAAAAATGCTGCATGTTCCTGAAAGAGATGGAGTGAGGAAGGGATGCTGGGGTTGGGATCAGGATAAAGTATCAACATTTATTATGTGGCTGAGGCGGCCATTCTCCACCCGCATCTCATTACCCTTCCACGCGAGCTGAGGGGAAGCATTACCGGGGTCTGCAGACACTAAAGGAGGGGGCAATGAAAGAGTGAAGATGAAAATAAAAAAACGGATGAGTGTTAGTGGGAGGGACTGAGTTGACGGGTTCAACATGGCGGTCATGAGCATGGAGACTTCGTTATCGATTGTCGGCCATCACAGCCTCCACACCACCCGAGTTTTCTGGAGGCCATCTTGGGCCTAACAGAACTCCACCGACTCTCACGCCCTACCATCGCAGCAATTGGTCAGTTTGTATTTGTGTTGATGAAAGGCATGCTAATTTCGCTCTGGCGGATTTTATAATGCGTCCCTCCCAACTCTCTCTCTCTATATACTCTCTTTCATCCACCCCATCGCCCCCTCCACTTACCTTTTCAAATTCTCTCTCTTTCGTAACACATTTTACGTAGCAGCCATACTTTCAAAATATAGTGTATATTATAATATTTAATGGGTTGCTGGTGAGATGCGCGCTGTTGCTATGTGATGGGACTATTGAGGCACTGCTGCTTCTGGCAGTTTTTCATCTGTCTCCACCTGAACTCCACCCACACCAGCCCTACCACGTTTACTCTCCGTATGATGACCAAACTATATAGTCATAGGACACAGAACTCGACTTGCACGACACAGCTTGGGTAAACAGGTAGTTCACCATAAGCTGAGTGGAGGGTTTCAGATGAGTACTCCTCGAAATTCTATACCCGGACGTCTAGTTCTCAAAGTTATTTGTATGAATGGGATGGATCCGTGTTCAGACTATCTGGACCTTAATTCTTTAGTTTCGTGTCCAGAATAATATGAAGCTTTTTTTGTGGACTTTAAAAATGGGTGTAGATCTGCCTATAGACATTCTTTTTTGTTTGTCTTTACAGTTATTTCAAGAGGCGACTAGTTATCAACACACACCTGGTGAATATATGATTACCGGACGTTTACAAAATCAATGTTTGAGAACTTCCTTTGATCCCTCAGCTAATAGCATGCCCACTCCCAATTTAAACATTTCCACGGAATTTCATCGTCCTAATGACTGTCCACATCTGAGAATAATGAAGTACATAGAACAAATCCTGCAGCTAGAAGCACACTTGGTTAAATAATTGCTTGTTCAAAAACTTATCAAAATGATGTCAATCAGTAATTCATGTCTACTTCTTTGGCCTGTAACTTGTTTAGGTAAAAGGGTATTTAACATAAGTCTGTTAGAGGCCTATAAATATTATTTACGGACATTTGATTTGATATGTTAATCTACTTAGCTATTTAAATCCGGGTGGTAAATATATGTACCACCTGCCTAAACATTAGGAAACCCTGAATTTTTGTCATCAGATGTTCTTATTTGTGTTATGTAACCCTTAAAATAAATAACGATTAATACCCTAAATAGCATTAGGCTTATGATTGGCCTTCATATCAATAGTTTTGTTTTTGAGTTGGGAAAGGAATATTTATGGATCGGTCTAATTTGAGTGATCATCAGTCTTCATAGTTTCAATTACATTAATTTATCCATTCACCTTAGTGTGCTACAATCTGAGTGTCACAACTGCCTCCTGTAGGCCTCTTTATGTCCAGAGTGTTCCACCTTTGACTTACATGAACCACACGTTCCCTCCAACACAGGTCTACAATGTGACCTGCTTGCACCTTCCTTCGACTACAGATGAAACTTACCCAAGTTGTTGCATATGTTGACTTGAAGGAGTTGGGTCAAAGGAAATAATTACTACTGTGTAGCTACTTTATTGTTAAGCCAGCTGAAATCTGCTTGATACATACATTTATATACAGACAACTTTATTAAGTCTGTAAGTTCGCAGAGCAATTTTTTTTCCATCTTGCTATGAAGCAAGCAAATATATTATTATTATAAATTTGTTATGCAAACCTCAATAAATGAACATACGCTTACAGGCTACTTAACATTGCTATTTGTAACAAAAATATATAATATATGCCTCATATGAATTTATACTCGTTTAGACCAATAAGGCACCGTGCGAGAAATTATTTCTTAATTCGCAGTAGGACTAAAATATAACTTTTGGGAAAAATTAAGATTTGCTACGTATTGTTTGATGTTTTGTTTATGATGCTTAAAACTTTTATATGTTGCTCAAAAAAATGCCATTTTCTTAAATAGATGTTCTACGCTGTGGGCAGAAGGTCTCTCTCCATCTTATTTTAAATTGTAGTTTAAGAATCTTTTAAACATAAATATTATCCAGCAGTTTTTAATTAGTTTAAGAATAACTGGAAATGACTGAGACGAATAAAATCCTGAATGAAGTGTTGATTTTTCTAAGGAATTGTTTAACCCCCACAAAAATTCTAATTTAACAAAACATGTAAATTTCCTCATCAGAAATTATCCGTTCAACAAAATTCCGCACTGCAGCTTACATGTATATTTGGATATATCAAACACCAGCACGCCTCTTTGAGACGATTTTAAAATCTGACACAAACAAAAACGCAGGCACAAATCAGCCATAAGTCATGTCTTATTAGGCCTAGTTTACGTGAAGCTTATCAGTGATGATTAGGCTACATAAGCCTTAATTAAAAGCAGTAGGTCTTCTGAAGCATGGCTTAATATTACAATACAGTATTAATATTTCATTCGCCCGTCACATCCTACATATTTCTACCGGACATAATTACTTGCCCTTACTAGAAGAATTTTATTATTCTCTGTTGTCTGTCAGTGAACTGGACAAAAAGTAATGTCACATATCATTTTGCAATAAGGACCGAGATATTTGGGTTTAAAATAACAAAGTTGTCAGCATTTCTGCATAACAATAACAATAAAAATAATTAAGTTTAATAAACATTAATTAAGAGATCTGAAATAATTGGCTAATAAAAAATAAGATAATTCTTGAGTAAGAGAGAATGTATAAAACCTAAGACATAAAGTAATAACAAGCGTATGTCTATTTTCGTCCTTCATTTAGTTTCTACTGTGTATTTGATCATGCACAGTTACCACTGTACCTGAATTAGTGGTGAACAAACTGCGGGCAGCAGGTCGCAGATTATACGTTGGCCCAAATATTTTGGGATCCTAAATACGAACCTCGCTTCTTCTCACCGACCGAGCACCTTAAAGTTTGAGAGAGCCCACATGTTTTTGAAAACTTTGGACACCCTTGAATTTAATTGTAACTTAGGAGAGCAGTTCTAATTATTCGTTGCGGTTTTATGAAAGGCTGGCTTAGTTGTGTCTTTTGTTTTTTTAAACTGAATATTTACAGATATTTAAACCGCAAGGAACCACAGAAATTATGGTGAATCTCCTAACTTCACTTGGTAATAAAGTATTACAAACTTCAGGCCATTAGAAAATTGTCAATGTTCAGGAATTAGAAATATTTATTTGTTGTATAAATATTCTTAAAGTGTTTAAATGTTACCGATATTTGAAAAGAAATAAATTAGGAGAACTTAAATAAATGGCTAAACTTCTAAAACGATTACGTAGGCCTATTCATATTTTTAACTTGGCAAATAATAATCGTAATGACGTAGCAGATAGTTCTTAGACACTCTGCGTATTTTGTAATGTCAGTTTTAAATTGTGTCATTATAAAACGGTCAACTCTCGTGTTATTGAAACACTTACGCATAGGTTTGTTTCGTTTGTAAGTTAAACCGATGTACTTTCATCCTACTTCTGAGATTATTCTTCTGAAATTCCAATTAGGTCGCACGAAACGTAAAACATTTTCATTGTTCCTTCTGATTTAATGAGTGTGTCTGTCTGTCTGTCACAAAACTAAGCAGAAAGTTTCGTCGCTCTGTTTCTGGTGCACATGTTGTGCTGCTTGCACTGTCCTCCGCTGTAAATTCTGTGAATTTTATGTAAGTTCCCCTAATCAAAAATCACTCTAAAATACAAAATCTTTAGTACGTGTAGTCTGCAATTTACTCTATGCATTTAGCTTCTTACTCTGCTTTACACATCGATGTAGTTGAACACCTTTGTTTTAAAATCATACACAATTAATCATCAAATAAAGAGTATTGAATTTTTATTAAAAAATGAATTACAGTAAAATAAGTGGCCTTACCTCAAAAATATTCAGTTTAGCATTTTCTGTATTGGCTTACCGTTTTGCGTTGCTTTATTTTGAAATATTTTCTTGCTGTTTTCATTTCTATGAGATGTGCTGTACAAACAGCTGTACATAAAACAAAATATTAAGAATTTATTTAAATTTATGTCATTGCAAAATAAATCATCCGATGCGGAGATCCACCCGAAACATGACTGCAGAATAAAATATTTTAGCTGGTGGTTGCTTAGAAAAATATAGTTAAAATTAATATTGGGAAGATAAGAGCTTTTAACCTTCTTTTAAAATAGCTCCCATTTGAGGGATCAGTTACTAAAACATAGCGCAAGGCTTATAAAGACTTGTGAACACGCAAAAATGTTTCAGTCAAATTGTGAACGGCTCCCGCGCAGGCAGATATGACGTGTTTCAGACGACAAGAGGCGATATACGAGTGTAATGGTGCATAAAAAAATGAAATGCTTCTGCGCGATGCGGTTAGCCTACATATGCGTGCGTGTGTGTGCGTATGTGGCGCTCGTTGGCATCAGCTGATGGAAGCAGTGGGATCTGTCCGCTGAGATGAGCCGAACAGGCTGGTTCGTACGTACGGTCGCTCTCTCACTGTGCCGAACCTCTTTGCACCGTCCGCAATTGTCACTCCTTCCTGTTCAACACACAATAATTACATTTATTGAAGGGTGCAGCTTCTGTCTTCTGCGCATTCTAAGCTAGGAACCGCTTGTATAACCAGTAACCAGTTCCAGAATAAAAGACTGGCTAGTAAAATATCTACGGTCTTTCACAGAGAATGCCTGTATACGAATTAAATTCATTTCGTTTGGGATTTGTGGTGGACAAAGTGACAAGGGGCACGTATTTAAATATTTCGGTGTTTCTATGTCACAATCATTCCACTAATCCTCCGTAGTCACGTGTCATTCACCTACCACCGACGTTATGCACCCTCGCCAATTAACATCGTCTTTAAACAAAATAATTCTCACTGCTCGCCTAAAATGTTTAAACACAAATGTACATCATTTTGTAACTTTAGAACTTCATAAGGCAGGGTGGACCAATATTTCGCACAGAGGGGCGGTTGTTGTAAATTGAGGTCATGTGTAACACGTGGTGTTTGTAGACTTATTCAGTTTGCAGTCAGCATTCTATAATTATTGCTGTAAAAAGTCTGGAGAATTCTACTTTCATTAAATAAGATGGGGCTGTAACAGAGTCCTATTCTTATCGCATAAGACAATTCGTTCCGTAAAATCTGTCCTCAGAGCGGTGTTGAAAAGTACTTAAATCTGTCATATAGCTCCGCCCGCCCTTTCTGTACACAAAGATCCTAACGTAAGTTAATATGTTTTACAATAGATCCTACCCATCGAATTTGTTCGTCATTATTAAATCTACAAGCAGTAAACTCTAAGCAGTAACTATACAGAAACTCTATACAACAAGTTTATAAAATAAAACAATACCACATTACAAAACGACTAACCAGTTTCTTACTTCAGTATGACAATAGACTAATTTTTAAACAAAATTTCGATGCTTTTAATTGGTGTTTAATTACATGTATCGTTACTGGTTTCAGATCTCCAGATCTGGAAACAAGTTACAGATTGTCTATTATTATTAAATTTTAGTAAACGAATAACATACACAATTTTATGGAGTCTAATTATATAAAGTGTCTTACTATTAAATGCCGTCAGGTGACTTACTTGTGCTGTGGAATTAAAATACTGCTTATGTATGTGATCAGTGCGCCGTGGAAAATTCGAACTTGAAATACTGATTTAAAAACCGGACAGCAGTGTCTAACACATCTGTGGCAGTAACGGTAACATGCTGTAAAATTAGAGCATTTAGATTCAACAAATAATTAAAAGAATAAATAATAATGATGACTTAGATCTACACGCAAAATGCCAGTACAAAGTATAAATGCTGCAGCATGCTACTTGTCCATCGCACGGCAGGGTAGGTTACGGCCGTGTGAGTCGCTTCTAAGGCGAAAACTTAAATCGTAATAATTCTAAAAACTAAATATAATGCTGTTGGGGGAATTCTTTTATCGGCCATTGTGCAGTATTCATAACGTGACGATGTGAATGTTTATGGGCGTTAAATGATCCATAACTGTGCGCTGAGCAGTGAGATCCGATATCAAAACCAACAAATCGACATAAGCGTATGAAAGTACGGTATGTACCTACACTGTACACTGTGCACTGTACACTGTACACTGTGCACTGCACACTGTACACTGTGCACTGTGCACTGCACACTGCACACTGCACACTTCACACTGCACACTGTACACGGTACACGGTACACTGTACACTGTGCACTGTACACTGTGCACTGTACACTGTACACTGTGTACTGTACACTGTGCACTGTACACTGTACACTGTATACTGTGCACTATACACTTTACACTGTGCACTGTACACTGTACACTGTACACTGTGCACTATACACTTTACACTGTGCACTGTACACTGTACACTGTGCACTGTACACTGCACACTGCACACTGCACACTTCACACTGCACACTGTGCACGGTACACGGTACACTGTACACCGTGCCTATACACTGTGCACTGTACACTGTACACTGTGCCCTATACACTGTGCACTTTACACTGTACACTGTGCCCTATACACTGTGCACTGTACACTGTACACTGTACACTGCACACTGCACACTGTACACTGCACACTCTACAC
>Ga0123355_10017242_pt1 | contig 11406 bp, 12 predicted proteins | sample TergutEmb28metaG_3_FD_89872 | JGI IMG/M metagenome (GOLD analysis project Ga0123355, IMG submission 89872) | Embiratermes neotenicus P1 segment gut microbial communities from Petit-Saut dam, French Guiana - Emb289 P1 | ecosystem: Host-associated > Arthropoda: Insects > Digestive system > Gut ...
ACAGATGTGAAAAGTGTGTTGAAGTAAAGGGAGATTATACTGTATTGAAAAATAGCAAAGTTGTTTCATTTCTGTCACCTTTCAAAGTTGGTCAGGCCGGAAACTTATGGACCCTACCACGTATGTATGCTAACATAAGCAAATCTAACATTATAGCCTATGTCCACCATGCAATCACCCTTTTCAAGTCAGTTTATTATGTCTAATTTCTCTTCAATACTGAGTTCTAATTTTCGCACTCATTTTGGTAACAAAAGCCAATGCTGCTGAACGGGAAACTACTTCAGCCACGTCATTATATCACCGACATAATCAATCCACACAAGACTTCTGCATGACAGGGACCACTTTCTGTTAGCCTAAGAAACAAGCCAAGTGCCACCACAGATTGTCTATACCAAATCCCATTAAACCAAATATTATCACATATCATCTACCCCAAATTGCATTAAATGGAAAATTATTGCGTAAATTCAAAAAGTGGTGTAAACTTTTATGTCACATTAAAGTGAAACTGCGCAAAAAGTTATCATGTAAAATGAGACCTTCGTGTATACCAATTCAAATCAATTACATTAAACCTCTGACATCACAATTAAATGCCTGCAGTGATTTCCAGAAAACCAGAAATTAAACAGGATCTGCAAAGAGCACATGCTTTTGTACGATGTTCAGTGTTTACATTGCATGTTATATATACAATGTTTGACACCAAACAGTTAAATGAGGAATGTTTGTGAAGAATTGTGCAGATTCTGCAAAAACAACTTCATGTACCCACGTCGTCAAGAAATCCATCTACATCCCACTGTCTTTCCTACCTGTGTAATATAGAACAGCACGTGGTACAATTCGTTCTCTGATGTAATGGCCAATTTCAAAATCACTTGTCAGTAGTGCATGCGTCTCCTCTTCCATTTCTGCTTCAGGATCCTCTGGAACTAATACAGCAAAAGATGCCAACACCAGTACACTGATCAGCTAAGATATTAACCAAATGTCCACCAAAGTTTTGAATGGAAACAAGCATACATATTCAACACACTTTTCTGCACCAAACATATTTTGCAAACTATTACTTGCAGTTATTAAAATGTATTAGATAATTCTGTTGCTGTCCAGATTCCCAACCAGTGAACATGTTGATCCATGTACTTTTTTCAGTATCTAAATATATATAAGGCCTATACTCTTCTGGGATGTTACACAGTGAGGGATGGTAGTTATTTACAGATGTTTCAAGATAGGCTATCAGTCCCATCTTCAAGTGTCTTGACCCTTGTAGACTGGACATATCTGCTGTCCTGAAACGTCAGTATCTAACTACCAATGAAGACAGCGTTAACATCCCACACGAGCAGAGACCTCATTTATACTGTGGCTGAAGCCTGAAATCACACATCTATATATTTATTATGCAGCAGAGAAAGTTTGAAAGTAGAGACAATTAGAAATGAAAGATTTACGACCTACTGTACACGATCTTCTGTTTGAAGGCAGCAGGAAAAAGCCAGAGAGATGTTCAAGGAAAGGTGTCATATCCTTTCTCCTTGTGGTCTGCAGCTACCGCAAGGATGTGAAAAGAAGCACTTATGCCCCAATTTGAAATACAATTCTGGCATTTGCCTGGTGAGACCAAAGAAAACCCACAAAAAACTCGCTCAAAAAAACCAATCACCAGAGCAAGATTTGAACCCAGAATCTCCCTAGTAACCAATCACACCACACAAACAAACAAACAAATATGATTCATAACTTGCGAAAGTCTCTGTCCAAAAACACCCGTACAACTCTTGAGATGTTTCTGAAGTCTGAACTTACACACAAGTAATTTTGTCCTTTGGTCTTTATTGACCAAAAAATATATGTGATTCATAGACATGGAGCAAGAAACATCTTAAATTCAAATATTTTCTTAAATCATACTACAACACATGGGTCCTGCAGCCTTAAGTGTAATTGCATGCACACACAAAATGTCAATTTGATAAAATCTTCAAGGGAATTAATATGGCATTAAACTGATTCTGTAATGGAAATGTTGGTCCCCCCCCAAAAGAAAAACGGGACAAGCAACGTATGTAAAATGTAACGCTGAGGCACGTTCGTGCAACTACTGTTGCAGAGGAAAACCAATAAGTATTACTTATTCTGAGCCTGTGTTTGTAGATTAGTTATTCAGCATGCAATGTGCATGTGCCATATTGTCATCTGTGGCCTGTCTGGCTCTGCAATATTTTTCACATTATCTCATAATCAGTACAATACTTGAAAAAAGTTAGTAAACATAAAATGTGTTATGATTTTCTCTAAAACTCTTGTCTGAAACATTTTTCATTCTAAGAAGAAATGAGTCAGAGAGAATAAAAAATATACACTGGTCTTCATGTAGCATACCTGTTATTCTTGTCAGATTTTATGAAACTTTAATTTTCTCAATAGATTTGCAAGAAACATTCCCTATTGTGGAATGCCACAGAGGCTGAAAACTGACTATGTGTTTTGATACTGTACCCATTCTTATTACTATTTTTAGGACAACAGATTCAATAGCACTGGCCCACTATGCAAATCACTAGTATTACATGAGTTCTCAGGTACTGTTTGCATCAGTTGGTGATTAGGAAATTATGAATGTAAAAAGTTCATTTATTAAAAACTGTTGTATACTTTCTTCTGGGTAATTCCTCGGCATCTGAATCTTATATGGCGATGTTTCAGAACACTCTGTTCCATCTTCAAAGGCAGATAGGTATGAAGAATGACTAGGTTTGTGAAATGCTGGGGTATTTATACAGGAAAATGTTTGGCTCGAAAATAGCCTGAGCCAATAGGAAGAAGGGTGACAGGGTAGGGGCAGGTCTGAGTACAGAAACAGGCTGTGGAGGATAATGACCCACATGGAGGCCACAAGCGGGTATTTGAAGGAGACAGGGCACATATCAGGGTGAGCCATGGAATTATCCAGAAGCATACACATTCAGAACATGGCGAAAGTCTGAAATCAAGAATTATTAAAAATTATTCACTTCACCAACAGCTGCTTTAACTCTTCCTTTCCAAACATGTCACTTTGTTCACTTCTTCTTTATAAATTTGGCTTGCATAAATAAAATTTATTTAAACAAAGAACATACTGCCCTATGTAACACAAAAAGAGATGGGTCAAAGCAATATCTAGAGCTGCTAATGTGACCCAGAAAAATGCACAAACTATCTATGGACCGTGGCTATAAGACTGAATGTGTGCTACAGCTCCAGCACATGGGACACTACTTTCTTTTAATTGGTATGAAGACATCAGACATTATTTATGTATAAAATCATATATATATCCTTTTCACAGGTATTTTTACTGTTACAATTAGCCAGCTTATGTGAATTCTGATACTGAGTGCTTAATGATTTCAGGACACAGATTTTCTGGAATAATTACTTGACCCATTAGATGAATATTCAGTATCTTTAACCGTTTGGCACAGGACCTGAACGTTTAAATTTTAGCGCATCCTTTGTTCACATATGAATACTACACGAACCAAAAAGGATAACCGTATGAAATAGACAGCATTTTGTAGAGAAAATAAATGGAGATGGTGCAGCATGTTTAAAAAAATTCAGCAATTATATCTGTTGAATAAATATATGACACACAGTCTTTGACTGGTAATGGTACTTGCATCTGAAGTAAGTTATTCGGAAAGTAAGTACCGTCTGTGCATATCTATCGTGCATCCTCGAGACTGTCACTTTGCGCGTGTGCAGTGACTTCCTCTATCAATTGAGAAGCCACAGGTGCCATTTCGTGAAATTTGTGTTATGTTTATGTTAGTTCCTGTGCGTTAAACATGTTTAAGACAATTGAAGGGGCCGCCGACTGTGAAATACAGTCTGTAATTCGTTTTCTGAATGCTAGGAATGTGCTACCAAGTGAGATTCATCACCAGATCCATCAACTGTATGGTGACAATGCAATGAGTGATGTCGTGGTTAGGAAATGGGTTCGGATGTTCAATGAAGGACGAGAGAACGTGCATGATGAGGCGCGAAGTGGGCATCCGTCTTTGGTGAATGATGATTTGGTGCATTAGGTCAACGAAAGAGTGCGGATGACAGACGTTTCATAATTTCTGATCTGTCCCTGCACTTTCCTCAGATTTCAAGGACTCTATTCTTATGATATTGTCAGTAGTGGCTAACATCGCAGGCGGCCACATTCTTTGAGGAGGGTACACAAAAACTTGTGCCCCACTATGTTAAGTGCTTCAACAATGGCGGCAAAATATGTGGAAAAATAGTATGAAGAATGTAGAATCTGATAATAAAATTTTATATGAAACCTTACTCAATTTTTTTAATAGCGAAATGGTACTTACTTTCTGAATAAGCCTCGTATATACAGCACAAGCAGTGGCTAAGGCTACCCAGAGCTTTTACAAACTTGCCATGTTTCCAAATTCTGCCTTTCCTTTACCATTACTGAAGCACAGAGATATATGTCATACAGTGTATTGTGAAAATACTTACTAGGAGGAGGGGAGAAGAAATTGAAGAAGGAGTCATTTTGAACAGTTTTTGTAACAGTTCGAACAGATCCTCTCGACTTATGCTTTTGCTTCTTCTTAATTGTCTTTATAGTGACATTCTTGCCCTTTTTCCAATCAATGATGCAACCCTAAAATCAAACACACACAACATTAAAAGATCCAGGTTTCCTTCAAAAGCAGACTGGCCCATAATTCAAACAGGAATCCATTCCAAAACAGGGATGTGTAATTACTGTGGTAAGCATGCCATATGATCAGCTGAAGTAAGCCCTATGTGCCATAACACTTTAATGATGAAAAATTGTAAAAATTAATTTCAGCCTTCCTATCTACAGTGAAACCAGTATTTTACATCCAACACTTTTCATTTAACACGGTTTTGTGCTCCTTCTCTTAAGGTATGAGCCAAATTCCCACAAGAACAATATTAAATTCTAAAGAATTTCTCATTTCTTCAACTTTATACATGTCCCTAAAATTTAATATTTTTTTTAGCAATGACTCTGAGCAATTTTATAATCTTATTCTCAGAATTTCCATTCATGTCAAGAAACACTGCTAAATGTTACATTAACCCTCTGGTGCCAAACATTGCATATCTCTAATGCAGCTGGATGTTTACTACTAATGATGGCAAATTACTGACACTCCCATGCAGCACTTAAATTCTGCCACTCAGGTCTTCTACAGATCACAGTACGCATTTAATTCCAGTGCCAAAGAGTTAATACAACAAGCAGAAGCGTGTATCTGGCATTTCAACTGTTGAGCAAACATGGAATCCAGCAATTGTACCTGCATGGCTAGCAACATCCCAGTAGTCCCCTCAAACTAAATGATGAACTTGTTATGACATCTTCTGCATACAGGGCTCTAGGGTTCATGACATGAATGTTTGATCTTTGGTTACAATGGTATCAGTTACAACAGATCACTTCACTACATTATCACAATTACTACTTCAGTTACACAAGTCTCTCATATATCGTATCTTTGGCCACATCGGATTTCTCCAACAGACCATAACAGTTTATTTTCCTTGGCTATACTGTTTTTGCCAAAATAATGGGTAGTTAACAAAGGTTAAAAAGTGTTTAAGGTTTAAAAAATCATGCTCGCAAGTAGGAGGCTCACTCATCACAGAAAGACTTAACACATAATTTGGTATCACTTGTTACCTGGGAACACTAAGGACACTTCTCAGCAAGGCCATGCAATAAAATATGTATTGTGAACATATATTACACATAATGTAAATATTTTAATATTATGCAGCCAATTCAGTTGTGCTTATCACAGTACTAAAGTATCACATTACATACTTGTTTGCATGGTGGTTCTGGCACAGGAATGAACTTTGCTGTTGAGTATGCCATTAGGGGGGTTCAGGTAAACCGGACAGCTTGAAATTAAGTGGTACACATCAGCTTTTGGTTTATACTGATGATGTTAATATACTAGGTGGAAGTGTATGTACTATAAAGAAAAACACAGAAGCTTTGTTAGTCAGTAGTAAGGTGATTGGTCCAGAAGTGAATTCTGATAAAACTAAGTACATGGTCATGTCTCAAAATCGGAATGCAGAACAAAGTCACAATATAGAGATTGATAAAAGCTCCTATGAAAGGGCGGAAGAGCTCAAAATATTTGGGAGATTCTGTACCAAACGACAGCAAGCATTCCCTGACTTCACTATGCTCTTAATTTCTTCTTGAACAGAATTTTGATACGTTACAGGTGTTCCAAAATATTTTGAACTCTTCCACCCTTTCAAAGAGCTATTATCAATCTTTATATTGTGAATTTGTCCTGCATAACAATCTTGAGACATGACCATGTACTTAGTTTTATCAGAATTCACTTTTAGACCGATCTCCTTACTACTAACAAAGCTTCTGTGTTTTTAAGTACGTACACTTTCACCCAGTGTATTATTATCATCAGCAAAAACCAAAAGCTGATGTGTACCATTTAATTTCATGCCATTCTGGTTTACCTGAACTCTCCTAATGGCATACTCCAGAGCAGAGTCGGAAAGCAATGGTGATTAAGCATCTCCTTGTTTCCAACCATCCTTAATTGGAAACATGACAGACAAATGTATGCCTATCTGGACTCTGCTATGTGTTTCAGTCAGACACATTTTTATTAGCCTTACCAGTTTCATGGGGATACCAAACTCAATTATTATACAAGACCTCCCTCCTACCTGAATCACAGGTTTTCTTGAAAACTATAAATAGCTGATGCACTGCATCATTGTAGTCCCATTTTTTCTCAAGTATTTCATGAATGCAGATAGAATAGATTAATAAAAATGCAAATCTGCTTAAGAAAAAATATACGAATCAACTGCGGACTGTATATTTTGACAGTCACAGTGTCTACGAAAATACAGTTACTTACTTTGCACCTGTATATCTCAGGTCCCTCAAAACTAAATGGATCATTTTCTTCAGGCGTACATTTCATTTCATATTCCTTTGTGAGCACTGAATTTGAGAAGTACTCATTTGGAGAAAAATGGAACTCCAAAACGAAGCCCTGTAATAATTACAACAAAAGGGTAAAGAAAAACTAGTTATACATAACCATCCTTTGTTACACATTTCTGGTAATAGTAACAAAAAAAAAAGTAACCAATGTAACATCATTCTAATGAAGAAAAAATGCTACCAACATGAAAATTGCATACAAAAAAATGGAATTTGAAATTATTCTGGGATACATCACGTGGTCTCATAGACGGTCACCAACATTATGCAGGAACCTGCTGCCTCCATCTGCTGGGCAAAAGACCAAGTCTACTGTAGCAGGTTCACCACAATATCAGTTACCACACTACATGATGCCATCACCCCTATGACCACAATGTACACCTTTATCACTGTAATATCCTCAATCTTCATGTAAGAAGTTCCACGTAAGTTTATAAACAATGTGTGCTGAAGATTCAGGTGTTTTCAAATGAGATGACATCTCACAAAATGTCAAATCCCAGAAGACTTGATCTCAAAACTACTGGTCACAGCATGAGTGGCAATGGAGTGTGTAAAAGCATATCTGTATACAACTTGACCAAACTCACCATAGGATTAGATTCCAGGAATATTACTTTGATGTCAAACAGATGTTTGAGGATGGGTTCATCATGCTCTTGCACCATTTCCGACAACATCTGCACATTTTTGAAGATAGTCAGCCAGAAGTTGGGGATTCCTTTCGTTTCTTCATTTTTGTTAATCCTAAATGATATAACACATTTGTCAACTTAAAATGAGATTAACAAGTGTACTACTGTCAGAAACCAGCACAGCTGTCAGAACAGTGACTAGAGTATAGGTTGGACAACTGACGAACTGTGGTCCCATTCTCCACAATGTCCAGATTGTTCCTTAGGACCAAACAGCTTCCTATTCAATAGGTATTCAAGACCCCTTCCTTGGGGTAAAGTTGTGAACACATGAAGTTGACCATTCACCTCCAATTAGTGTTGAGGTTAAGAAGTTCCACCCCCCACTCCTGCCTACATGGCTCTATGCTTAGTCTCACACACACACAAAAACTTCACCTTTCAGAGTACTATCTGAATCTAATTTATGCAACTTACTCATTCTGCTGATTGCCAGTGTCCAATTCTTCAATCTTAACTTTATTTTTCATATCAGCACTAAGTTCTTCATCTTTTTCATCATCTGATCCCCATACACATTCTGGATCTGTTGGTTCATAGAGACCTGAGATTACTTCTCTTCGCTGAAAGATGAAAGAATTACTTGACAACAGGTGTTAGGAAAAAAAAAAAAAAAGATATGATCTAGTTATCTACATGAAATTCAAGTGTTTTCAGTGTGTCATTACATTCTTCAACATCACTTACAAAATGTCTAAATGAATAAAACAATAAGCGAGTAACAAAAGGAAAATATTTCTGCAATGAAGCCTTTTTGAGAAATCAGATATGTCATGAAAAAATGGATTCTAATGTTCCAGGACATTTCAGTCTGCACAACCAGGATACCCGATGATAACAGGCTACCCAACAAGACTTCACAGCACTGAACTGCAATGGCACAGCACACAACAGGAAGAAAATTGACTCTTCACATTCACACATTTTTGTGGTCAGGTACGACCAAATTGTGTTAGTGACATTCACATCCATAATACACAGAACCTGTGTTTTACCCATTCCATTAGGACCACAAAATTCATACAAATTACTACCATACCTCAGAAATGGCACAACTGGACAGCTGGAGAAAACACAACCCACTATTATCACCCACCTCTAGCACTTAATTTAAGACAGAATTATTTTTTATGCTCTTGGGCTGTTACTTCTGAAAAGCAGTACCGCTCTCTCCTTGAAAATGCAAAACATACGTATTTTTATCTTACATCATACAGATCAAATTATCCCAACATGCTGCCACAATGAGCAGGTAGAATTTTGTGTAAGATCTCACTTTCAATGTAATCCTACAATCCTGCTAAGACCAATACATTCAGTAAAATTTAAGACAGCATTTTCCATGAAAAATTAGTGTCTTAGAGAATGGGGTGGGGAAACAGTAACACACAGTTTCGCAATTACTTCACCAGCAAATATAATGTTCCAATACAGCATCACTTAATGAGTCAAGAATTATTAATATAAGAAATAATTGTGGTAACAAAGCACAGTGAAACCTCTGGCCACTCATCCAGTATGCACTGTTTTCCCTCAATGATCATTCATTTCTTCTGGTCCCATAACTGCCTACATAAACAACAATGATTATTTGTTCCTTGAAGTGTTGTTTTCCTGCCCCAATTATTCAGATATCTTTGTCATGACCCACAGTATTCCCAGAATGATTGTTTATGAAAGAAATGCAGAAGTTAACATGTTTTTGGGCATCTCGTGCTGGCCAAGTGTGAATAATGGTTGTGTGTGTGTGTGTATGTGTATTTGTGTGTGTGTGTGTGGGGGGGGAGGGGAGGGTGATGGGGATGCTTAGTCATACAGTTGTAAAAATGTGAAATACATTCTACAGTTCTTAGAACAGCAGTCTTGCATCATCTTGCTTGTCCTGGAGTTTGGCAATAAAAAATTGTGTGATTTAGTATTATTACTCCTGTTCTTTCTTATTTTTGCACAGTCAAAAAATCACTGAAACCCAAATGTTCTAAAAACATAAAATACTACACAAATAAAGCATGGATAAGCACATTCATTTTCACACATTTCTTGTGTGTACTGGAGTCTCAACTGGTGTGCAAGGTAGAAAGGTTTTGTTCACTGTGGGCAAATGTGCTGTTCATCCACAGATCATGTTATTTCTACGGAACAGAAAATCAGTGTACCAACCACCAAACTTCACACAACCATGATGCCTTCCAAGTAGACTGGGTATAACTACATGGGGTGTTTTTTTTTATGTTACAAGGGGATGCTGATTTCAGTTCTTACACATCTGCAGAACATAAGCTTGCCATTCATGGTGTTTCCAGCAGAAGAACTGTATAATGCTCATGTGGGTGACATTAGCAGTAAGGACAACAGAGATGAAAGTGACCTTCAACAAGCAAACAGTTTTGGCCAAATCCATGCTTCTTATGATACTGTTAAATCATTCTTTTACGTGCACAGTACTGGTGGGCCTAACAGACAGAATATTTTGAACTTTGAATTGGTAATGTTTCATGTAATATGTAAGGTTTTTAACCAAACAGCTGTCAATTAGATTTCTTTGGAGACAAAGAAAAGTTATTTTCATGCAGGCATTAATGCAACTTTTTATATGTTTATTGTCTTTTAGGCCTAAATAATGTAAAATTTCCATTCTTTGTTTTCCCATTTTTCTGATACGCTTAATGCTTTTCTTATAACTGATGTTTTCCTGCATTTATCATTTGTTCTCTGCAGTCCCTTCAGAAAAAAATGGATTACATTTTCACTACAATAATAAAAATGTGAAGAAAAAAAAAGCAACAACAGTTGTGTTGCTGAAACATGTCACAACACAAGCTTCAAAAATAATGTAATGCCAGAAAGATGAATTATCAGACACATGCACCACAGTCACAAAAATCAACTACCAGTCTCATCATATTCATCTAACTGTCCACATGCAAGAGCGCAACTCCCATCAGATGGACTTTCATGAAATATCCTGTTTGGGGGTTTACTAAAACTTAGACACATTTCAATTTCTGTTAAAATCAGACAAAAAATGAGAAACACTTTACACAAAAACTTACAAAACTTTAATTTATTGGTCTTTATAACCCAGACAAAACTGTAACATCTGTGAGGTACAAGCTGAGGCACAAGAAACAGCTGATGTAAAAAATTACCAGTCTGTGCTATGTGAGGTATGAACTTATACCAACAAAACAACTGACATAAAAATAACACTGGAATGCCCAGTGTCTCCCCTCCACCACCACCACCACTCTGGGAACACCTTCTCTGTCTATAACCCCATTTGTTACTTAAACATGAAAATCATGTAGTTTGATTTTAAAACTCCAAGAACCACTACAAGATAAATACCAGACAACAACAACAACAAGAATATTTTAATTATTATATTACTGTACAATATCCATTTAGGTCATTTCTGCTTTACTTAACAACTTTCTCTACAGCTCAGGCTATACAGCATCATGTGAGAGGATGATGTGTGAATAATGAATTGGAAAGGGTGTGGTATGATGTAATCAAAGGCACTCACACCAAGCTAATCAAGAAAACCACCTCCAACACCCCCCCCCCCCCCCCCCCCCCCCCCCCCCCCCCCACCCCCCTCCTCCCCCTCACACCCCCCCCCCCCACACACCCAATCCCACCCAACATCATAAACAACCCTTC
>Ga0123355_10017243_pt1 | contig 11406 bp, 8 predicted proteins | sample TergutEmb28metaG_3_FD_89872 | JGI IMG/M metagenome (GOLD analysis project Ga0123355, IMG submission 89872) | Embiratermes neotenicus P1 segment gut microbial communities from Petit-Saut dam, French Guiana - Emb289 P1 | ecosystem: Host-associated > Arthropoda: Insects > Digestive system > Gut ...
AAACAGACTACCAAAACAAGCACTACAATATAAACCAAAAGGACGAAGGAACATAGGACGACCGAGGAAGAGATGGAGGGACCAACTTCATCTTGAGGATCAAGGAACAGAAAACACGCCTAAACCTTCAGGAACATGATGATGATGATGATGATGATGAAATACATTTTTCTGAGAATGGATCCATACGTTTCACCAGACTCTAAAAGAGGTCCTATTTTTTAGTTACACGACATATCGGCGCGCAATTACAATAACACCTGCTCTTAAGACTAACAGGCCATTTTACTCTAACTTCATTTGCTAAATGAATATTACCATCAGCTGTCGCCCAGCGGTTCTACCCGTTTAGTTTTGCTTGCTTAAGCATTGTGTTTTCCTCTGTTGGCGGTGATTACTGCACTAACACTGTGCCCTGTTTTTATCACACTAATAGTGTTTATGGTACTGTGCACTTTACTGTGCTATACTTTCAGTGATCACTACACTAGCTAAAAGGTTTTTTTTCAAGCATTCGCGCTAGTTCACTGTTGTCGAGCAGCTGGATCGCGTCGACAAAGTGGTCCATGACACAAAAAAGGTTAAGAACCCCTGATATAATCCAAACGTCGAGGAATATTGTTAGCATTCATGCTTCATATTCGGAAAAGTTCAGGTTCAAATACTGGCGTCGAGACGGATTATCAACGCTGGATTTTTATGTTTTTTCTCAAGCACTCCAGAATACCGAGACAGTATCCAAAAACCATTAGTTACTTCCAGGCGTTTACGAGTTCATGTTACTCATCTGTTATCGTTCGACGCTGTAAAAACTGAGTTACCGACAGCGTCCTTAAATGTACCGTAAATACAACAAAGATAGGCAATGTACGTATAACGTAACACCGGGGTGTATTCGCGCGAACATTTTTGCCGTGAAAAAGCAGTAAGTATTACATAGTCTCTGTGTGTGTTTGTAGTTTTACTTATCCGGCAAGAAAAACGCATGCGTCATATTATATTGGCCTGTCCGGCTCAATCATGTTCTTTCACATTATGTAACATGAACGGCACGAGTTTCGAAAAAATTATTGAACATAAAATGTGTGTTTTGTTTTCTCTACAACGCTTGTCTGTAACATATCCCATTCTAAGAACAATTCAGCGATATACCAAAATATACATTGGTCTTCATGCGAAGTGCCCGTAATTCTTGTCAGATTTTAATATAGCCTGAACTATCTCCACACATTTTCGAAGAAAACTCAAATATAAAATTTCATGAAAATTCGTCCAATGGTAGCCGAATTATTCCATGCGGGAGGATCGAAGGGCAGAGACATGACGTAGCAGCTAATTGTCGCTTTTCGCAATTCGGTAAACGTTCCTAATAAAACCCTTTATCTAGAATGGTTGAATCGTAAGAGAAGGCCGTTACACATTGATTTTAAGCACCTGAATTGTTCTGAACGTAGAATGTAAGGTTCGAGCTTTTGGTCTACTGATCTGTAGTGAGGCAGTCACCCAACTAAGCCACGCACGATTTCTGTGACCGGGCCTGTCGTTTTCCCTTACAGCCTCAAAGATTCAGTAGACTTACTACGTACTATCCCGAAACATCGCTACTGACCTGCGATCCGGAAATCACAATCAATCGCTGTTCTGAAACGAAACCATTTTTATGCTCTCTGACTTCAATGCCCAAAATATAGAATGCCTCATGGGAAACGGTGTTTTAGCGCTAAAGTAACTGAAAGAATTTTACGTTCATTTCGGTATATAAGGTCTAGATTAATTCCGTGAAACATATTACAGTTTCACTCAAGTCAGTCCGTCAAAACCATTATTTTGCAGGGGTACGCTGATAAGGCATTTCATCCTATTTCTTTAACATACTCGTACAGGAAGTCGTTCGACGCAGCGAAATGTAAAACATAATTCATGAATATGTGAAACGCATAAAGCGTTCTCTGTACTGAAGAACGCTACCGGGTGCTTCCTAAGGCTTTGACACTATACGGGAAACAATGTCTGGCTCCATGCTACCCGGTATAGTGGTGGTGCTATGAGAAGAATCCTGCCATTGCGTCTTACGCACTGCACACAGAACACACACACAAACACGAAGATGTTTTAATGGTGTGAATCTCCGGTCTTCGTAACTCAAGCCGAAGACGAATCCACGGCTGAAAACAAAGGCAAATGAAAGGTAAGAACTTGCAGCAAGAAGAGCTACCGGATGCCAGTCGTTTTTGACTCAGGAAGTGTCTTCAATATATACTGGCAGTCTGGCGTCTTGCAGATCCAAATAAAAGAGAGGCGTGTGGGGCAAGCAGAAAATACGGCACGTCAGCGTAAAGAACTCATTCCTGACGTTTATGAACGACACAAGCTTAGGATGCTGCATTAAACGATAGCGGTCCAAAATGTCAGAATGCGGCTCATCTCTTGTTACTGTCCGCTTCTCACGAGTCATACAAATAAGGAGATCCGGGAATAATACACAAAACCGACTGTCGTAATGTACACTGTTCAAATCCTATTCTCTTCTGTTGTTATTAATGTTATATTTTGGTAACCCAAATTTACAATACAACGCCAAAATGCAGTCACGTGATAGGTTTACCTCGCTGAAGAGAATATGCCCTGCTGGGTCTACTGACCAATAGCGTCGAAATGTTCCTACATGCAAACTTCCGGGAAGTCCATGCAAGTAAATTATTCCAACTAAACTAAACCTTCTGTGCACACCGGACGTAAGTATTCATTTCGATAGTGGATGACTTTGTGGTTTATTTTACGACTGGTCAGCAAATCTGACCACAGACAGCTTTTAATGTCAAGGAAGATAATTAATTGGAACGGATTTGGAAGGCAGCAATCGCTGCCTGCTCGAGGTACTACCCCGACAGTTGCCATAAGGACCACAAAAACACGACAGAACAGCCGACGTCCAGGCCGAGATCTGACACAACCATATCCGATCCTGCCACAGCCATATCACCTACCATAATGATGGAGGCAACAGGATAATCCGGGACGTCGCAACATTTGTACAACATACTGAGCAAGACAACACACGTGTATGCTAAACTTTCCTTACAAAAGGACACGCGAACCCTTGCAGCGACACTACCACGACAAAGTTGCGCATTTCTCCCGAAATCTATTACCACACACCATTCCAGGGCCCTAAAGCAAGTTACGCCAGTGTCGCTCGCGCGTTGCTAGTTCGCACGCCAGCCATATTATCAATACTCACTGAAGGAAATTAAAAGGCATGGTGGCGTTCGAGTGGTCTCCAACATTAGGGCGCCTTTACCGAATTTCGTGAAAATCGTGCACGTGGCTCGAAAACCGAAACGGGAGACAAAACGACATAGCACGATGATCTCCATACGTCCACATTTTTAAGGAAGAGAAGTACGCTAACAAGACACAGACGTTCGAACACTCTGCGAAGCGACTTAATTGTTTCAGGTTAAATGACGCTACAAGAAGCATCACGGGGGCAGACACCGAGAAGTTGACCTACCTAGGGTTAAATTTACTAATGAACGGTTGAAAAAGCGCCATGTCTCAGGCAGCGAGTCGCAGGCCTTTCACCGTAGAGGCCAATCCATGTGGGAATTGTGGTAAACAAAGTGGCAACGAACAAATTTTTTTTTTTGTGTGTACTTTGGTTTTCCCCTGTCAGGATCATTCTTCCAACGCTACGAACACATACTTCATTCATTTACCACAGACGGCATACATTTTTAGTGACCGACAGCGTCGTTAAACAAACGCTTTTCCCTCGCGCGGATATTGCTTACAGGTTAGGCGTGCAGAAGCGGCGACTACCTCAATACGCGTGTCATGACTTATAGTCTGAACAAACCTATGTGGCTGCAACGCAATGACCAAAAAAAAAATCTAACGTAAGCTACTGTATCAGATAAAGGGTGGGGTAATCCGCCTTTAACACTCATTCAACAAATGTTAATTCAAACATGTTATTTCTCCAAGTAGCTTAAATAAATACACTGTGTGTTAATTTAATATTATCCATGTTCCGTGCAATAAGTTCATTTTACCATGTTTAATCCAACAACTGCACAAATTAGATAAATCAGTATACTTCATATAGCAAGCGTCCAACAAGTTTCGACATTTTTCGGCCATCGGCAAGGAGTAGAAAAAAGAAAAACAAAACAATGACTAATTATGTAATGGATGTGCAATTTTAAATTTCAAAGAGGAAGTTAAAATCGTATAAAATGATTAAAAAGCATAATGGCAACTGCATCTAAGTATATCATAAAATTTCTAGTTCGAATGCAAGCATCCTCGCTCGTTTTCAAGGATCTGTCCCTGTGTCCTCTGAGCTCACCCATCCATGGGGTCGTAAACAACGAAACGGAATGCAGAGGAACACGAAGGTGGCATCTACTATATGTGTTTGTTTGTTTGTTTGCATTCAGATTATACATTTTATGATACACTTACATGCAATTTCCATTGTACTTTTTAATCCTTTTTATACAATTTTACATCCGTTTTTTTTAATTCTGCAGTTGCATATCCATGACATTATTAGCCAATGTTGTATTTTTCTTCGTTGAATACCCCCCTGAATATGGCCGAAAAAGGCCGAAACAAGTAGGAGACTTGCTATATGACTGTATACGTTTGTGTCTAACTGTTGTGCAGTTGTTAGTATAAACAGTGTAAAAATAACAGCTTTGTTTGTCTGTGTAGGAGGGACTGCATCTATAAAATATTATTTACATGGCCTTGGAAGTGAAATGATTATCATTATTCATACTGGATCTGGGGTCCACCCAGCCTCGCGCCCAGTGGGTCCCGGGAGAAAAGCAGCCGAGGGAAGAAACTGACCATTCACATCATACTTTAAAAAAGATTAAGAATGTATGGAACTTTACCTCTACTTCCACATACGTCCCCACTGATTAGTGTTAAAACACAAGGGCTACTTCACCATTTAATATTTGGCTAAACACGAGAATACAGTAAACTGCAAATACGCCCTACACCACCCACGGACCTACGAGGGTGACCCGAGAGGAGTGCATCAGTGCTTCGACGGAGAGGAAAGAGGGGGAATAGACGTCGCAGGTGAGTGGTGGGGGTGTGCCGTGACTGAGGGATGCTTGAATGTGAATCCAGTTCGTATGCTGCTTGTGTTGCTTGCTGGTTTAATGTCGTGGTGGTGGTGTGCTGTGGTGCGAACGTGTGTGTGAAGTGGTGTGCTGGATTATAAAGACCCACCTGCTGCCTGCCATCGAATTCATCTTCGTCCCCCTCCGGGATTAATAACAAGAGGGGGGCCATGGCTCCGTCAACATGGGGCACATTCCGGTTCCTACTTTTCTTCTCCGTCGGATTCCTTGTTTTAGGAACACTAAAAGGTAAAGTGATGACCAAGAAATCCGCTTACGTGAATAAACACCAAATTTCGGTGTGGTGATTTGCCCTTGAACCGAACAGCTGGACGGACCATATCTTCGTGCTGTCCCCTCGGTTCATGAAAACGTTATATAACGTCATCAGTAGATGCAAATGAATTGACATGTATTATATTTGGGTAAATCCAGTGCCGACTTTAGTAATGAAGTGTCTGCCTGTTGTCCTCAAATAGCGCAGCTGGGGCTGCTCACAAGTTCTGAGGACTGCTACAATTATAAATACGTTTACAATTCAATGTTTATATCCACTAGCCTTGAGATCAGTCGCAGCCATAACAAATGCAACTTTGTTAAAAACGCTCTTATGTTTTATTAAGGAGACTTAATGATAGAACTGAAAGTTAATATAAACTGTCCCAGCGGTACTGATAGGAGTGCAAGTGTGAATTTACTAACCAACTTCTGAATACCCGATGTAATAAATTCCGAAATCATACGCAAATCACAACCTCCGAAGACTCTACATTACCAAGGTTTTGTAACTTGAAGAAGCAATCGTATCCAATTTTGAATTGGTTAAACTTTCCAATATATATTTTAGTATCCACCTATAAAACTTCGCAAGCGAACAGCCGGGGTCTAAATTAAGCCTGAACCCTCCCTCCAGCTGAAAATACCGCAGCTAGCCAGCCATGCGCCCCGCACAAGATTGACACACATTATACATCTTGTTCACACTTAACACCGAACAATACTGTGCGGGTTAGTACTAGCCTGCCATTTAAAACAAACAGGCCTATTTTGACGCCACAGCCTTGCCACGAATCGAAAAATGTGGTCCAGATATAACCGTCACCTACACGCTAGGCCCATTCTGCTGGAAACAGCGGTCCTCTGGAGGCAAGGGGAAGAACTGAGGTCTCCAACGCAATCATCCGGTGGGAATGTGCCCGTATAAGCAAAAATAACACCAGGTACCAATAGGAGTGTGTGGGAAGGAAATATCACAAGTCAGACCAATTAATACAGCGGAAGAGATAAATAATAAATGAAATCCTACATATGGTAAGTCAACATTCTCACACTGAAACAAGTTCATACGACGGTACCAACAGAGTTGCACGGCTGTTTTACCGTGTGACCTGCTTAGGCTATTGTCGTAACACTAGCAGGGGACAAGTTCTTCGATCATTATTCAGGGCACTGGTCGAGTCGTTAAAGAGGCAGGCATTACTCGAATTTCTTGACGTTAATTCCACTTAATTCAGTCAGTGGAATTTTTTTTTGCTCTTTTATGAGGATCTGCCACACTAAGATCCGGCGCTATAAAACACTGACGATCTTATTAAAATGGTTTAAAGCACAAACGCCGTGTAGTCTGATAGACAGGTAGGCCTATCAGCCTTTCGGAGAAACCTACTGGTCCCACCATCAGCGTAATAATATGTCAGCAACTGCTCAGTCTCCAGGCAAAACCAGTATCGGACAGGGCTCAGTTCATTGGACTTCTGAGATGTCTGAAATGAAGAGTGAGCTGGAATCGAGTGGCAAGGAATTAGTCGCTGAAACAATCTCGTATAAGGTTAAGCATAAGAAAGCTATTCTTAGATGTGGCATTCATCACTCCTCTATTCCGACCGCCACTACTTGCACATTCTCATTCATTGCAGTCAAACAGCTATCGCAGTCCAGTTTATGTCTACCAAGTCGTGGTCCATTTACCACGAACTAAATTTCGCTACCACCAAGCTTCAAATTAAGCACAAGGCACTTATAACAAGTACGCTCCAAATTTCAAACACTTTTTAAACTTTGTACACAATGAGAACAATAAGGTGATACCGATATTGTGTCATAGGCTGCTACTGACCCCTCACATGGATATTCACAAAAATAAAGAAGCAAGCTGACACACGAAACCAACAGGTGATCTGTCGCAGCAAAGGCAGAGCAAAAAAATTACCAGAAACGAATAATATACAGCATACACCGACGGCAACTTCAGAGGAAAAAACACCCGGCAGGCCGGGGAGTTCCGTCAGCATACTCTCTAGGACATGGGCTGAACGGTCGTGTCGGTTTTATGGCCTATGTCACGGGCAAACTGCGTCGGATTTGGGGTTTTCAAGGCGGTCACTATAAAGTCTGCAGGTCCATTTTCACTCGTTTACTCCGAACACGTTTGCAACGATTTCCCCAGAAACAACTGTTATCTCTTCCCGATTACGTCGTGTCCTAGTAGACGGTAATATTACAGCCGAAACTGGGTTAAAGCGAACTTCATGTTTTTGTACCATGCAGTGTGACACAATTATGTAATGTTACCAACAAAATGCACTTTTCAAATTAATGTTTTAATTCAATTCTTCTTGTCTTTTACATGTTTTGAACGTCTTATGTTCATCACCAGGAAGGCTATATTGTACGTGCAGCCTTATAGGGTGTGTTTTTCATGCATTTATGCATGAAAAACACACCATATAAGACTGCACGTACAATATAGCCTTCCTGGTGATGAACATAAGACGTTCGAAACATGTAGAATACAAGAAGAATTGAATTAAAACATTAATTTGAAAATTGCATTTTGTTGGTTAACTTTATATAACAGGTTAAAGTGGTTCAGCTTCTACATTAGACAGTTCGAGCACGTAAGGGAAAAAGCCAAAATCCCCAACCAAGAACGTTGGTAGAACTGCGGACTCTAGCCATGGTTATTTAGTGAAAGCTCTCCAGCGAAGTTACAGTGTTCTGGGAATGGCCTGCTGTTCCGCTGTCTAGATTCTAGTCAAGTTCATTACCGTTCTTACAAGATGATCAATAAATAGGATTCCTTAGGCCAAAAACATTAAATGTGAAGTCACTTAAACATTAACTGTAGCTCATTTATTCCACTGAAATATCAAGTTTCAGCATAATCTCAAAACACCATGACGCATTTGTCCCAACTTAGCACGAGAGTTTAAAAATAATGAACAAACATTTCCACTTCCTCATTCAGCGGCCCAAACAAATCAGAGTCCGGTAGCACAAGGTCAAAATCACTGAGTCGATGGTCCAGCAGTTCCCAATGAAAAGACTGCAAAACTTCTGTGTCCGACATGCACAATGTGGGTACAATGTCGAGCTGAAGGGTAGGCCTAACATCTCGCGACATATGTTCACTCTCTTGCCTCATGCAGTCGCGAGTAGTCGCAGCGTGCTGCAGTACGTATCCGCCTTGTTCGTTGTGGTCCGAGGCACGGCTTCAAAGTGGCCGAATCCGTCTGCACCCAAAAATACAGATAAAATAAACTTTCTGCAGAATGACAAAATTTGGATTTTCTTGTTTTGGCTCTCGGTGAAGGTGCGTGTTCCCACTGCATTCCGGTTTGTTTTCCTTTGAGGAGTGACAGGGAGCACCCATGCCCCATGGTCAGTCACTCTCGGACAAAGAACTCGTTTCCTTCTCCAATACAGCGTCGGAGATAAGTACGAGCTCCCTCAAAACGCTGGTTTATCTCCCCTTCCGTCAGAAGTCTTGGTACCCGGCGAACATGTACATGCACTTCGCGATTATCCAGTTCTTCATGGACCTGTCGTGTGCAGTCCCAATGGCAATCCCAAAGCTGCGGATAAATCTCGAATTGCGATTCGTCGGTTTTCCAAAATTAGTTAATCCACTCGTGCCCGTTCACAACCGTCTTCGATGTGGGGGCGACCGATGGGATTATCATCATGAACGCCCGTCCGACCATTTTGACAAGCTGCATTGTCACTAACGCCGTCACCATATACCTCTACCAAGTGACGTGAATTTCGATGGAGGAAAGACGTGCGCCCACAAAATTCGAGTCACACTACGAACTTCTCCATGGACCACGTCTCCATATCGTCGTCATTGCATATTAACTTATCTCATGAAAAAAGCATCTGACTGGCTGAATGACTCTTACGCCATCCATAGCAGGTTACGCCTAATACAAGTGCTATGGATGATCCATTGTAATACTGTCTTTGTCTTCCAACTGTTATTCCATTACAACTCTGTATGCTGCCTCATCCATACCACATCCCCCACCCATACCATCCTCCTTGATTATATTACCCCAATAGCATTTAGTGAAGAATGCACACCACTAAGCTCCTCATTATGCACGTTTTCTCTAACCTCATGTCACTCCCAACCTCACAGACCCAAACATCTTCCTCAGTACCCTCAGTCCATGTTCATCCCTTTAATGTAAGAGGTCCTGTTTAAGACACATACAAAACAACAAGCAGAACTCATATTAACACTTGTAATAATTAAGGTGTTAATTATGAATTATTACACATTAACAGTACAATACTTCAAATAATAATGTTGATTCGCACCGTATGAAACTCCACATAGAATCAGTGAACATACTATTAAGCACGCGGAATGTTTTGAAGTATCTGAGCTGCGCAATTTCAGTCGATGTTGCGAGAGACTCTGAAGAAGCCAACGGTCCACGCAGAACGTTATAAACACTGTAGTGGATGGTCACGATACACATGATGCAGCTCAGGTGTCACGTAACAACAGCATGCACGACCGCAAAATAAACCAAAAGATACTGAATTTCGTTATCGCCAGAGCGCGAGGACACTCCAACACTTCCGTTAACAACAGGCAGGATATAATCTTGAAAATCGCAGGACTTAATAAGGTTCGTCTGAAACAGTTGCCACTCAAGAGTTATGCCTAAGATGCGCCTGGAAAAGCATGTGGGTCATCGTGTGACGTTCCGGCTACCATTGTCCGATTTTAACCACAGCTGCTGTGTCGACAAAGTGCAGTCTCCCCAAAACTTCGTGACTTCATTTAAACGGTTTAGAGTTCTTATATTGTGCGGGTGATAAAATCGAGAAGAATGAGATGGGCTGGGCATGTGGCACGTATGGGTGAGGAGAGGGGAGTGTATAGGGTCTTGGTGGGGAAACCGGAGGGAAGGAGACCAATTGGGAGACCTAGGCGTAGATGGGTGGATAATATTAGAACGGATCTCCAGGAGGTGGGATGTGGGTATATGGACTGGATTGGGCTGGCCCAGGACAGGGAGAGGTGGCGGACGCTTGTGAGAGCGGTAATGAACCTTCGGGTTCCGTGGAATGCGGGGAATTTCTTGACTAGCTGCAAACCAGTTAGCTTCTCAAGAAGGACTCTGCACCATGGAGTAAGTAAGTAAGAGTTCTTATATTCGGGCAAATAAGACAAGGCAAAGCCAAATGCGCTTCCTTTGGAGCTTTTCATTGGGACTGTGCCAAACGTCACTACAAAGACAAATTACTGAGCTACGGCGACGACGACTACCGTGTTGATCCTTCCAAGCAAACAAAATAGTTACGAACTGTGTTTACTGGAATATTAATCCAAGAACCCAGCCAACAAAGGTGACCGACCTTGTCTATCTGCCGTATGTTTTTTGCTTTAAACGAAAAACGTGAAAAATGAGTTACACAGTCACTATGATCGAGATTGTACCACTTACTGAACAACTTCGACAAATAAATCACAAATTTAAATTCTCTTAAATCCAATCTTCTTCGAGGTTTGATACTACATTCCTATTTAAAGGCACAATTCACCCCAGTGACACGCAACAGGAGGCACAGAAGTGGGAGAAGAGGTTACAGCGCCACTCATTCTTAACTTTGGAACAAGATTAGTGTGGGTGGTCAACGCCGCGCTCCGGCTGCATTACCCCCGGGAAAGGGCCCCTGTACCCATTGTACAGGAAGCTGGGTGGGCCCCAGGACCGGTCTGGACGAGAAAGGAAAAGAGAAAATTTCTTATCCCTCACTTGGGTTTGAACCCAGGACCGATCAGCCCTAGCGAGTCGACATTCCTCTATAATACTTCATACTACTTCATATGCTAGGTACGAATGACCAAGTTGTTGAGTAAAGAGAGACCAACTTGATGCCACTTGTTTTATTATTACTTTATTCAGTGCTCAACATGTTTCGGCTGTTAATACATCCATCCTCAGGAGCTTGCGACTAACTCAACGAA
>Ga0123355_10017245_pt1 | contig 11406 bp, 5 predicted proteins | sample TergutEmb28metaG_3_FD_89872 | JGI IMG/M metagenome (GOLD analysis project Ga0123355, IMG submission 89872) | Embiratermes neotenicus P1 segment gut microbial communities from Petit-Saut dam, French Guiana - Emb289 P1 | ecosystem: Host-associated > Arthropoda: Insects > Digestive system > Gut ...
ATGATACCAGAGGCTGTATAATTCAATTTTGACCTCCTGATGATGAGCACATGGTGCTCGAAACATGTAGAGGCATGAAATAAACTTATTGCAAAACAAAAATTTTGTGCATCAAGTTGGTTAATTACTAAGATAAATATACTGAGATGCACGGTCAGCAAAACAAAAAAAAATCACGTTTGTTAAGTACTGAAAGTATGTATCGAAATGCATTTCGATCTCCAAACCCGCGGCACACACGTTGACAACCAATACGCTGAACCTTTGTAATCCTAAACTGCACAACACCAACTGTTGGTTTTTATTGGACGTATTTACTGGCTACGGGCAAAATGATTCAGGTTGATTTACTTGCTAACGGTTTGACCTGCATTATGAATCTCTGTTGACGGAAATATGCAGCTGCCCGATATTGCCAACGTGAAAACACAGATGTCACGATTCGTGATGCAACCAAACGTGACGGAACCCGCCTCAATGTTCCCTTCATTGTTGTAGGTTTAATTAATAAGCCTTCTATATTTTTTACCTTTGATTCATGGCTTAGCGTACGATTAGTATGAATGTCTTGAAGCCTGAGGTTTGTGACACATTCTTGACTGAATGCATGGGAGTGACTGAATCAATCACCAGCCCAGGGGTGCACAATTTCCGTGCGCCAGGTTGCCCGAGCAACTAAATTTTGTACGGTGGCCCTTAATATTTTGGGGTCCGCTGTATTAAATTTGGGGTCACCTTTCTGGCGCCTAAAATAATGAAGTGGGCCCTACATTTTTAGAAAATTTTGCACCCCTGAAATAACCAACAATATTTTAACATAACTCCAAATCTTACGGCCCGCCATTCGGCACCATCCGCAGCTAGTTCAAACATATTCTTATTCCAGCGCTTTTCAACCTTTTTTTCTTCAGGTACACCATGACGAACATAATAGATTACGATTATCACCAGGTACTGGCAATATTAACAGCACACAGTTTGTACGTTTCTCACCTACTTACGGACTCCATGGAGCAGAGTCCTTCTTCAGAAGCTAACCGGTCCTCAGCTAGTCAAAAGATCCCCCACCTTTTGTGAAACCCGAAGGTTCATTACCGCATTTAAAGAGCCCGCCATTTGTCCCTATCCTGAGCCAGATCAAACCAGTCCATACCCCCACATCTCACTTCACAGAGATTCATCTTAATATTATCCTCCCATCTATGTCTGGGTCTTCCAAATGGTCTCTTTCCCTTAGTTTCCCCACCAAAACCCTGTATAAACGGTTCCACTCCTCCTTACGTGCTACATGTCCCGCCAATCTCATTCTTCTCGATTTTATCACCCGAATAACATTGTACTTTTCTAGTTTAACTTTATTAATACTGCGTAAATATTTCTCTTTCCATTTAAATACATTTAAACCATTTTTGTAATGAGAACAACGTCTTTAACGCTGAATTCAGGAAAGTACTATTTCCAAATAACTTCGCATGCCACCCTAGGTACGCAGACCACCTGTTGAAAAGCACTGCCTTAATCCTCAAACTCTGGCTGCCTGAACCCCACCTTACCGTTGTTTCTCCATCTTCCCCGTCTTGTCAGCTGTGTGGCCGTATCCCAGTAGATATCCTGGCCGTATCCCAGTAGATATCCTGGCCGTATCCCAGTAGATATCCTGGCCGTATCCCAGTAGATATCCTGGCCGTATCCCAGTAGATATCCTGGCCGTATCACAGTAGATATCCTGGCCGTATCCCAGTAGATATCCCACTCAGAATGCCGTACGTTCACCTTCCCGTCCTCACCTTACACGTAATTACAAATCCGTCCCTGATTTCACTGCCCTAACGTCGATTATAAAGAAGATCCCCGTTTTCTCAAATGACGCCATGTAGACCTGTATACAGGTACCAATGTTTCGGAACAGCTTGCTACCTCATTTTTCAAATTAATCCACTTCTTCTGAGACTACCCTGGAAATGAAGAACGCAAATTCCTCGAAGACGCTGGTACTGTACCTATATAACAATTTACACGGTATCATATCCAAGACGACAACTATTACAGTCTACATATGTCACTGTCCTGGATGTCAGAAATTATTTTTCCTGTATTTCCTTAAGAGCTCACGCCAGTCTTTGTTTCAAATAAAACAGACACAATTCCCCTACTTTAAAGCTTTTAATTCACGGAGTACCTGGAAGCCATTGTGTTCTCCTGGCGGAACACAAGAAGAAGCTGATTCCCCCTTGTGCAACAGGGCGTTCGAAAATTCGCTGTGCAGTTCAACACACACCACATTATACAGTATCGCACACACAATTCGTAACCACTGCACACACTATGCAGGCGGCGTTTTGCTCATGTTCTTCCAAGTTGTAAATTCTACGACCTGTGGAACTGCATCACCACACTCTATCAGTTTTGCTAGGTCTTACACGACTAATTGCCGTGGTAGTAGCAAGTGCACAGTGGCTTTTCGAACGCCCTGCATAATTCGAAGTACCATCAACATTACCAGCTACAGATGCATCGTATTTTACATTTCGATTATGCCCCCAGTTAGATAATGGACTCTAATACAGGGTGTCCCACTCGCTACCGAACCTGGCATTTATTTAATAATTTTGCCACTAATGAGGATATTGCAACGAAATTTGAAGCGGTCTACAGACACATTCCTCTTCATTTCTCACACAACGAACGTACTCGTATTCAAATTTCGTTGCAATATCTTCATTGGTGTTAGAATTATTAAAGAAATGCCGGGTTCGGTAGCGAGTGGGACACACTGTACAAGAAATAACGGGGGAAATACAAGAATGAGAAAATTATAAACATTAATGTATTTTTTCTGCGAAGCGTAAATGGCTTTTCTTTTGGAGGACAATAACTCGCAGAACAGTGATTTTGACAGGCAATTTTTAGTGCTGACCTCCAGTACAACGACAAGTTTAATCGAAAATTCTTGCACTAGTTTCACGAACAAAAAGTGCGTATGAGACATGCAGACGTCACACATTGCAGCAAACATGTCCATAGCGGAGGGTAGAGGGGAAACTGGTTTAAACAATAAACTGGGAATCGGGGAACCTAACAATTTAACGACGTGTCTTGTTACTTTCATTACAGATTATTTACTGTATGACATTATTTACTGTATGACATTATTTTCTCCCGAATATACACGATACGAAGACATTTCGAATTCGCACGCTGAATAAGGCGCTGGCTGTTTGCATCTTCAAGATTTACAGAAACCTTATTGTGGCCGGTTGTTGATGAGACGCGAAAGGCCAGATTCAAATGCTAAGAGACGCGGCTAGTTTACCAGAGAAGATAACCCCGCACACAGCTTTATCTTCCTACACACCAAGAAGCAGGAGTGGAAGAATTTTCTAAAAATCTAAAGGCCAGAAAGTTCAGAAGCGTGACATGTAGCAAGTTCCATGATGATGACCTACAAACATTAGGCGCCGGCGTACAAAATTTAGTTGCAACAAAGACATGGCGCCTGGGACTTCTGCACCTCTGCCATAAGCGGGCCTCAAAATATTCGTAGTCAGGATGGCATTATACCCCAGAGGTCCAGCGTCTATTTCGTAGTTGGATATTACGTGAAGGACGCATTATTCCAGCTCTTGTCATTGCTAAACATACCTATGTACAGCATGGTGCAGTAGAATGCAGTTATTTCAAAATGTGTCTCTTATACGTTTCAGCAAATCCGCGCCATCCTCTGGGGAACAATATACACATCCTGGGAGGTACAATACCCCTAGCCATGCTATCCTGGGAGGTACAATACCCCTAGCCATGCTGACAATTCATTAGATAAAATAATTTGATTTTGAAATCAAATGGCTTCCTTTACACTAGAATCTTATTAAGTTAATGGTGGAGTGAACTAGGCTACGGGCTAGATTACCGAGAAATCGTGGATCGATTCCCGGAAAGGGCAAGGGATTTATTACCTCTCCCAAGCGGCCAAACCAATCTAGCGCTCACTCAGTCTCCGGTTTTACTGACACCGGGAACGCTTTCCCAGAAGGGTAAAGCAGCTGGGACATGAAGTAAGGAATGAGTGGAGCTACTTCTCCACTCCCCAATATGCCTTAATGGCGCCAATAGGGACAACATTACCGCTACGTTTGCAGACAGGCAGGAATGCACCACCGTTTGCGGAACCCAAATGTAACTTCAAAACTTGTACTCAGCAGACAGAATGGCTGGTCACCTTGCAAGTGAGGTGAAAAAGAGAACTACAGACACAAGTGTGGTCTGAAAACCTCAGAGGACGAGATTCGTACGGAGATACGGGAGTATAATTCTACAGGAGAATTCTGAGGTGTGTCATTCCCGTTGTGTGTAGAAAGCCTAATGGTGAGGTAAATTTCAGTCATGAAACACAACTATAGTAGTATGTTTTATGATGGTATTTAATAGCAAAGAAAATAACTACATGTTTCGGCCAATAGCTGCCATCTTCAGGTTATTACAATTTTGCTCAAAGAGTATCACATATATGATATATTTTGCTCAAAGAGTATCATATATATGATATATTTTGCTCAAAGAGTATCATATATATGATATATGATATATATGGCACTCTTTGAGCAAAACTGTAATAACCTGAAGATGGCCGCTATTGGCCGAAACATGTAGTTATTTTCTTTGCTATTAAATACCACCATAAAATATACTACTACAGTTGTGTTTCATGACTGAAATTTACCTCACCATTAGTCTACAGGAGAATAGTGAAAACACTAATTTCGGATATAAATAGGTCACGAAGGTGGCTAAGATTAAAATAATGTCATTTTGTGAGCATAATTTTGAACCTACGGTTCCCTGACAAAGAGAAATGCCTTGGTCGGCCAAGCAGCTACAAAATAATAAAAAATGTACACGTTTATTTGTTAGAATTCGCAGCTTTCCCGAAGACATTCCACATGAAAACGGTTCAAATCAGGAAATTTTTGTAGCTCGCTGAACTGCAAAATAAAGTTCCTTTTTAAATTATCGTTGCAAAATACGAGCAGAGTAACACGTAAACAAACACTCTGTAAAAGCCTACGTTCATATTTCTACGTTTCTAGTTTAAAAAACACGACTCGCAAACAAACGCTTTATATTGTAGTCGTATCTGCTTTATTTGCTTGTTTATATGAAGTTGTTACATTTTGGTACACAAACTAGGTTCCGAGAGGGAGCAGAAACCGGTCTCCTTGCTGTGTCGTCATGAAGAACCTGGAACCAGTTCGACAGGCTGTGTAAAAATGCAACCGCTGTCAAGGAGAGCAGTTATATATAGCACCGGGTTCTGTCCGATCTTACTACACATTACAATGACAAGACCTTGAAAGTGACAACAGTTCTGTGGCTGTTTGAGCTATAAATTGGCATAATTTGACATCACTTGAAGATCAGAAGAGGACTGCGCTATTCTGGGTTATTACGTAGCGAGTAATGCTAATTTCTTTCGTATAATAAAACCAACTAGATACACTAAATGCTCAAATTTATTTTTGGAATAAAATTCTTCATGTTTCGGACAGTTCCTCTGTCCATCATCAGGTGTTTTTCACTGTACACACAATGGTATACGTCACACAGGTTTGTTGACAGCTTGCGAGCAGGATCAGTCCTGATCCTGCTGTGTGTGCAGTGAAAAACTCCTGATGATGGACAGAGGGAAATGTCCGAAACATGTAGAGTTTTATTCCCAAAATAAATTTGAGAAACTAGTGTATCTGTTTGGTTTTATTATAAGAATTTATCCCGATGCACGGTCACCTGAACATCAAATCAGGCAATTTCTTACCGACGTCTCGGGACAAACTATCGGTCCCATCTAAAAGCGTCAAAGGTTGTCCCGAAACGTCCGTAAGAAATTACCTCTACTCGCTACGTAATAAATCAAGAAAAGCGCAGTTCTCAGCAGTTCGCAGCGGAAGCCTGAAATCAAGGATTTAGAGATCAGTTCCCACGTCACAGCGCGCTGTTCTTCATTAACACAACTAGATTAACACTGTGTAGGTACATAATGGCTATTTACTTTAAGAATCAAGCAGATCATACCGTTCAAATACACTGCGTGGACAAGATTTGACGTGGCGTGGGGTGCGAGTGACTGTGATTTAATGAGTTAAGTAAACGTCCGACATTTTCAAATTATGATGCAGCGGACACGACTGTAATATTCTAGACTAATCCAGCGATAAGGCCGGGCTTGCATGGTGCGAGTAATAAAATAAAATATTAATACAGAAATAAACTTCTTTAAACTTCGATTCCTCACATGTTTGTGCGTATTTGTGCGAGTGTTGAAGATAATATTAGAAAAGTATTAAAAATGTTTCGGGCACTACTATGCCCATCATCAGGAGCTCGCGACTATGATGTTGATTACCACATTGATCGTTTCATTCTTGGTTTGCTGTATGTTGGAGTTTGGGTGCGGTTAGGCTGGAGTGGTGTACGGTCTGCAGCCTGCAGCCCGGACACCACTCCAGCCAAACCGCACCTAAACTCCAACATACAGCAAACCAAGAACGAAACGACCAATGTGGTAATCAACATCACAGTCGCGCGCTCCTGATGATGGGCATAGAAGTGCCCGAAACATGTTGAGCCTACAAGAAGTACAATAAAATAACAAGTGGCATCTAGTTGGTTTTTTATTCTTCAGTTACAACAAATATCTTATTTTGTTCGCACCCTGCTTCCCATTCCGAAGGCTACGGATTCAAACCTGGAGGCGGATATCCGGAATGAGTTTGTTGCAGTTTTCCTCGTTCCCTCCAGGCAAATTTGGGGGTAGGACTTCTAATTAGACAAAGACAGTTTCCTTCCATATCCTTTCCGAGTTTTATACATTAATTATTCTACCATTTCACACTACACATACTGAGCTACCGACAATGTGTTAGATAGAAGATAAATTAATCAAGTTCAGATTACGGTTTTCTGCAAAGGACAGAATCTCAGGCTACATTTATAAATTACACATTATAACCTACCTATGAATGCATGGGATATGAAAATTTAAACGTCACAAAAGAAATTTCTCAATTCCGGGAAAATAACCAACAGTATATTTAGATATCTGGGGAAGAATACAACCGAATTCCGATGCTAATCTGCAGGGCAGTCGATGGACAGTGACCTGAGATGGAAGGACAGAACAGTGTACGGGCTTAACCCGCGCTGTTGTTTCTAATATGTCCCATTCGGAACATTCTTGCTAGCGAGAACATTCAATGTACCATGACTACCTTAATGTGCCCAGCGTTCGCTTTTAAGCACTTCCCGGGAATAGCACAATTTCCTTATACTTAATAAAGGGTCAGCAACATAACAAATAGTTACAACTACAGGTAGGTTTAGTTCTCAAGTACGTATCTTCAGCATTAAACCTGTAAGAAGAACTGAAGTAAAACACACGCCATGACAGGTGCTAATCATTACACTTGTCAAATTTTAAAATCACCAATCTAAATTTTTCTAGACAACAAAACTAAATATGTAAGTACTGTGCCAAAGATCAGAAGCCGGAACGATTAGGCCAAGGACATGACCGAGCAGCAGGGGAAAGAGAAAACATCCCCATCTCCGAGGCGTCACGACGGGCTCTGATACCCACCACAGCTCCTATATAATTCCCGACGGTACAGCGTCTGGCGTGAAGGCTCGACCACTCACTCCCATCTAGTGCCCAAAGTTAAGAAGCAGTGGAGCCATATTTCAACTCCCGCACACGCCTTCATGGCATGCCCAGGGCCACTTTGCCTGCACCTGTTGAAGAGTTCTGATGTTTACATGTTAAGACCATGGAATGACAGACATAACGCGGAAATTAAGCACACTAGATCCTTGGGTTCTACATGTACAGTCAGTCCCCGATTCGGGCAAATGTGGTTACGAAGTTTAAAAGGTATGCAATTCTAACAAGAGTCAAAATTTGGAAATAATAATATTTTTGACACGAGAGCCAAGTTTTCCCTTGCTGGAATGGAAGCTAAGTGAGACAAAAGTCGCGGAAGAATACTGCTGGGCGATAACACAGGCGGAGGGGCGGTAATGCTGCGGCCGATCATCCTACATTGTGTTAGAGTTTGGATATGAAAATGAATCCCTTCAAAATACACATAAAGTTTAGCAAATGAATATTCAATTCCGGCTTGCGCAAAATTTGACTTGCGGCGCACACTGCAGAACGTAACTACTGCGCAAGTCGGGGAGTATATGTACTCCGCAATACAGCTATGTTCTTTCTATGGCTATTTTCCATTACACAGCTAAACAGAAACAGCTGATATGGAAATTCCTTTTTCGAAGGTGTGGTCGGGAAGTTAAAATCATATTCAAGCTAACTGCTAAAAACTGAAAAAGCAACCGTGTGTCTGAATACACCATTTTTCAAAACCTTTTATTCACATTGAAAACCCCCCTACTACACGTAGCTTCAAACTCCCCATTTGACGACAGGCTATACATATGTATGGGTTCCCTATGTTTCTCAGGAAACACAGAGACTACTTCCCGAACAGCTTCAACTGACTGGTCTTTATAACAGAGACACGTTTTCTGTGCAATTCCAAACTTCAGCCTTCAAACAATTTATAAGTTTTATATATAACCGAGCTCTTTCACCTTTTTATGTTCACAGAGATGACGTATCAGTAAGGCGCGAATCTGATTTTCTGACATTTAATGAAGCATCCGTACAAATCACGCCACAAAACGAAACACGAAAATTCGCGCTCAACACATTCCTATTCAATTAATTAGATTTATAGACCTACGTATACTACGCACAAACACACGCGCGGGTAGGTGCCTGTGCTTTTAGATATTTAGACCCATTTTACTGTTATAAAAGGCCTACACTATACGAAGTACTCATATCGAGGGGAGTTACGATTCCTGTTTCCCTCTATACGCAGTTAACTTGAACAAATTGACGGGGATTCGCCTGCATAGTTGTCTTTCGTCTTGAAATTCGCTTCGTCGGAGTCCCTGATCCCTGACATCAAACAGCAGAACTGAACAAACTCTTTATTATCGGGGGTCCACAAAGTTCAGGCGCCTGGTCGCGCGGGCAACTAGATTTTGGACGCTGACGCCCAACATTTTCAGCATAATTACATTTTTTTCCTTACGCCCAAAAAAGTGTGTCAGTTCCGATCTACGGAGCAAGAAGTGGCACATAACAGTACGGTTCACAGGTCAATCCCCAAATTTGAAATCATCCGTGACACGTTTCTCGCGGGAAAAAACTGGAGGTGGTTCCAATTTTCGTCAAAAATTTGTAAACCCCTGGTTCAGGCGTAACGTTTTACGTAACAAGTTGCTTTTTTAGGGCGTACAGTTGTACTTCTTTTTAACACACATTAACATCACCCAACCACTCCCGGCCGTTTACAAATATTACATGAAATTAGTACTCACCGGCAGTTAACGTGAGGACGATGCAAAACACGGTAAAATGTAACCAAAATTCCATTTTGCTTCCTGATACGGTCGCAAATCCTCTTCAGAATGTTAACTGCAAACGTCAACGATACTGCATTTGACTAGTTGTAAGAAACCATTAAAATACATCACGTGTGTTGTCTGAATCCCTGATGAAGCACTTCCAAACGGAATGTATTGGAATGCGTTGGTCTTCCCGCAAGACACCAACACACACACATGCACGCACGCACACACACACGTGTACAGGATGTTTATTAACTTTCAAGTCACTGCAAGCAACACTATAGTTCGTTCAAAGATATAAAGACAATATGCAATAACTTTTGACAAAGTTGCCAGGCAAATACCGTAGCTGTGGTTTGTCACTTAAAAAACACACAACAAACTAAAACACCAGCAGACACTTTCAAAACGTTCACCACACCTTACATAAATTCACGCTGATTATTTTTTAATTAAATACATGTTTTATAATATGTTCAGATGATAAAACACTTATCACATTAAAGTCTATGTGTTAATTAATAAATAAAATAAGTATAATGAGTCAGTGTAGGCTGTTTGAAACAGCCGCTACTTTAGGTGTTTAAATTCCCCCGTTTCACCCGTCTGCGCCGGAGAGAGCGATACCAACACACCAGCACTCCACGCAGCAATCCTGCCTAATGCGGTCCGTTGGCGAGGAAGCCAACTCGTTCAACAACCAGTCCTGCCACCTAGGATCGCGCGTCAGCCACTGACAACGTGCTCAACAGACAGTAACCCCAGTTGCGAGTCTTGATGACTTGCCCGGACTCCAACCAACGCGCGAAAGAAACCCGCCAAAAAATGTTTGCAATATTAGTGTTATTGCTGTTACATAACATGTCTGATTTTAGTGCTGGGGCTCAGAACTGCGTTGCAGGCAAACATACATGCGCTTTTTCATTTGCTAGCATTAGTGTTACGGGATGAAGATCACACCAAAACGCCGGTTATGTGGTTACGAAGTGAATCGCCGACATCTGAAAGTCTTTATGTCGTTCGTCATACGCGTAGAGCTATCAGACGTGAAAATGGAACCAGGCGTGTTCTGTATGTCAGTCCGTAGATCTGTTTCAGAGATTTAAACATAGTCACACACATAGCATCATTACGACAAAGACACTTTCTCCGTTCCCTATACTAGAGCCGTGCACCAAAACGAGAACACAAATTTGGGCCGCTGGAACACTGAGACAGCGGGTTAGAATTGCTCTCTTTACATTAACATATGTAGGCTGTTGGTGCTGTGCAATGAAGGAAACTTTATGACGAGCCAATCTACTAGAGAATGTAGTTTTTAAAATGTCTGCGCCATTCTGTGACACTGGGATATTGCTATCAGACGCCCGAACGGGAAAAGCGTGTTCTGCTCAGCAAAATTACCATGGACAAAGTACATAACTGTTTCTTAGACAAGTTGCTTGTGAAATACGAGTAAACTTCCGGTTCCTGTGAGTATCTATATATTTGAATAAAGAAAGGCCAACTTGATGTCACTTCCTTTATTATTTCACTATTTAATGCTCAACATGTTTTGGATGTTAATACAGCCATCCGCAGGAGCTTGCGACTTATTTGTTGAGTTATTTCATGGGCTGTATTGATCTGGTTTGTTGTGTGTTGGTGTTACGTTGTGGTTTGGCTATGTTGGTGTTGTATCCGTATGCAGGCTTCAGCCTGCATACTAATACCACACCACCACAGCCAAACCACAACGTAACACCAACACACATCGAACCAGATCAATGTAACCCACGATATAAATCAACAGATAAGTCGCAAGTTCCTGACGATGGATGTATTAACATCCGAAACATGTTGAGCATTAAATAATGAAATAATAAAGCAAGTGACATCAAGTTGGTCTCTCTTTATTCAACTATCAAGATGATGCACGGTCCAATAAACATAAGA
>Ga0123355_10017246_pt1 | contig 11406 bp, 8 predicted proteins | sample TergutEmb28metaG_3_FD_89872 | JGI IMG/M metagenome (GOLD analysis project Ga0123355, IMG submission 89872) | Embiratermes neotenicus P1 segment gut microbial communities from Petit-Saut dam, French Guiana - Emb289 P1 | ecosystem: Host-associated > Arthropoda: Insects > Digestive system > Gut ...
CGACGGGGAAATTATTGATGAAGTCATGGTTTGCCCGTTGCTTGCGCCGCGTTCTTACACAAAGGAAGACACTGTGGAAATTTATGCCCATGGCGGTATGGTTGTATTGCGAAGCGTTTTAGACGCTATGCTTCGTGGAGGTGCGCGGCTTGCCGAACCGGGTGAGTTTACAAAGCGCGCCTTTTTGAATGGGCGCATAAACCTTACCCAAGCGGAAGCGGTAATGGATTTAATAAATGCAGGAAGCGATGCCGCCCGGCGTGCGGGGTTAAGGCAGCTTGGCGGTGGCTTATCCCGGCGGGTTGAGGGCCTGCGGGATAAAATTTTGCATTGGCTTGCGCATATCGAACTGAGCATCGACTACCCCGAGCATGAAGAAGAAGCAAAAACCGCGGCGCAAATATTAAGTGAAGGCGGCGATGTTATTGCCGGTTTGGAAGCCCTGTACAAAACCGCCGCCATAGGGCGGATGTTGCGGGATGGCATAAAAACCGCGATAATAGGCCGCCCAAATGCAGGTAAGTCCACACTTTTGAATGCAATTTTAAGCGAAGACAGAGCCATTGTACACGAACAAGCCGGCACCACGCGGGATATTTTAACGGAGCGTGTCGTTGTGGGCGATGTTCCACTACTGCTTATGGACACGGCGGGAATACGCGAAACTGCCGACCCTGTAGAAAAAATTGGCGTAGAAAAAACCCTTGAAGCCGCACAAGATGCGGAACTAGTACTATATGTAATAGACCGTTCGCAGGGGTTTGCTGTTGAAGATGCGGAAATGCTGGAGCAGCTAAAAAGTAAGCCCGTAATCGTGTTATTGAATAAATGCGATTTACTCTGCCCTATAAATGACTTTGTGGAAAATGTTTCGTTCCCTGTTATAGAAATTTCCACTCTAACAGGCAATGGGCTCGACAAATTATATGCGCAAATGCACCAGTTATTTCTATCAGGCATAGGTGATGCAAACAGCGACGCAGATATAATTACCCGCGAACGCCATCGTATTCTGATAGAACAAGCGATATCCCACGTACGCACAGCAATGCAAGAAATAGAGCAAGGCGTTCCGGAAGATTTGGTTTCTGTAGGCTTGCGCGCTGCGTACATGGTGCTTGGCGAAGTTTTGGGTGTGGAAGTTGCAGACGATATTTTGGATAGAATTTTTGCGGAGTTTTGTGTAGGAAAATAAAATGTGAAAAGATGATTTTTGTGAAACACATAGTCGTAATAGGCGGCGGCCATGCCGGTTGCGAAGCCGCATTTGCGGCGGCACAACTGGGGCAAAAAGTAACGCTGTTTGCGCTTAGCTTAGACAGCATTGCCCTTATGCCCTGCAACCCATGTATCGGCGGCAGCGCAAAGGGGCATCTTGTGCGCGAAATTGACGCGCTTGGCGGCCGCATGGGCAAAGCCATAGATGCTACATTTATACAAAGCCGTATGCTTAACGCAAGCAAGGGGCCAGCGGTGTATTCCCTGCGGGCACAAGCGGATAAGAAGCAGTACATGGCGCATATGAAACAAGCCCTGGAAAACGAGCCGCTTATCTCCCTTCGTGAGGGCGAAATTGTTGATATCATAACGGAAAGCGGCAAAGTTACAGGCGCAAAAACAGAGTCTGGCATAGTAGTGCCTTGTGATACGGTTATTGTGTGTACAGGAACATACCTAAACGCGCGGTGTTTGTATGGCGAAACCATTACCAATACAGGCCCAAACGGGCTGCGTGCTTCTACAAACCTTAGCGGCAGCTTAAAACGCTTGGGCATGAATCTACAACGCTTCAAAACAGGAACACCGGCCAGGGTTCATAAGCGCAGCATAGATTTTTCTAAGACGGCCATCCAACCCGGGGATGACAAAATTGTCCCTTTCTCCTTCGAAACCGACCCTGCATATATTGCGCGTGACCAAGAGCCTTGCTATTTGACATATACAAATCTAATAACTCATGATATGATACGCAAATCCATTCATCGTTCTGCCATGTACAGCGGGCTTATACAGGCCACGGGTACGCGCTACTGCCCTTCCATAGAGGACAAAATTGTGCGGTTTGCAGACAAGGACAGGCACCCTGTTTTCATAGAGCCGGAGGGCCTAAGCACCGAGGAAATGTATGTGCAAGGCATGAGCTCTGCCCTGCCGGAAGATGTGCAAATGGCGGTGTACCGCACCATCCCGGGCTTAGAAAATTGCGAAATTATGCGTCCTGCATATGCCATCGAATACGATTGTATAGACGCGACGCAGTTGTCTTTGGGGCTTGAGGCAAAGCATGTAAAGGGGTTGTATTTTGCTGGGCAAATAAATGGAAGCTCTGGCTACGAAGAAGCTGCAGCGCAAGGCCTAATGGCAGGCTTAAATGCCGCCGGGGCAAACATTGTGCTGGACCGCGCTGAGGGCTACATTGGTGTCCTTATAGACGACCTTGTGACCAAAGGAACGAAGGAGCCATACCGCATGATGACCTCCCGTTCGGAATACAGGCTGCTTTTGCGGCAAGACAATGCGGACCTGCGCCTTACGGGCAGGGCTTACCATGCGGGCAACATTCCGGAGCCGCGGTATCACATGTTTTTGCAAAAGGCGTGCGCTATCGATGCGGAAATTACAAGACTGTCGGGCATTACATTAAGCCCCAACGCGGTGAATACCATGCTTGCGGAAAAAGAAAGCGCGTTGCTTGCCTCCGGCGCAAAGGTAACAGACCTGATAAAACGCCCGGAAATAAATTACTACGACATTTTGCCATTTATAGAAGCCGCCATAAAGCCCGAAAACATGCCCGGTTATATTTGGGATGCCGTTTGCGAGCAGGTGAATATTCAGATAAAATACGAAGGATACATTTCCATACAAATGGCGCAAGCCGAAGCTTTCCGCAAAATGGAAAACCGCCCGCTTCCGCCGGATTTGGATTATGAGCGTATCCAAGGTTTACGCCTAGAGGCACGCCAAAAACTGAATGCCCTACGTCCCGTTAATTTTGGACAGGCCTCCCGCGTGACAGGTGTATCACCAGCGGATTTGAACATTCTGATGGTGTATCTAAAAAGCAAGTAAACATGCATTTGAAAGGGCCTATTTGAAGGGGAAATGAAACCCCAAATAAGCTTAACGCATATAATGCTGGGAAAGGATTTTTCCTGACCTTGCGTACATACCCGTCTTTTGGGCGCAAGAACAAGAACTGTATTCTTGTTCCCGAAAGAAGCGGAAGCGGGCTTTGCCTGCTGTAGCGGCGGGGTTTGGGGCGGTGCCCCATTATAAATAGGAGGAATCCCTTTGAAATTTCCGTTCATAAAAATAACAAGGCACGAGCCTTCCCCATATATTCACATGGAGTACGATGCAAGCCAGCAAGTGGTTTCCCGTTTTCTGGATGCTGTGCGTACCAACCCAGACAACGCTTGGGCGTTTGTAAGCAAAGTGTATTCCGCAGGGCTTGATCTAAACGAGCTACGCGAATTGCTGGACGCAGGCATACAGCACGTTAAAATAGCCACATATGTAAATCCGCCAAAAAACTGTTTAACCCGCAGCTTTTATGTAAGTGACAAAAGAAAAAAAGTGCGCAAATTGCTGCACCTCCACATGGTTAAAGAGCCCGATCACAATGGTAAATGGAAAATATTTGGAGTGGAGCAGGAAGAATGCAGACGGATTTGGTGAAAAAATGGGCAAGTGAAAACGGTATCGCGGTAATAGACGCCGAGCTTGCCCTGCTAGAACAGCACCAAAGCATGGTGCTTGAAACCAACAAACACATGAACTTAACCGCCATAACCGCCCCAGAGGAATTTGCCGTTAAGCACATAATCGACAGCCTTACGCTTTTGCCGTATATTCCGCAGGGGGCAATGATTGCAGACATTGGCACAGGCGCGGGTTTTCCTGGGCTTGTGCTTGCAATAATGCGTAAGGATTTGCATGTGACACTTGTGGATTCGTTACGTAAGCGGGTCTTTTTTTTGCAGGAAGTTGTAAGCAAACTGGGGCTGCATAACGTGGAATGTGTGCATACCCGGGCAGAGGATTTGGTGCACGCGGGCAAAACATTTGACATATGTACAGCACGTGCGGTTGCCCGTATGGACAAGCTTGTAAGATGGGTGCTGCCAATTACAAAGCCCGGAGGCACATTTTTGGCCATGAAAGGCCCAGATATATCCGAAGAGCTTGAGAATGCAAAACCCGCCCTGGAAAAGCTGGGCGGGTATGTTAAAAGTGTTGATTTAATAGAGATTGCGCCGGGGTTGACACATAGCATAGTGGTTATCGAAAAATCCCCTATTCGACCCAAGTAACTTTTTCTTCCTCGTATTTACCGCGCGGGTTTGGGAATTCGTCTTTTTCGCCTATGGCTATTAGGCAGAATGGGATTTCGTCTGGGGCGGTGCCAAGCACGTTTGCTATGGCTTCCATTGTGGTTTCGCGCGGGTAAACGCCGCACCAGCAAGAGCCAAGCCCTAATGCTTCCGCTTGAATTAAGATGTTTTCTGTTGCAGCGCCGCAGTCTTGTGGATAAAAGCCATGCGGTAAGCCATTTTGTACATCTTCCTGGCTTTTGGGCAGTGCTACAATGGCAATACATAATTGCGCGGTGCGCATCATGCCTGCCCAAGGGTGAACGTCCGCAAGTTTGTTTAGCAACTCACGGTTGGTGATGGCAATAAAACGCCATGGGCGGGTATTACATGCCGATGGGCTAAGCATTGCCGCTTCCAGTAAAGCGCGGGTTTGTTCTTTTGTTACGGGTTTTGATGTAAATTTGCGCGTGCTGCGCCGTGTTAAAATGTGTTCTAAAACCATGGTTATACACCTCCGAATTTTTATAAAAGGATAACAGAAAACGTGCTGGAGTGAAAGTGGAGAATAATTTTTTGAATTTTGGTAATAGTACAGTAGACATGGTGGTGGTGGTGGTGTATACTATGTGTATAGCGTTATTGCTATACAGTAGTAAAAAAACGAGAGTGCTAGTAACACCCTCGTTTCTCTGGTCACATTATCCCTAGCGGTGATTTAGGCTGGACTCAAGTTTTATCGTGAAATGTTAATGAACCGAGCCGTCCACTGCGAATGGGCGGTTTATTTCTTTTTGTGTTTTAGTTTGATGAGAATGTCAGCAAGCTTTACAAAGATTAAAATCACTTTGACCACTATCGCTAGTACATCCAGCATAGGTTTTCCTCCTTTCGGAGTCCAACCTTAAAACACCGCCCAAGACATACTTGTACATATGATACGGCAGTTTTTTGCCTAAGTCAATGCTTGCAGCAAATCGTTAGCATTAGTTGGTGCCGCTTTTTGGCGGCTTAATTTTATTCTCCAGCTTAAACCATTCCAGAATCACCTGAGCATCGTCAAGTGTGGGGTCGCAAAAATAGAATGGGTGCTTGTCGCCGAGTTTTTTTGATGTTTCCATAGCATCGGGAAATCTTTCTGCCAGTTCTGTTGCAACTTCGGGGTTCGTTGTGAAAACTTTCTTCAGCGGCAGCCTTATAACCAGTGAGTATTCAAGCGTACCCGGCGGCATATGAAAGCGTTCAAGGTAGGATTTATCGCTGCCGAAGTTCAACCATTCTTTCGAACCCTTCTTGTATACAGTCCCCCAGTGATGGGAAAATCCATGCTTGATGGCTTCGTCGTGCAGCCAAAACATCACTTCGCGCTGTGCTTCCGGCAGCCAATCCGCATTCGCCAAAAAAGCGATATCGTGGGTCTGTGTTGCGGGGTCTTCTACATAACGGTACGAAAAGCTTGATGGATTAAACCAATTCATTTTGTAACATCCCTCAAAACAATCATCGCCGCATTCTCCGCAGCTTGGCGCACCGTTGCTGATTGGTTTGCAGTAGTCTTTTAGTACGTTTATTACATTTGGGCTGTCGGGGTATGACATTGAAAATGTTTCAGATTTGTCCTCAAAATTTTCGAAATGAAAGCCCATGGCTGTCAGCCCGTCAATCACTTTCTTGACCGTACCCTTTGGACGCTCTTTAATGCGGTCGGCGTAGTCGAAATGATACCGCTCCATAACGGATACATCGTCTTCGTGGCTGTATGGGTTGACTAAAACGTTGAAAACTTGCATCACATTGTTTTCATAGCCCCATTCGGCAGGGTTGCGCACGATGTCTTCGTGAATGGAGATGATAATCCCTTGCAAAGTGGCAAATGCTTCTACATACTCGGCGTTGGTTAGCTTGGTTAGACGTTTTGGGTCGATTTTTGTGCAGGGCGAGATGATAACAGTCTCTCTTGCACTTTTTCTATTGCCGGCAGTGATGGTGCTTGCAGAATCTTCCCAATTGCGCCGGAAATATTCCTGAATGGCGTTTTCAAACAATGGAGATTCTTTTGCGCAGTAGTTTGAGAATTCCCGCAAGAATTTTCTTGCATTTTCTAGAACGGTTACGCCGTGATACTGGTTATGCATGTAGGTTTTGATGGTGTCGGGTGTGGGTTCTGCATCGCCTAAAATATCCAACACTTCATTAAGTGAAGCCATGTACTTGTCGATAACACCCTGCGCACGGGAAACGCTGCCGCTGTGCGCCCGCTTCTTCTTTTTCTCAACCAAGTAACTGCGATATGCTTCTTTGTCAAACCCTTCCCAATCCATATCGCCCAAGCCCAGAGTTGCTGTATCGCTGAAAAATTGAGTCTGCATGATTGCAGCCCGCGCCGCTTGCTTTATTTCCCAAGCCTGGCGGATTTCTTTGACGTGCTTCGTCATTTCGCGCTCCATGGCTTTCACTTGCGTTGGTGTTCTGCCAAGGATTTGTGCCAGCAGCGCACAGGCTTCTTTTTCACATTTTGCCGCTTTTCGTATAAGCGCGGCTATTTTTTCACGGGTTTCAATGGCGCTCAAGCCGTGTTTTTCCCGTAGCTTGCTGATTTGCGGGGCATAGTCTGCCGCGGCTTTAATCAGGCGGGCGCATTCCCTAAATTCCGTCGCTTTATCAGGGTGTTTTTCTGCCATCATATGCATGTAAGCCGCCGCATAGCCGCGCTCTGCCAGCATTTTTTCTGCGTCTATCTGTTCACCTTCACCATTGTTTTGGAAATATTCATCTTCCAGTGCCAATGCCCATGCTTCGTATGCGGTTTGTCCGCCATAGAAAATATCGCCGCCGTCATAGGTTTCGATTTCGCCTGTAGTCATAAGCATCAGGGCGTTTTCCAGCACGTCATTGTCTGTCGTGGGGCTGACGATTTCTTCGCCGATGGACATCACCGTCTCGGTGGTATCCCACCAGTTATCCTTGATAAAGTAGCCGGATTCGTCGAATGTGCAGCCGCCCCAGAAATCTTGGAACAAGCTCCAGCCCAGCAGCGTTTCGCCGTTGTTGCGATAGCCTGTGACGATACAAGCCTCCGGCGGCCCGACAACGCCTAAGGCAATGACAGGGCGGCCGCAGTCAATTTCGGACTTGATTAACGCCATGGCATCATTTTTGTCGATGGATTTCATGTGTTTCTCAGAAATCTTAAACTTGCGCCCCGCGCCTTTGAAGGCCAATTCGAAAGGCGCTCGGTGCTGGGTATAGGTGAATCGTATGTCTATGGCGGCGATATTCCAGCCGTTTCTGTCCCAGCGCTGGCGGAATGCCGCTCCGGAATAGGCCATGATTTCTGTATAGCTGATGTTTTGCCCCATGTAATTCAGCACGGCTTGCAAGCACATTGGGAAGGGCAGGTTTTGTGCCTCTCCATCCGCTTCACGCCCAAAATATACTTTTGGTACACCGTATAAAACACAACTGCTTTCAGTTTTTTTCATTTCTCCCATTTCGTTTACCTCCTTGATATGTTGAAGTGTAAACATTGAATTATCGACCGCCAGAATAACCGGCGCATACACGCCCGGGCATATGATTCTTCGCCCGCACAAATATGCTGACCGCTTGAATTGCGAAGGCGTTAATCCCGTGTTGCGCCGGAATGCCCTTGCGAACGTATCGGCATTCGCAAATTCGTATTCCAAAGCAATTTCTGTTATGCTTTTTTTGGAATGGCGAATTTCGAATGCGGCGTTGGCAATTTTCCGCGCAAGGATATAACGAGACAAAGAAACACGGGTTATTTGCTTGAAGAAGTCGCGTATGTGATGATATGAATAGCCGACGGTATCTTCTAATGCGCTATAGTCAATGTTATTCTTTATATTTCCTTCAATTCTGGCGGCAAGCCGGCAGATATCGGTTACATAATCCAAGTGGCTCACCCTCCTGTTACTCTATCTTCCGGAAGTAAGGCTATTATAACAAATACAAGCCGACGTTTTTGAGGAAGTTGCTGTATGCTAAATTACTTTACATCGTTCCAATTTGCCAGCGTCTGCCGCATGTATCCCACAACGTCTACATCGTATACGCTTTTTAACAGTTTGCCGGTAATTATATTTTTGCCAAGTCCTTCAATTTTACCGTCACGCATGGCAAGCACATTTTCGCTTAGCCGCATGGCATGGTTTATATCATGCAAAACGCCTACGATAGAACGGTTATTGTCCACCGCCCACGCAATTAAATAATCCAGCAATTCTACTTGATATTTAAGGTCAAGGTGGTTTGTGGGCTCGTCCAGCAAAATAATGTGCGGGTCTTGTGCAAGTGTGCGGGCTAAAAAAACCCGCTGCAATTGCCCGCCGGAGAGTTTTGTAATATCTCGGTCTTTTGCGTCCAGCATGTCTACGGATTTTAGGCAGTGCGTTACCATTTCTTTGTCCTTTGCAGATACCGCTCCCAAAAGGCCGCTTTTTTCGTGAACATACCGCCCCATCATCACCGTGTCGTATACAGAATAGGAAAAATACAGCGGTGACATTTGGCTGAGCATTGCTATTTTTGTGGATATCGCTTTGCGTTTCATGCGGTTAAGCGGCTTGCCAGCCAGTGTAATTTCGCCTTTATATGGCAGCAAACCTGCCATCACTTTTAGCAAGGTGGATTTGCCGCAGCCATTGGCCCCAATAATAGACATGTTTTGCCCCGGGGTAATTTCTAACGAGATATTGCGAATGACATCTACGCCGCCGTAGCCCGCGCTCACGTTTTCAAGCTTTAGCACGCTTAGCCCCCCTGCCCCGCGAAAAATATACATACGCAAAAAACGGTGCGCCAACCAGTGCGCTTACCACCCCAACAGGTAGTTCTCCGGGGCTCACAACGGTGCGCGCTACAAGGTCGCAAAGCATCATAAACGCGCCGCCAAAAACGGCAGACAGCGGGATAATCAGCCTATGCCGTGCCCCAAATATGCGCCGCACAATATGGGGCGCAACCAAGTCTACAAAGCCTATAATCCCAACAAATGCAATTGCGCTGCCCGTAATTGCGGCAGCAATGATTAGTAGTATCCACTTGACTTGCCGTAGGTTAATGCCCATAAGTTGCGATTGCTCTTCGCCAAAAGTCATGATATCCAGCTCCCGGTGGTAGCGCAGTGCAAGTAACATGCCTACAAAAGCCAAAGGGGCTAAAATAGCGACGGGGTTCCAACCGCGCCCCAAAAAACTTCCCATTTGCCAAAAAATAAGACGCTGTGCAGACTCCTGGTTTAAGGCCATTAGCAACGTTGAGATAGAGTTAATAAAAAGCGAAAGTACCATTCCCACCAAAATGATGGTGTTGTTGTCCATTCTCCCGCTGTCCATTTTTGATGCCATTGCAATAACAAGCAAAATAGTAAGCATACCAAAAACAAACCCTAGGAAGGGCAAGGCGAAAGAGGCGATGTTAAACATGAGAACAAATGAGGGAATTCCCATAAAAAGCACTACTGCGGCCCCAAGCGAAGCCCCGCTGGAAACCCCCAGCGTAAATGAAGACGCAAGTGGGTTGCGCAAGACCGATTGCATAATAGCCCCGCTTACAGCAAGCGCCGCCCCAACAATAAACGCCAAAAGTGCGCGTGGCAGGCGTATTTCCCACACAATATTTACACGTGTGGCAGCGATATCGTATAAATCGCCCATGCCAATAGTACGCGCGAATATTATACGAATAATGTCCCCGGGCGGTATGTTTACACTGCCGATAGCAATGGCAATAACAAATATAACGCCTAAAGCCGCAAGGGAAATAAGTATTTTTGTGGTGTTCATCAGTACACCTCTTAGTTAAAATAGTGGTAACTATATCGCTAATTCAACTGACCCGGTTATCGGGCCAGTTGAATGGGTAAAGCATAAAAAATAACGCCCCTATTTAGCGGCGCGTGTAATAACACATCGCCTCGGCCGGGGAAGCCACGAATAATTAGCGTATCTGACTTATCGGCTGCAATGGATATCATTGCGCCGCATCACAGTGACCCGTTCGCAGGGAGTCTCACCCTATTCCGCTGGTTGTTTACATGGCAATTATACACCGCAGAAAATGTTCACACAACAAAAATTTAATGCAACCCCTTGCATTTGATACTGTCCTGTGATATTATCTACGGCGTTGGGAGGGTTCCCGAGTGGCCAAAGGGGACGGACTGTAACTCCGTTAGCTCAGCTTTCGAAGGTTCAAATCCTTCTCCTCCCATCCCCCCATTTAAGCCTTCGTCGCACTATGCGATGGGGCTTTTTTCATAAGTAATGGGGCGTAAGCCAGAGGCGGTTTGGGGGCGGGCAGACGGCTCCTGAAACTTGCTTTTACAACGAATATTTCAGAGGTGACGTAAATGATTAACCTATCCAAAGCAGAGGCAATCATGAGCAAGTACAACAAAGAGCCCTTCCATGTTCAGCATGCACAGGCGGTATCTGGTGCAATGGGCTATTATGCAAAAAAGCATGATCCGGAACGCGAAGAATACTGGCGCATAGTGGGCATGCTCCACGATACAGACTTCGAGGAATATCCCGACCAGCACTGCGTAAAAGGCGAGGAAATCCTAAAAGCCGAAGGCGTGCCTGAAGATATCATCCGTTCTGCCCTGAGTCATGGCTGGGGCATGACAGGCTCACGATATGAGCCGCAGCACGAAATGGAAAAAATTCTATTTTCTATAGATGAACTCACAGGGTTAATTGGTGCTGCGGCATTAATGCGCCCAAGTAAAAGTACCTTGGATATGGAGCTTTCCAGCTTGAAAAAGAAATTCAAAGATAAAAAATTTGCCGCCGGCTGTTCACGTGAAGTTATCAGTAAAGGCGCAGAAATGCTTGGATGGACGCTGGACGAGCTGCTCAATGAAACATTGCAAGCCATGAAGGAGGTCGAACAAAATGCATAATGCATACGACGTATTAAAAGAAAGAGGTTTTATCGCCCAATGCACCCACGAAGACGAACTGCGCGCACTGATGGGCAAGGAGAAGCTTACATTTTACATCGGCTATGACCCCACCGCTGATAGCTTGACGACCGGACATTTACTCACGCTCATGGCTCATGC
>Ga0123355_10017247_pt1 | contig 11405 bp, 9 predicted proteins | sample TergutEmb28metaG_3_FD_89872 | JGI IMG/M metagenome (GOLD analysis project Ga0123355, IMG submission 89872) | Embiratermes neotenicus P1 segment gut microbial communities from Petit-Saut dam, French Guiana - Emb289 P1 | ecosystem: Host-associated > Arthropoda: Insects > Digestive system > Gut ...
CATGCGATATTTCAAGCATTTTTGCATTAGTTGCAAAATCCTATGGATGTATGTTATACTTCGGCATGTGAAATTTTTTAGGAATTTTTCAAATGTAAGAGAGTTCAATAAAGTAGACTTTTTTGGACAAGTTCTTTACCATTTGTATCACCTGATATTGCTGGAAGGAGTGGGGATATGGCAGATGAATCAATCACCACTATAGTTACACCATATCTGTGTGTAACTACTCATGTTAAAAAGTCAACATTGGGTGTATATCAACGCCATATTGAAACCCATATAATCCCTTTCTTCAAAGATATGCATTACAGCCAGTTAAACAAGGAAATTCTTCAAGGTTTCATTAATAATGAACTTATGGGGCTGTCTCTAACTACTATACGAAGCATATTTTATCTTCTAAAAAACGCCTTAAAAGGAAAAGCATCACTGGATGTTTTTAATGTGGAGTTTCTGAACTGTTCAAATGAAGAAGAAATCGAATCGTTTTCAATTAATGAACAAAAGAGCTTTCGGCTAAAGCCTCTGATGATATACTCGTGAAACGAAAGACTGTTTGATGTAGGGGACACGCCCCCGCGCGTCCCGCAAAATGACGGAGTGGGCGGAACGCGCAGGAGCGCGTCCCCTACGGAAAATGTATCGTTTCACGAGTATACCAATTATCTAGGAATTACTTTATGCCTATATACAGGAGTTCAAATAGGAGAACTGTGTGGCTTGTTGTGGAAAGATGTTGATTTTGAAAATCAATCAATTCATGTAAGACGCACAATTCAGCGAATTAAAAGCACAACAGGTGACTCTAAAACTGAATTAACATCTTTGGAGTACCACGGTAACACACCAGAGCGCGTTATACCATTGCCCCAATTTATTATGACTTTACTGAAAGATTACAAGTCAATTTCAGAAAACGACTACATTATATCTCGTGGTGACAAACCCATTGAGCCACGTAATATGCAATATCATTTCAAGCGTCTGTTAGAAAACGCTAATGTTAGCCAAAGAGGGTTTCGTGCCACACGACATACATTTGCTATTAGAGCATTAGAGAGTGGTTTTGATATAAAAACTCTTAGCGAAATATTGGGACATGCTTCACCAGTTGTTACACTAAAAAGTTATTCTCATATGTTAAGTGAAAGCAAACAACGGAGCATGGAATCACTTGTTGCACTGCACTGATAGGAGTTGCGTGATGATGTATGGGGTAAAGCATGAAAAAACTTAGTGTAATCATCCCTCTTTACAATGTCGAAAATTATGTTGCAAAAGCAGCAAACAGTATAGCATCACAAGCCTTTGATGGATTGGAAGTTATTGTAATAGATGATGGTAGTACAGATAATTCACTGGATGTTTGCATGGAACATTTAGGAAGTGTAGATACTGTAATTATCCAGCAGGAAAATTTAGGGTTAAGTTGCGCACGAAATGCAGGAATACAGGCTTCTTCTGGTCAATACATTTTGTTTTTGGATTCTGACGATTTCTTACTTCCTAATGCATTTGAAAACATACTTCATCTATTAGAATCTAAAACCCCAGACGTATTATTTGGGAGATATTTACTTTGGGCTCCAAGCAAAGGTTTATGGGGTAGCAATCCTTATGAATTTATCCCACCCGAAAATCATCACAATCGCACAGAATATATTTTGTGCGATTTGCCAGACCCTTCATGGAATGCATGGCGTTATATATGTCGTAGTGATTTTATTAAAAAAAGAAAGATTTTCTTTGAAGATGGCATGTTGTGCGAGGATGTTCCTTGGACATTGGATCTTTTGGAGCAAGCTGATTCATTATCATTCTTGCAAGAACCATTTTATGCGTATTATCACAGGCGTTCTAATTCAATAATGAATACTTTAAATTCTCAACGAATTATCGACCTTAACAACATAGTTGGCATACGTCTTTTGCTCTACAAAGACAGACCCGCAATTTACAAAAAATTAGTATGGCAATCGTTCTTTTATATAAACGAATACTGCTTATTCAAGCGCAAAGATAGAAAAATAATTTGGGATAGTTATAAAAAAATATTACCTTTATATCGTAACTCCGTCGCTTTTACCCATAGAGTGACTGGGTTATTCCAAAATCATATATTGTTTCATTTATTGTCTGTGATGATGTTCGCAATCAGGCAAACTAGACGCACTTGGAAGGGGATTATTTTATGGATAAGGCGGACAGCCAACCTCTGATTAGTGTGATTGTACCTGTGTATAACACAGCAGAATATTTGGGGCGTTGCATAGATAGCATACTTGCACAAACATATTGCAAATTAGAGATTTTATTGATAAATGATGGTTCGACAGATTCCAGTGATGCAATTTGTAATGAGTACGCCCAACAAGACAGCCGTGTAAAAGTAATACACAAAGAAAACGGCGGTGTTAGTTCTGCAAGAAATGTTGGACTAGATATCGCACAGGGCGAATGGATTGGCTTTGTTGATTCTGATGATTGGATAGAGCCAACTATGTATAAAAATCTACTTGAGGCAGTAGTTGAAGCAAAAAAACACATTTCTGTTTGTGGATATGTGAAACTACACCTTGGTGGGTGGTACGAAGTACAAAATGACAACAATATACCAAGTATCTTATCTCCAAATGAAACTCTTGGATATGTATTACACCCAGATTGTTTTGAAGGATTTTTATGTAATAAGTTATTTTGCAGAACATTGTTTATGTGTGAAACAGGTTCTATCTATAAGTTAGATGAAAGTTTGCATTTTTGTGAGGACTTACTGTTTGTTATTCATGCAATATTGCGCTCCAATGGAGCAACTTATGTGCCTGATGCGTTGTATCACTATTGCTTGCGAGAACAAAGTGCAATGAGTCTTTTGAATGAAAAAAGAGAAACTGAGCTTATCGCAAGACAACATATAGTATCACTAATGAAAGACGTTAATCCTGAATATGCAAGACAAGCGTGCCTAAGTTATGCAGACTCTGCAATTAGCATGTTGTACATGGCAGGCTATCAAGGGGTGTACAGGAAAGGGCTTATACCCTTTTTGAGGAAAGAATCCTTACGTTATGGGGCAAGATATTTTTTTTCAAAAAATATCAAAACAAAAATGAAGTTTCGAGCTATGCTTATAATAATATTTCCGTTATTAAGTGCTATGATATGGCAATGGGCAAGACGACGTTTTGGTATTACCTGGTATTCTTCGCAAGTATCCAAAACCAAAAATTGAAGGAGGTAATTTTCATGGGTTTCTACCAACAGAGGAATATTGAAGAACATGGTCATCCTTATAAAATTTCTGTTGTCATGGCAGTTTATAATGTTGAGCAGTATATTGAAGAGGCAATTGATAGCTTGCTAGAGCAAACTATCAATTTTGAAAAAAATGTGCAAATTATTTTAGTTGATGATGGTTCTCCTGATAATTCTGGTCAAATCTGTGATGAATATGAAAAGCGATATCCAAACAATATTGTTGTCTTACACAAAGAAAATGGTGGTGCAGCATCAGCCAGAAATGAGGGGTTAAAACATGTAACAGGGAGATATGTTAATTTCATGGACCCTGATGATAAGATGTCAAAAGATACTTTCAATAAAGTTTATAACTTCTTTATAAAACATGAGGAAAGCATAGATGTTGTATCTATTCCACTTTTTTTCTTTGAAGGTTCTCATGGTGAGCATCCACTCAATTATAAATTCAAAAAGGGCACACGAATTATTGACTTGAAATGGGATCATGATGCTATACAAATGTCATTGTCAGCAGCATTTTTTACATTACGCTCCTTGGAAGGTAAACTTATGGACTCATTACTTCCTCACGCTGAAGATGCAAAATTTCTCTTTGAAGTTCTGATTGACAAGCAAAAATTGGGGATTGTTAGTGATTGTCGTTATAACTATAGGAAGAGAGTAGGTGGCGAAACATCGCTAATACAGGGGGCTGTAGCAAAGAAGGAAAACTATACTGTATACCTAGAGAGATTCTCTGTTTGGGTTTATAACTATTGCTATGCTAATTTGGGTTACATTCCACATTATGTTCAGGCAATGATTATGTATGATGTCTCATGGAAGGTCAAATTGCCAGATTTCCCAGAAGGTTTGTTGTCTTGTGATGAAAAGGATGAATTTTTCCGTTTGTTGCACGAAATTCTAGTTCATACAGATGACGAAATTATAAAAAATGTTAAGCATACCTATATTGACCACAAATCATTTATGTTTTATTTGAAATATGAACATCATGGTAAGGTAGTTCAACAAGAAGATGGTAAATTTGCACTTATGTATGGTTTAACAAATTTAACTTACTTAGAAAATCATGCATGTCAAATAGATTTTATAAACATATCAAAAAGTGCCATACAAATAGAAGGTTATATCGCTGTACTTGGTGGAATTGAAACGGAAAATGTATTTTTGCAAGTAAATGATGTGTTATTTCCCACAGATTTTATTGATAGGAAGAATCATGAGTTTGCTCTTGGTAATATTGCAGTGTTCAGGCGAGGTTTTAATTGCGAAATCCCCCTAGATAATATCACTCAAAATGATAATGGTTCTATTGAAATACAGATTTTTCATCAAATTGCAGATGGGATAATTGTTAAAAAAGAAAATCTAAGATTTGGCATATTTGCTCCTGTTAGTCGCAGCCTTAAATGTTCTTATTTTTATAAAGACTCATGGAAATTAACTGTTACTAATTGCTCTCTTAATTTAGAAAAATGTGGATTTTGGGGACATGTCAAATCTGAATGTCGTTTGCTAAATGAACTATGGAAAATAAAAAAACCTGGCTCAAGACGTGCTGTAGCATCTCGATTGCTCTGTCGTATGGCAAAACCTTTTAACCAACAAAATACTTGGCTTATTTCTGACCGTATGACCAAAGCAGATGATAATGGAGAAGCATTGTTTAGATATGTTAATGAGCAAAAACTTAAACGCAAACCAAAAACATACTTTGCGATCAATAATGATACTTCAGATGCAAACCGTATAAAAAAATATGGTAAAACAATAGATTTAGGTGGTTGGGCATACAAGTTTCGTATTTTATTAGGTGCAACTGTTGTGTCTTCACATGCAGACCAAATATATATTGACCCTTTTCCAGGAAGCAGAGAGTTTTATGCAGATATTTTGCATGACTCAAAGACAGTATTTTTACAACATGGAGTAACACTACATGATGTATCTGGATGGCTTCATAAATATTGGAAAAATTTCAATTTATTCATTACAACATCTGAGAAGGAATATTACTCTATTCTAAATGGGGCTTATTTTTATGGCGAAGATGTAGTTAAACTGTTAGGATTCCCTAGATATGACCTGCTTACTACAAATCCTAAGAAATATATAACTATAATGCCTACATGGAGAAAAGATTTATGTACTGCTCTTAATCCAATAGATAACATTTGGGAAATGAAATCTAATTTTGAGAACTCTGAATATTTTTTGTTTTATAACGAACTATTAAACAATTCTCAACTTTTGGATATATCAAGAAAACTAGGTTATACTATTCGATTTATGATACATCCTTCTATGCAAGCATCAATAGACTATTTTGAAAAACGGGATGATGTTGTCTTTTTGGATATTCATTCATCTTATCGAGATATCTTCTCTGAAAGTGATTTAATTGTTACTGATTATTCATCTATTGCCTTTGACTTCGCATATCTACGCAAACCTCTCATTTATAGCCAATTTGATAGAGATAGTTTTTATTCAGGTACTCATCTATATACAGGAGGGTATTTTGATTTTGAACGTGATGGATTTGGAGAAGTAGAAGTAACTCTGGATGATACTGTTAATCGCATTATTGAATATATGGAGAATGGTTGTCAGCTAAAAGACAAGTACCTTAAACGTATTGAATCAACATTTACATTTAACGATAAAAATAACTGCCAACGTGTATATGAGGCTATTTTACAAATGAGCAATAAATAAGGAGGCGTGGGGCTTATGTCTCTAATAAGTACAATTGTAAACCGCTGGAGTCAGTATAACTTCATTTTTGAAGAATTGGTTAAGCGTGATTTTAAAAAGCGATATAAGCGAGCGGTGCTTGGGGTCTTGTGGAGCTTGTTGGGTCCGTTACTGCATATTTCAGTGATGGTTTTAGTATTTATTCAGTTCTTTGGAAGGGATATACCCCACTTTATAGTGTATGTATTCTCTGGTCAATTAGTATTTTCGTTTTTTCGTGAATCAACAAATCAAGGTATGGCTTCGCTCATAGCCAACAGTGGTATTTTTACAAAACTCAAAGTGCCCAAATATCTATTTTTGTTCTCTCGTAATGTATCATCTTTAATTAACTTTGGACTTATGCTGGTGATTTTCTTCATTTTTGTTGCGATTGACGGCATATCGTTCCATCCACGTTTCATTATGCTTTTATTCCCTATCATTAGCCTGTTAATATTTAATATTGGTGTCGGGTTAGTATTGTCTGCGCTTTTTGTATTCTTTAGAGATGTACAATATCTTTATGACATATTCACAATGCTTTTAATGTGGTTATCAGCAATTTTTTATGATGTATCAACATTTTCTGAAACTACACAACGGTTGTTTTTGCTCAACCCTGTTTTTGCACACATACATTATTTCCGTTTAGTTATACTCCATGGTGTAACTCCAGCATGGCATATACATTTGATTTGTGCAGGTTATGCGCTTGGGGCATTGACAATAGGGGCATTTTTCTACAAACGATACAATTATCGTTTTATTTATTACATGTAGAAAGGTATATATGACATGACTGTAAAGTTAAGCAATGTGGGAATACGTTACATGGTAGGAGATTTCCGAGATATTGGCTTCAAAGATTATGTTATACAAAAGTTTAAAGGTCAACATAGCCTTAAAGAATTTTGGGCAGTTGATAATGTTACATTAGAACTTAATGAAGGTGATTTTCTTGGAATAGTAGGAAACAATGGCGCAGGTAAATCCACCCTATTAAAAGCTATTTCTGGAATAATGCAACCATCAAGAGGGCATATTGCTGTCAATGGTGTAGTAGCCACGCTTCTGGAGTTAGGTACAGGCTTTGATGGTGATATGACTGTTCGTGAAAATACCTTTTTACGTGGAGCTTTAATGGGTTATACCCGTAACTTCATGAGAGAAACCTATCCTGAAATCATTGACTTTGCGGAACTACAAGAGTTTCAAGATAGACCATTTAGGCAACTCTCTTCTGGTATGAGGGCAAGATTAGCATTTTCAATTGCATGTTTAGTTAAGCCAGAAATTTTGATTTTGGACGAAGTGTTAAGTGTTGGAGATGGTGGTTTTAGAGAAAAAAGTGAATCGCGGATGAAGAAAATTATTGAAAGTGGTGCTACAACACTTTTTGTGTCACATTCATTAGAACAAATAAGAAAATTATCTAACAAAGTGTTATGGTTAAATAAGGGCAAACAAATGGCTTTTGGTGAAACAAAGGAAGTACTAGACCTCTATGAAGCCTTTTTAAAAAAACGCCATTAGAAAAATGAAATAAATCACTAAAGTGGGTGTCATTGTATATGCTTAACCATGAAGTAACTTTAAGTAAAATATCAACCATGATTGAACAGATAAGAAACAAAATACCAGACAGAATTCTAGCAATATGGGATTCGTGTCGCGTTTATGTAATATATACAATTTTGTTTTCAATTATTTTTCGAATCGCATTTTCTCCTTTTTGGGAAAATGACAGAACATTTCTATGGAATAATGATGGTGTTGCAGGCTATTTTCCACACTTACACTATACAGGAAGATTTTATCGAGAAGTAGTTAGAAACATATTTGCGGGTAATTTTTCATTGCCACTGTTTGATTTCCGACTTGGTCTTGGGGATGATGTGATTCGTTATACACATCTAAGTATTGGTTTTGATTTTTTAAATGCATTAAGCATTTTTGTACCCTCAAGATATACAGAACAACTATTTAATTTTACAGTTATAGCTCGATTTTACCTTTCTGGTTTGGCGTTTTTGCGTTTCTGTAAATATTTAAAAGCTACTGATTCACATGCATTAATCGGGGCTTTTGCTTATATTTTTGGTGGTTGGATGCTTATTTCAGGGATTAGACATACGTTTTTCCTCCATGCAACGATATGGTTACCCATTGTAATTCAAGAATTAGATAATACTCTGAGAGGGAAAAAGCCTTATTTATTCATTATATCTGTCTTTTTACTAGCAATGACTGGTTTTTATTTCTTATATGTTATTTTACTATTTTTTATACCCTATGTAATAATACGTATTCATCACTTATATCCTAATGAGTGGTTAAAGAAAATACTAACAAGGGGAGTTTACGCAGTAGCTATGGTTATGACTGCATTATTGCTTGCCGGTGTTTATTTGTTTCCAGTAATTATGTTTTTCTTGGAAAGCACTAGAGTCAGTAATATTAATGTTGACACTCTTGTTCGTTTTAGCGCGATAGAGTATTTAAGTACATTTATGCATGTTATAGGAGGTCAACCAGGATATCATACAATTGTATTTCCAGCATTAATTCTTATCGCATTAATGTGGTTGTTTTTTGGAAAGAGCATGTGTAAAAATGAAAATTCTGATCGAAAACATTTATTGGCATTGGTAGTAGTTGTCTTATTTGTTAGACTCATACCTGCTGGTAATTTCATGATGAATGGATTTGGTTATGTTTCATTTAGATGGTCATTTCTTATTTCGTTTGTATTGTCTATTGTCATAGTTAAATCATTACCTTTTATAATAGATATCAAGGGTAAATTGTTTTATATCAGTTTAGTAGTATTATTTTTATATGGTTATTTTTCTATTACAGAGGATTTTGCTCGTAATATAAGGTTTTTATGGGGATTGGCAATGCTTGCTGTTACACTAATAATTCTCGTTTATTCACAACACAACAATCAAAAATATTCAAAAATATTCAAAAATATAATGTTGCTTTTAGTTGTTGTGATAAACGTTACAGTTAATGCTTACTGGTGGAATAGAGATGATATTGGTGGAGGAGCTGTTCCGTATAGGGCAATTGGTATTGTTAATGATAGTTTTGTGCATTTGCCTGATTCGATTAGACAACCAGAGGATTTTCATAGAGTTGATGTTATTGCTTCACAGGCTAACAATTCTTTTGTCCGAGATTATTTTGGTCTTCCAGGTTATATAAGTGTGCAAAATCCTTATGTAATGGAGTTGTTAAGCCGTATGGAATCTGCACACAGTGTTCCATTCTGGATTCACAACTGGGATAATCGCACCATATTAAAATCATTAACATCAGTACAATATAGTGTAGCTACTTCTGTTAATAACATTAATCGAATACCATATGGATTTGTTGAGTCAATAATAGAAGAAGATTATCCATTGTGGATTCACAGTAATAATTATTTTTTACCATTTGGTTTCACTTATACAAACTCATCTGATATATCTGTTATTGAGCATAAAAATCCTGCGGAAATACAGGAAATAATGATGCAATCAATAATATTAGAAAGGAATGACTCAAATACGTCAATCCCTGATTTAACAACAATGAATATTCCATTCACATATACTCTTAATAATATTAGATGGAATGATTATTATTTTAGGGTTCTTGCTAATAATTCAATTCATATAGAATTTGAGGGAATTCCCAACAGTGAAGTGTATATTAGATTGATTGGATTTACAAGTAATGCACGAGCTTCTGCATCCTTTAATGTTATAAGTGAAAGAGATACAAGGAATAGAGCGGTATCCTTTTGGAGGGGTAATTATTACTCTGCTATACATTCATATTATGTTACTGTTAATATGGGTTATTTCGCGGAGCCAATTAATGAGCTAACAATAAATTTCCTAAATGCTGGGTGGTATCATTTAGATGCAATTGAGATTCTAGCTCTACCATTTGATAACTTTCAACATAATATAGAATCATTAAGAGTTACGCACATTACGAATCTAAACCTTCATGATAGTTATAGAATGCCTGGTTTAACCAGCAAAATAACAGGTGAGATTTACCTAGATGATGGTCGTTATCTTTTTTTGAGTATACCTTACTCTCGTGGTTGGCGTGCTTATGCAAATGGAAATCGCACACCAATATTACGTGCAAATATAGCATTTATGGCGTTGGAATTGGAGGCTGGACATCATGAAATTGAATTGAGATATCGTACTCCTGGTTTACTCCCTGGTGCGATACTCAGTGTGTTGGGATTTGTGATATTTGTGTTAGTTATTAAATATCATAAGCATATTGTTTCTTTGCTTGATAATAACTGTATGAAAGGTGATAACAAATGAAAGTTGTACTACTGGCAGGGGGATTTGGTACCCGTATATCAGAGGAATCTCATCTAAAACCAAAACCTATGATAGAAATAGGTGGGAAGCCCATTTTGTGGCATATTATGAAGTCATACTCTCACTATGGTTTTAATGATTTTATTATATGTTGTGGTTACAAGCAGTATATGATAAAGGAATATTTTGCAGACTACTACCTTCATAATGCAGATGTAACATTTGACTTTACTAATGGAAATTCTATGAGTGTTCAAAATAACACAACAGAACCTTGGAAAGTAACTCTTGTAGATACTGGATTAAATACTATGACAGGTGGGCGCATCAAAAGAATTGCTTCTTATGTAGGAGATGAGACATTTTTGCTTACCTATGGTGATGGAGTATCCGATGTAAACATTCAAGAATTGGTAAAATTCCATCAAAATCACGGCAAAATTGCAACAATAACAACAGTTAATATTGAATCTCGCTTTGGGGTTTTAGATGTAAAACCTAATGGAGCAATCAATTCATTTAGAGAAAAATATTCAGATGATGGTAGTGTAATAAATGGTGGATTTATGGTTTTAAACCCAAACATTTTTAATTATATACAAGATGATTCTACTATCTTTGAACGTAGCCCCTTAGAAAATCTAGCAACTGAGGGGGAGCTAATGGGTTATCAACATAATGGCTTTTGGTCGTGCATGGACACCCAACGTGATAAAACAAAACTTGAAGAATTGTGGGATTCAGGGCAAGCTCCTTGGAGGGTATGGTAATGGATACAACATTTTGGAAAGGCAAACGAGTCTTTCTCACAGGGCATACTGGCTTCAAAGGAGCATGGCTTAGTTACATGTTAACAACTTTTGGTGCAGAACTTACGGGATATTCGCTTGAACCACCTACAAACCCAAGTTTGTTTCATATCTGTAGAGTAGAAAATAACATGCATTCTGTAATTGGGGACATTAGAGATATAAGTCATTTACAACGCGCCTTTCAAAATGCAAAACCAGAGATTGTTGTACACATGGCAGCACAACCAATAGTGCGCACAAGTTA
>Ga0123355_10017248_pt1 | contig 11405 bp, 11 predicted proteins | sample TergutEmb28metaG_3_FD_89872 | JGI IMG/M metagenome (GOLD analysis project Ga0123355, IMG submission 89872) | Embiratermes neotenicus P1 segment gut microbial communities from Petit-Saut dam, French Guiana - Emb289 P1 | ecosystem: Host-associated > Arthropoda: Insects > Digestive system > Gut ...
ATCCAGTCTATACCCCCCACATCCCACTTCCTGAAGATACATCTTAACATTATCCTCCCATCTGTACTGGGTCTCCCCATTGTTCTCTTTTCCTCAGGTTTCCCCACCAAAACCCTGTACAAGCCTCTCCTCTCCCCCATACGCGCCACATGCCCTGCCCATCTCATTCGTCTTGATTTTATCACTTGCACAATATTGGGTGAGCAGTACAGATCTTTAAGTTCCTCATTATGTAGTTTCCTCCACTCCCCTGTTACCTCATCCCTCTTAGGCCCAAATATTCTCAACACCCTCAGCCAACGTTCCTCCCTCAATGTCAGTGACCAAGTTTCACACCCATACAAAACAACAGGCAAAAGTATAGTTCTGCATATCTTAATCTTTAAATTTCTGGATAGCAAACTGGAAGACAAAAGGTTCTGCACCAAATGATAGCAAGCATTCCCTGACTTCAATCTGCTCTTAATTTCTTCCTGAATAGAATTTGATTTGTTAAAGTTGTTCCCAAATATTTGAACTCTTCCACCCTTGCAAAGGGACTATTATCAGTTTTCATACTGTGACTTTGTCCTGCATTCTGATCTTGAGACATGACCACGTACTTAGTTTTATCCACATTTACTTCATGTCCAATCTCCTTCTTAACCACTATCAAAGCTTCTGTGTTTTCCTTTACAGTATGTACGCTTTCTCCCAATATATTAACATCATCGGCATAAACGAGATGCTGGTGTGTACCATTTAATTTCAAGCCATCCTGGTTTACCTGAACCCTCCTAATGGTGTACTCTAAAGCAAAGTTGAAAAGCAATGGCAATAGAGCATCTTCTTGTTTCAAACCATTCCTAATAGGAAGCATGCCGGACAAATTCTTGCCTACCCAGACTCTGCTGTATGTTTCAGACATATTTTTATTAGCCTTACCAGTTTCATGGGGATACCGAACTCAATAAGAATATTATACAAGACCTCCCTCCTAATTGAATCATAAGCTTTCTGGAAGTCTATAAAGAGCTGATGCACTGCTTCATTGTGTTCCCATTTTTTCTCAAGTATCTGATGAATGCAGAATATATGATCAGTTGACCTGCTGCATTGAAATCCACATTGATGATCCCCATTAATTTCCTCTGCATATGGAGTTAACCTTGATAGCAGGATGTTGGATAAAATTTTATACATAGTTGGCAAAAGTGATATGCCTCTATAATTACAATCTGTTTTTATCACCCTTCTTATAGATAGGTACAATGATCGACTCCTTCCACTCCTCGGGCAGTTCCTGCCTTATTCCAAATAGAAATAAGTTTATGAATCTCACAGCAAGTTGTCCTACCCCCTGCTTTAATCAATTCTGCTGGGATCTGATCAATACCTGGTGATTTGTGACTTTTTAGCTTTCCAATAGCCAACTCAAACTCAAGAGGCACTTGGCTCAGGTACCAGTGGTTCTGCTGTGTGTATTTCTGTCTGCCTAACATCATTAGCCCCATGTACATAGTTCTCCACTAAGCCAGAATACTGTGGGAGTCTGCAAACAAATCACCTGTGTCACCCTTCACTATATTACTTCTAGGCTGGTAAACCTTCTTAAAGTCATTGATGCTCCTAATATTTTTGATCTTACTGTTAGTTTCAAGTTCCTCAATTTTAGCTCTCAGATATGCCTTCTTTTTGTTCCTGAAATGTCGGCTAGCATCACATCTTACATGGTGCAGATTGTCTACATTGCTTTGGCTTGGGTCATGTATCTACTGCATTTTAGCCTGTTTCCTTTGATCTAAAGAACCTAACATCCTTCATCAAACCATGGTTTATGCTGCTTCAATTCTTGCAGACCTAGACTCTCTTTAGCCGAGGTTTTGATGTTCTCTTTAATGTTCTCCCAAGCCCTATTTATGCCTTGTCTTCACTTAAGTTCTCCAAAGTTGCACACCTGTTTGTAATCTCAATCTGATACTGTTTCCTAACCTCCACCTCATTTAGCTTTCTCAGATTAAAGCCTTCCCCATCAAACCTCTGTGCTGCTTGTTTACTTATTGCCAATCTTCCCCTAACTTCTGCAACCACCAGATAGTGATTAGTATCACAATCAGCTCCCCCGAAACTTCGTACGTATAGTATGCTCGAATACCATCTCCTGTCTATCAATATGTGATCAATCTGATTGCGAGTCTTCCCATCAGGAGAGGTCCAGGTGTACTTATGAATGTTTCGGTGTGGGAACATCGTGCTCTTAACAACTAGACTTTTTGATGTGGCAGAGTTTACTATTTTAACACCATTATCATTACTATCCTGATGTAGACTCTCATTACCAACTGTCAGTTTGAAAATATTCTCTCCCCACTTTTGCATTAAAATCTCCTAATCGAATTTTCATATGGTACTTAGGAAAATGATAAAAAACCTGCTCTAATTCATCGTAAAAACTGTCTTTTGAATCATTACTTTTCTCCTCACTTGGTGCATGCACATTTAGAACAATGATATTACACCAGCGACCTCTCAGCTCTATATATGACATCCTATCGCTAACAAACTCTACTCTCTTAACTGCTGATACTATTCTGTGATGTACAAAGAATCCTGTTCCCAATTGATGATTCTGATTTCCTTTTCCATAGAAAAAATATAATCCCCTACTCTTACTGTGCCGTCTCTGTCCCACCTAACCTCCTGCACACCCACTACATTTAACTTATATCTAGCCAATTTCCTGGATGCTGCTGTAAATGAAGCTGTCCTATACAGGCTCCTAACATTCCAAGCACCAAATCTCATGTCCCTCTTTCATTGCTTCGGTCGTACCAAAGTATCAGTCCAGGTCCGAGGCTTTTTTTTGTGAATATTTCGTAACAAAATACATTTTAACAGGAAGGAGTTGTTAGCACCTCGCCCAACCCCAAGCTGGAGGACCGACCCTTGTCGGCTGTCCATGACTGCTTATTTAATATACCCGCAGCTACCCTCCATATCGGAGGCCATTCCTCCATCCACAACCTGAGGACACACCATGCCATGGTGTAAGGGACCCACTTATCATATGGACTCTACTTAAACTACATGACATAATTCATATACTCTGACATATTGTATGAATGTTAATTATACAAGGAACTAAAATATTGATTACTGTATACCCAGTGCACCAAAACATTACATCAAAATTCTTCTGAGTGATCTCCTATGAAACAGATACAACACTTCTATTAAATATATTGAATATTTACTCCATATACACCATGTAAACCTGCGACAAAACATCTTATCACACAAAGAAATGGATCTCAAATAACACCACAACAAAAGTGACATCGAAGTATATTCACGATTTCTACAAAGCTGCCCAGGATATACAATTCCTACAACCCCATCCATGATATCCAAGTTATATTTTACATGTCTCTTTATTTTATATTTTAATAAACTGTATTAATTACTAAATGTAAATGAGTTCTTGTCATTTTAAGGCACTGTTAGTTATATTAATTCTTTTAAGTCAAAGCCCGAAGATGGCTTCCAGTAAGCCAAAACATGTGGATAAGTTCTGTTAAACTGTTTGTACAATAAAGTTGTGTTAAACTAAAATTTACACTTCTGTTAATCATTGTATGCTCTTTTGTTGTCTGTACAAATGTAATCTTTTTCATCCATTGGTGTATTTAGTATAAATGAAACATAAACTTTGGTTGTATCTTCAGTTATACAATTCAAGAAATAATTACATTTTTTATATAATACACTCACAGTAGGAGTGAGTATTTACAGCAACATGCTAAGAAAAATTTGTATTGTATTATATGCCCGTAATTCATAATCTGGGAAGTGCAGAGTCACCTTTCTTGAACTTTCACACTCTTCTGCTTAGTAGTTGGTTGTCTAATTTCATGGCATCGACTTGTGGGATAAGAAAAGCACACATGTTCACAATAACCATAACCTTCGACAAATGTACATAACCTCACCATTTCATTCAGCATTATAGCATTAAAAAAAAATGTGTACCATGTACCTGCAAGCAACACACATTAATGACAGCAGATGGACAATTTTAATTTGGATATTTCCTCATGACACACATTTTGTACTTCCCCCCCCAAGTGCTACAGTTTTCATTCTTGGTTCTAGTCTTGGTCTAGGATTTGGTTTTGCTTTATAAGTGTGACTGACTGTTGTTCTACAAGCTTGATATTGTATATTTTTACTTTAATTTGTCACCGGGTTGTAATCGTATTAGTATGTTTCTTTTACCATGATGGAGAGTTTTGGTTTGGTAGGTACCTTATTTTTTATGTCTTTTTTTTTTGTTCCATGTATTGTGATATTATAGTATTGATTTTAAATTGACTGTATACATTCCTCATATTGTATTTACATATTCTTTGTCACTGTGACACATGCTGTGATATGGCACGTACATTGTGTATTTCTGTATTATTTGTTGACATTCAGTATCCAGTGGGTTTGTTGAACCTTGTATGGATTTGATGAATGTATAATACTGTACAATGAATCAATGAATGAATGAATGAAAAACTGTACAAAATCTCCATGTAAACTTATACACATGAATGATGGAAGAATATAAGCACCATTTATACAGAATTAGTTTTACTTAAAAAAGGCTTATTTATACATCATCTAGAGACTGAAGAATTGATCTTGCTCGTTCATACATAACTTCTGGAACCCTTCCATCAGGGATTTGAATAGCAATGTCCTCCTCTTTCAGGCCTTCTTCTGACAATTTTGACCACAATTCCACTGCTTTTACTACTTTCATAGTCTTTTCCACTATCATTTGCCTTGCGTGTCCTCGAGTGCCGGTTATGTAATCCACTAGTATTTTAAAACTTGAATCTGGAACCTTAAAAACAACACAGTCATGCTGACATGTCTGGGAAGACAAGATAACACTGATGAATAGATAAGGCAACTGTTTTTATGCTTTAACATAAAATTTTGTTGCTTTTTCTTAAAATGGATTCGCACTTGTTGTCAAAAGAAACCAGCATTTTACTTAATATTATGATGTAATGGTATAAATTCTTACAACAGGTGTACTGTATTTATGAAAGATTGCTGAAAGCAGCAGCACTCACAAAGCTGACACTGAAACTGAAGATCACTGTTTAAAACTATCACAAGGAAATGACACATAATCTGCAAGTGACCCAACTCACATGCTGCATTTAACCTAAGGACAGAATGGATGTTGTGCTGAGAAGGCACACAACAAAACCTCTCTCCCTGGTATTCTACGTAGAAGCCAACATGCTGGTATAATAGCAGTGAAACACCGTATGTTATGATACAATGTAGAGGCATATAAAAAATGTCTACATGATGATGCACACATATCCAAACACACTTGCATGTGTAACTTCAATGACCACAAGTTGTGTCATGCAGAGAAAACACACTGAAAAAACGTCTACCTGGTGCCAGCCATACTACATAACGTGCTTGCCAGTAAATGACAGTGACCAAGCATACATTATGTTGCACTGTACAGGAACACTGAAAAATGTCTTATTTCATGAAAACACCTTGTGCCCATAAGCGAGTTTGGGATGCCTGTGTTCATAAAATGAGTAATCATGCATTGATTTAAACTTTAAATGAGCAGATACAAAGTAATTTATGCACAATCAGTATTCCCATCATTAGGCAATGACTTTTCTCAAACAAGCATTTTAAGATCTACAGTTCTATTGAACACAGACTGCAAAACACTGCTTTACAGGAAAACAAATAAGAGACTTGAAAACAGCACTCAAAACAGATCACCTGACTGATATAACCCAAATTCATGCATACTGCTATATTAAGTACGTGGCTCTCAGACAAAATTTCATCAAAATCTGACAAGACATAATTTACATTGAAACAAGCACAATGTGCCTATAACATGTAGGAATGTCAAATATCCGTAAGCACTACTGAATACAATCAGGCAGTCACATAATAATAGGCAAACATTACTATTTTCCCTGCCACCACCTGTCAGGATTCTTTGCACGTTATATATCTTGAAAAGATTACATCGGATTCCATAATGGATGTGTTATTATTAGCAATTTGTTCTCATCTTGCATGAACAATTTTATTACAAAATATCTGTGTTTACCTTTGATGGATGAAGCATATTCTGAAACAACCATATCTGTCTCAATTTCTCAAACTTCCAGTTTTGTCTGTCGTCATGCCATCTTTTCAAATAATTCATACACTTTTCTTTGTTACCATCTGAATTACCTACTACTTTGATCTTTTTTGCCTTCTTTCTTTTATTTTGCTTCTTTTTCTTCAGTTCTTTTCCTTGATCAGAAGCACTACTCTTTCCTACTTCCGATATACTATTTTTTCCCTTTCTCTTTGCTCGTTTCTTTTCTGTTTGTTCACTTGACACTGCTTTGGAACTGATTTTATCTAGGGGAAGGGCGTTACTCTCTTCAATGTCTTCTACGATCCACGTACTTTCTTTCCTCCTTTTCATATTAACGATTATTCTGGAAGAAGAAAGGATAAACATTACTGCCAAAAGTACTGATCATAAAAAAGGAAAAATATCATCAGGAACTCGCGTACGGTGTAACTCAAAGAACTTTCTTCACCGAAAACATAAACCTTGCCCGAAATTATACCGCACGAGACCGTACAGCAATGCACACAAACGGACACACTTCGATCCCGAAATGCTATTGTTGTAAGCCATGTTAATGGATGACACTTCCCTTGTAATTGAGAAATGTTCCAAATTTTAAATAAACTAACACCTGAAACAGCAGCAATAGTTACAAACGAACACTTTCATATAACACTACCGTACGAACCTTTATCCGCACATGACAAACATATCCACCATGTAGAAGTAATCTGTGACCTACACTACAACCAGGGAGACCAACATTGCGCGCAGCGAACATGACCGAAATCTTCCAAGGCGCCAATGTAGAATCAATACATTTCCCGGCGACCATGAAAGAGAAAATTACCCATTAGTGAACGGTACTGAGAGGAACTAGAGGAAATACGTCATGGTGAATCGGGGACAAGTTTTTCTTCCAATGAATGTGTGATAAACAAGTTCATGAAATACTGACGGTCGTAGTAAATTATACGCGCAAAATTTGTTACCTGGTGTAACAGTACCCTATGAACAAAAACACTGAAGACTAAAATCATGTTACCAGTTCGTGTTGCATTATTGAATTAGGTGCTGATAAGGCGAGTAAGCAAAGTGTTAGTAATGATGCACAACTCTAAAATTATCCGCCAGTAGTTGTAAGTGTTTTCGCGTGAATATTATCGTTATATTTGCCCTGCTGGTTATTGGTTAACGTGCATGGTGCGAATGACGGTGAATGTTGTGGTTATCAAATTCCACTTTCGTTACTTGCCCATTCTGTTGCAAAACTACAGAATGGGTAGGTAGGCATATCAAATGTCCAGAAGAGGTTTTCAAACGAATCACGCGTAATATACCGTAAAGATGTTTATATTGTACTGTGTCATATTTGAATTTGTTGGATGATTGATTTACCAAGAGTCTCAGAGAAGTAATTGCGTGTTATTATTAACGGTGTTAATACATTGTGTTTCCTTCTGTCTTGTACCATCTCCCATGTTTTATTGTATTTAGGTGACGTACATCCATCCATCAAGATGATGGAAGATCTGCAAGGAGCGGACATATGCCGGGTGTGCCGCTCCGAGGGTTTACCAGACCGGCCACTGTTTCATCCTTGTATATGCACTGGAAGTATAAAATGGATCCATCAGGAATGTTTGGTGCAGTGGATGAGATATAGCCGCAAAGAGTACTGTGAATTATGTGGCCATCGCTTTTCCTTTACACCAATTTATTCACCAGACATGCCAAGGCGATTACCTCTTCGTGATGTAGCTGGGGGTCTTTTGTCAAGTGTTGCTACTGCAGTCAAATATTGGTTACACTATACTCTAGTGGCATTGGCATGGCTAGGAGTTGTGCCACTTACAGCATGCCGGATTTACAGATGTCTTTTCTCTGGTTCTGTTGACTCTGTAAGTAAATCAGTCTGTGTACTGTTTGTGTGTAGAGAGTTGAGAATTGTCAACAGGTAACACAAATTTGTAATTAGTAATATGCCTAAACACATGGAAACAATCTGGTTTTATTTCCCTGTATCATATCAATGCACAAGCCCTATATTTGTCTGGAAACAACTTTATGACATGGTAACCATGCATTTTAGCCACTGTAGCACATATTTGCATGGTATCTTGCATTGTCAGGCTTGTCATACTAGACTCAGCACCTAACTAAATGAAGTCATATTGAACCACTTTAGTACGCATATAAAAATTTCTGGTGCCAAATATGTTACAAAATTTTGAAATCTAATACACAAACCTAACCAAATTTGTCATGTTACAAATTCAGATTTATTGGACGTACATAATGTAATGCATAAGTAAAACCTAAAGTAAATAAATTGCCTTATAGCATTTGTTGTTGAATAGTGTGATAATGAAGGATTACAGTTACTTTGAAGGTGGAGGCAACAGGTTCCTCTGAGGTGCTGGTAAATTTGTACCAGTCTGCATGTTTCACATGCTGGAAGGCCAATTTTGCATAGTCACTACTGTGAAGACATATGATCTCTCATAAGAAAAAAAGGTGCATATCCTTAACAGTTTTGCTGGATGTTGAATATGTACTTTAGCCTCTTTTTGTACACACACCAATATAATATAACCAGTCACCAAACTTGTTACAAAATTTGCAGTTTTTTTATGCTTCTAGACCTTGCATATACAGGAGTTAGGTTATCTCCAAATAACAGTGTTATGACTCCTAGTTCCAGCACAACCTTCTGCCCAGGTAATGGTAAAGCAATATAAACTTGTCTGTGACTAACTGTATGCAGCCTAATCCTTCACAAAATTTGTGTTTGTTGTAGGAATATAAAATTGTCTCCAAATACAAGTTTTAAGGAAGATGTGTTGTTCTTTTGTGCTTGCTTATTTAATAGAGCTGTGCGATTTCAAGGTGGTTAATGGGAAACAACATTGCTTCTAGATGATAAATTGGGTTAATGGCCTTTTGAAAGTATTTTACAATCACTTTCCCACAGAAACTGAGGAAAGTGATTGTAAGCATCAAGATACTTGGGTGGTGTCTTTTTTTTAAAATCATCTTACTGAGCACAGTGGGTTTGTCACATAGAAAGACTGCATCTTGCAAGACATCATGTGACAGCCATGATATTTAGGGCAGTGGTAAAAGAGATGCTGTGTAGTTGACCGTAATTGTATGTTGCAGGTTATAACTCTACCATTCGACATCTTGGCGCTGGAGAACGTTGCGTCAGATGTGTTCCATGGATGTTTTGTAGTGACTTGCACATTATTTGCATTCATTGGCCTAGTGTGGTTACGGGAACAGATCTTGCATGGTGGTGGTCCTGATTGGCTTGAAAGAGATAATAATAATATTCCTGCAGCAGCAGGTGATATTCTTCTGCCACCTGCTCATCCAGCCCCACCAGATAATAATAATGTATTGGAGCCCCACTTGCAGCAAGGTGTGGATCAGGTGGGTGAATTCACACTGTCTCCAGTTGATATTCAGGAGTGCACATGGCTGTTTCTATTCCCCCCTCCAGTTTCCTACCATGACATGATCTTACTGTTGCACTATGTATAGTGTTGAGCTTGTATTTGTCAAGTACCATGATAGAAGCCTTGGATGTGATATGATACACCATTCCCTATCTTTTCAGTTGCACCAGTGAAGTTTAAATGCTTTGAGTACTGATTCCTTTATCCACACTCATTTGTAAAATAAATCCCTTGTTCTTCATAGCACCCTTTGTGGCACAGAACAGGTGATATTGCATGGTAGGTACTGACTGCTGGCATTGCTAGGGCATAAGATTTGAGGTCATTACAGCAATATTGATTAGGTTCCCCCTCCCCCTGGGATGACATAGTGTCAATTTGTAAATAGTTACTGACATTTTGGAGGCAGTAATTTCCTACAAACAATAAATAGAGCAAGCATTTGCCATTTGACATGTCATGTGAAAGAAGAGTTAGTGAGGTTTGTTTCTGATTTGGTAGTTGAAAGTTCCCCCCCCCCCACTATTGTATTTCACTGTCCTGCCTTTTCACCTCCTCCACTTATGCATTACCACGAGATTACTGACATGAATTTTGTTGCTTTCAGTAGCCTGACTGGTCAAAAGTCAGTTTTTTGAGTATTGTTTTGCGATTATAGGGTACTTAGAGGATACACATACTGGGACTCTTCGTAAGTACTCTTCCCTTGGCCTTTTCCTGTCATCAGTATGCCATTAAAGCACAATATTTTGGACACTGGCTTTGCTTCCATCCTCAGGCAGTAGTGACTGGGAGCAGACCCAGCTTCTGAAACATTGTGCGTCAGTTGTGTATTGATGATGGTAATAGTTTCAAGGAAGAGTGATTCTGAAGGTCTTAAAACATCATCAAAACCCCTATTGAATTGAATACAGGGACTCTGATATATCATAAATGTACAGCTGGTAAGGTTTCACAGGAAACTCTTTTCTCATGGAGTGGGTAGCATGTAAATTGTGAGGAAGGGAAGAGGAGAAGCAGATGTCTGTGCAGCACGCAGTACAAGCCCAGCAGCTAGACTGAACCTGAGTCATGCTTGTGTACTCCACAGTTTTGGGATTGCACAAGTAACACTGTTTCTTGTCAGAGTTCACGACCTATATTCAGTAGACACTTGACTGTTGCAGAGACAACATCCAGTTGCTGCTGCTTTAGCAGGAGGTGTTTTGCCTCCGCCAGTCATTGGTGCAGAATTGGATGAAGTGGACCCCCTTGGAAATGCTGTTGTAGCAGGTGCAGATGAGAATGGCAGAGGTGTTGGAGACAACGGGGCTGCAGCCGATGAGGGAAACTGGAATCCGATAGAATGGGATCGAGCTGCAGAGGAGCTGACATGGGAAAGACTCCTTGGTTTAGATGGTTCACTTGTGTTTCTGGAACATGTGTTCTGGGTTGTTTCATTAAATACACTGTTCATCTTGGTGTTTGCATTCTGTCCATACCACATTGGACATTTTGCTGTGATAGGCCTTAGTTTGCGAGAACATGCAGCTGCATCTCACTTTGAAGGTCTTGTCACCACTTTATGTGGATATTGCATCATTGGACTCTGCCTTGTCCTGCTTCATGGGCTGGCTTCATTTCTTGGTTTAAGAAGATCCAGGAGAATTCTTGGGCTTTGTTATGTAGTGGTGAAGGTAAGATAGTAATTGCACTGAACATGTTTGAGATTTTGTAAAATTCAGACACATGTAAAACTGTAACTCTCAATACTGTTAAATGAAAGTGAAACTAAAAAAAAAAAAAAAATATTA
>Ga0123355_10017249_pt1 | contig 11405 bp, 6 predicted proteins | sample TergutEmb28metaG_3_FD_89872 | JGI IMG/M metagenome (GOLD analysis project Ga0123355, IMG submission 89872) | Embiratermes neotenicus P1 segment gut microbial communities from Petit-Saut dam, French Guiana - Emb289 P1 | ecosystem: Host-associated > Arthropoda: Insects > Digestive system > Gut ...
AACGACCAAGCCTTTTTTGGGAACTATTCTCTCCCAGAATTTCCGTGGGGGGGCGGGGGGGGGCCGAGAAGCATTACAACTTCGTCTCCGTTGTTGGGGGGGGGGGGGGTAAAACATGGACAGCATGTTTGCATAACTGACAGAGCAAGCGATGGGTGAATAGTTAAGTTAGAGTACACGGTGGCCTGCTTCACTTCACTCCTCCATTTGGTGAGAGTTGCTGTGTGCCCAGTGCATTGGTATGTGCATTGTCATATGCCAAACATCCTGATGCACTGCATGTTCTTTGTGACATGCGCCAATATATTTGTCATGTAATGGTGGTGAAAGCCTGTTCTGCAGTTCTTCGTAACTTGTCATTTTTGTGATAGCAGTGCATAGCCACTTGTCCCTTAGTAATGCCCCACAGACGTTTGTCCATTGTGGTAAGGACAGGACTACAGGACTGTATGGTGGCCAGGATTATGATGTGGGAGATACTGGTGAGCAATGGCCGATCTGGTGTTCCAGAACATGTTCATTAAAAATTTTATACACAATGTGGGTAAAATGTGAAGGATTTGTATTGTGCTGCAGCCACATATCTTCACTGAATCCTCTGTCTCTAAGCAGTGCAATTCTAATGCACCCACACACTTGCTATTAACTGCTCTTCAGCTACATAACTTCTTGTGTTGGCCATAGTCAAAAAACAGAACTGACTTGCTTTAATTATGCCTGACAATCACTTGTGAATGAAGACGTACTTTTCCAGTTTCACAGTTCATGCACTTAGAGATGTGTGTGATACATTGGGTGGGGGTGCGGTGGCTTCCTGGCTACCCTGTGCCAGTAAAATATATGTGGTCAGATTACAATTTTAGTGAAGTTTAACTATACTGAGACACTAGTCCCCTATGTCTTCATGATATAGAGAGGGAAAATGTTTGCCTTTTTAACTGTATTGAGTCTTATGGTCCCCCCCCCCAACTATGACTAGTGGAAGCTGAACATCTGAATTGTGTTTGTTGTATGTGATAGAAGCTGTTCTTTCAGTAATGCAGTGGACTAGCACTTTCTCCAGTGAAGTTTAACTATACTGAGACTGACCTCCATCTGAGTGCCAAGGTTAAGAATGAGTGGAGCCATACCACTAGTCCCCTATGTCTTCATGATATAGAGAGGGAAAATGTTTGCCTTTTTAACTGTATTGAGTCTTATGGTCCCCCTCCACTATGACTAGTGGAAGCTGAACATCTGAATTGTGTTTGTTGTATGTGATAGAAGCTGTTCTTCCAGTAATGCAGTGGACTAGCACTTTCTCCAGTGCATTGAGTTATAGCCAACAGTGCCCATTTTACTTATGTGTGAACCTCTACTCTGCAACTACATAGACAGCCAAACATTTCAGTGTGGAAGAATCTGCTGTACATTAGGATTTCTCAACCTATCAGATAATGCGTAACCCTTCCAAAGTCTCATTAATTCTTTAGACCCCCTCCCCAAAATTATGTGAACTGGCAGATGTGTTAGACACAATTCATGGTAATATTTTAAAGATGGAATGTTTACAAATTTGAAGCATTTAAACTGTAAAAATCTGTATTAAGTCATTGTAAAAATGTACTGCAAAAACTAATTTTCCTAGTAGTAGTGACAGTAAAGCTAATATTAGGTAAGTTGAACACACAAGCAAACACACATGAGTCCACAGCTAAGTGAAAGACATTGCCTTATCAAGGTTGTTTCAGGGGGAATCTAGCATACTTTGGCAGAACATTACTTAGGTTAAGTTACATCAATATAATAAAACATACCTATATCCAAAGTTGAATGGTTTCAGAGATAATGGTGAGCTAGGTTTGAAATAGTGAAAACTGTTGCCCATTTATTGATCAACAAATACATATTAAAACAAGGAGGAATTTGTAGTTCCAGCAATGTTAATGCCTGAACTTAATACATAAATAATATTGATTTATGATTTAATACATCATTAATATATATTAATGTAGACATTTAATTAGGCAAGGAAACTTAGATTAGCTTCATAAAAATCATTCTTAGGGTTTAAAATACTTTACGTAGCATGGTCACCTTTGTATGACTTGGCTTGGCTTGGTTTGGCTATTGGCTCGAAGACAGACCTGAACAGTATACAGACAACACACAACATTAGATGGGTACAGTGCGTGGGCCTGCAAGAAAGCCATATTTTTCTTGCATAGTTTTCACCATAACTGTTCAACTTCATGTAGGTATGTTTGATTATATCAATGTAAATTAACCTCAGGAACACTCTGTCCAAGTATGGCAGATCCTTTCTGGTAAACCTTTTATATACTGATATATCTTTTGTCTGTTTTGGACGTACATGTTATGGCCAGTGCTTTGTGATGCCCTTACATAACATTTTAAATGGTGCTGAAGAAAATGAAAGATGGTCCTGGCAACTGAATGTCATCTGAATCAATAATCTTAAAAAGTAAAGAGATCTGGTAGCACCCTGCTTGTTTTGATGTCAGACACACACACATACATTTCATCTGGGAGCAGGTATGGATGCACAGTGAAAATGAGTTTGCAGGACACTGGTGTAGCTAGACAGCATTTTGTGCAAACTTGAGCTCTTACACAAAATAATGGTCCTTTCTATTATATGTCAACCTGTACAGCATGTTAGTTATGTGCATAAAATTTCTGATGCTGTATGCGTGCACATGCATGTGAGTGTGTGTGCGTGTGCATGTGCACATGTGTGTGTGGGGAGGGGAGGGGGAACACTTTCGCCTTTATTACCGGGTGTCCCTTTTCTCATCTTCCTGAGAACAGCAACTGTCATGGGATGGCCTGGCAAGCAAAGGCTGTCTGTATCATAAAGTTGCCATGCTCACAGTCACAAGAAAAGGAACACATTGTATTTTGTCTTTCTTTACTTTACTCATATGTATGATATTCTCATATGAGTGTGCAGCATTATGTGTAAGAATATTCAGTACCTCATCAAATTACATAACAAAATTATGTGTTTACATTTGGAGTAATGCATAACAGACAGTTCTACTTATTTATAACACTGTTGCCATGGTTTGGTACAACACTGAAATATAATACATGACTTACAAGAGACATAAAATGAAATGCAGGTGGCTTTTATGAACATTTTCCTGATTTGGTTGAGAATGTGCCATGTATGTATATAATCCATATGCATAACAATCCTAAAATCAGTGTTGCATGTTCAGTTAATCCTTCATCTGCTCTGCTTGTAATAACACACCTATTATCCATGTCTATCACAGTAACAAATATAGTGTGTCAGGTGCTGACCTGAATGGTATTCATGGGTGTTCCCACTGCAGTGACTTATACTCATATTTCATATTATGTTAACAGTGTTTTACAATGTAGCAGTATACAGTTATGTGCCGCATAACGATGTTTCGGTCAACAATGGACCACATATACAGTGGTGGTCCCATGAGATTATATTATTATAATACTTATCATTGTGTTGCAATTGCCTACAGTATTCAGTACAGTAACATAGTGTACAGGTTCATAGCCTAGGAGCAATAGGCTATACAATATAGCCTAGATGTGTAGTAGGCTATAATATCTAGGTTTGTGTAAGTACACTATGATGTTGGCACAACTACAAAATCACCAAATGACACATTTCTCAGAACATATCCCAGTCGTTAAGCAACGCATATCTGTACTCTGGATGCTGTTTGTTTACCGTGTCTACTATTTATCACTGGCATATATGTAAATTGGTTACATATCCTTCTCACTGAGTAAATGGTCAGTTGTGCCAGATGATGTACATACCAGTGCACATGGACATTCTGAGCCAGTGTTAACAAAGTAAATAATACTCACACGTTGCTTACAGTAATGTCTGCTACATCATTGTGAATTGTAACTTCTTGTATTCATTGTTCTGTATGTTGCATTTTTGTTAACAGTTTCCATTGTAAATCTAAGTGGTTAGTGATTCTAATTATGATTATGCTTCCCTGTGTAGCATGCACATGTTTTATCTCATCCGTCCAGTGTTTTTTTAATACTGTTAGTTGGCACTTCAGTAACACACTAGTTATAAATTTAAAAATATCTAATAATTGGATGTCAGAATGCTAGCATAATTTAGGGATTCTAAACAAAGAGTGACTGCAGTTTAAGTGATTTCACATATAAAAATATAAAAACTAAGCGTTTGGTCTTGTGTTGTATGACACTGTGTCAGTTTATTTCACTGGATTTACATACTCTTTTGAATTCATTAATTACGTATTATTCTCTTTGTCAGGTGGAGTGAAGTTAAAAAAAGTTACATGCATAATTGAATTGGCTGTAGGAATGTATGTATATGTGTGTGTGTGCACGCGCGCATGCGTTTTGGGCTGAAGCCATGAAGGAAAACTTCCCACAGTGTTAACTTCTGAGCTGTAAACCATGTGTCCACTTCAGACCACATCATTTGATTGACATTGCAAACAAAAATTTGGTTGATATCTATTAAATTATTCCGAAGACACAGTCTTTCTGGGGTGCAAAGTGATTTGTAGGAACATGCTTCATCCATCTTCACAGAAGAAAAAGTGAAATTCAACCATGGGGAATATTCCTCCAAAATGTTGAATCCACCTATCAGACTGCAGTGCAGTGTCATAACTCAGAAGATCACAGTAATAATGAACTGTTGCATTTTTTGAGCCATCTCTTAGATTTCGATGAAGCTTGTTACACAACATTTCTGTTACATAGGAATTGTCATGTATAAGTTACCTGAATTGCGTTTAGTTTTAAGGGCCACATTATGTATGGATATAATTGAACTTTTATGCCATGGCCACTTCCAGATCCTTACAAATTCATCATAGATCTTTCATCCGGCCATTCATCAGTATGCAGTGTGAGATCTGATACCATGTAAAAATCAATCACAGAACAAAATTATTTTCCTCTCTTCCAATTCTTCTCAGAATATCTTTAATTATCTCAGAGAGACTGAGCAGCTACTTGTTGATTAAGTGGTGGTAAGATAATTTGTATAATTGGAACAGCTCAAAATGGTTGTGGGTTTAGAATCTTTTTAACAATATGCTGTGATCAAGTGCCTATGAGACATTTCTAGTTCTCAGTGCATGCTGGATTGTTGGTAATGTGTATATGTAAACAGGTGGAGCAGCTGTAGTGTGTAGTTATATGGTGAGCTTAATCAGTATTTGTAAATAAGGTATCTTGAATGTAAAGATTACTCTGTGTAGATTGGTATTGTACACATTTTGATACAATATTCACTATTGCTTTTAGATGAATTTATAGTACTTAATTGTTGATTAAATGTAAATGAAAGTTATTTTACTTATAAAAAGATGTATTTATAATACAGAAGTTTGATACTTAAAATACCTGATCTGTTGTGAATATCATATTTTTGTAAGAACAGAGTTGTTACATTGTTATGAACCATATGGTGAAGAGAGGGAACTGTGTGCTGTGGCAGGGCCAAAAAACAGTTTGCAATGCATATTATACCTTCTAATTTAGCCACTTTGAACATTACTGTGGTTTTCTCTGGCATGGAGGGTTTATTGGATTCTGTACTCACTACTGTACACATGACATTTTAAAAATCATGTAGTACTTATTATTGCCAACATTGGTATCTTGTAGGATGTATATTGGTAGACATGTTCCTGCTATCTCTGTCATTAGGATAAACTAGGAACCAGCTGCTTCCATCATCAGGGCAGAAATCTGCAGATCCTCTGGAACTTCAGAATATTTCTGCCAGAGTACATGGCATCACATCCTACAAGACACTAATTTTGTAGGATTGTTGCACTGTTAAAAGTTTTGGATTAAATATCACTTTTAATAAACATATAGTTTGTAAAACAAGTCAGGGGACAGAAGATCACAAAAGTTCAAATGGACTCTAGGTACAAGATTTTAAATAAGTCATAGTGGAACAGTGAGAAACAGAAGACTGTGAATGAAAATTCAGAAAGAATAAAAAAATTCAGGGCAATATTTTTGAAAATTGGAAATGCCAATGATAAGGAAAAATTTATTTTTTTAAAGATTACCTTTTTACTACATTAACATAGGGTGCAGAAACATGGAAATAGACAAATGTAGATATTAGAAGAATATTGGCAACCAAGATGAGATTTTTAAGCATTATAGTAGAAAAATGAAGGGGGAGAGAGAGAAAACCAGAACTAAAAATTGTAATTGAAGATAAATTAAGGCGTGTGTTCTAAGAATGACTCAAGACGTAATTGCCAAGAAGGTTTTGGACATAAATAAAAAGAACCACCCCCCTCCAAGTGGAAGATAAAGGTGTAGATGGGAATGAATTAGAAAATCTGTCACATAGAAAGTAACAAAACATTGGAAGAAAGATGCAGAGTTGAAATATTGAAGGAAGAATAAGATGCAGAGTGGATAGTCAGGGTCTGTTTCCCTACAAGTCACTGAAATGTTCTCTTCACCATCGCATCCAGAACAGCTATGTAGCTTATCCATCAACTGTCTAATGAGTAGTGTGGACATATTCCATGCAGTAAAGACGTGCGTATCATGGTATACTGAGATCGGGAATTGGTGGAATCTCTACTACTCCCATACACCATTTTGGTTTTGTCACAAAGACAGTGAGGACTGTGCATTTTTTTTAATACACATGCTCAAACATTGACCTGTAAAAATTAACTTGTGTGTTTGTGCGTACAGTACTATACTGTTCTCTCTGCTTCATATGCCATCAGCATGTGAAATTTTACAGGGAGGTGACTGGGGTTATCCATACAGAAGAAAAATTATCTTTAAGTAAGAAAAATCAGTATTTATAATTAACATGACATAAATTTTATTCATGTACGTGATAACTTGACATTCACTCTCACCTGATTTTCTCAGTATAACATGGACCCTGCACCAGATAGCCCCTCTTCTCTGAAGTCTCAGCATACAGTTTAATAGAAAGTGCTATGTAGATTTTAAATCTGACAGCGATGCCACAAACAAGTGTTGACTGTACACAATCAGATAGAACCTCCAAATACAACTTTGAAAATCTTTTTTCAAATATCACAGTCTCACTTTCAGACATCACTGGAGTAGCCAGCAAGTTTCCAGTTCATAGTATTTAACTCTATTGTAAATGGAAGAAGAGACAGCAGTTTCACATATCTTTAATCAAGTGTATAAAATGTACATAATACAATGCTATGAGAATTAGAAATGTTTTTTAATGGAACAACGTGTAAAACAACATTTATCAGAAAATGCAGGAAACTACAAACTGAAGTTCATGTTCATAATTTGAGAAGTTCTACCATGGTGTATACATTTTTGTAATATTCTCTACAGCATTGTATACAAACCCTTTTAGTTATGTTAAAGTCCAATGTGAATGCATATTACAAAAGTGCACTTTACCCTTTTACATGTATCATGAAACATTAAGATTTATTTTACAGTTTCTAGCTTGTTAAATATGATGTAAATGTTTCATTCCATTAAAAATTTTAATTCCATACATATTGACCTTTTTCCTGAAATTAGAGTAAGTATATACTTTTGTTTTGGGATGGTAGAAGTGAGTATTCGGTTTAGCTTCAGTACTGCCACAGAATTGATGTCAGGACACCGGCTTTGGTGTAATTTGCATTGCTTCTTCCTCTATCTTCCATGGTATGTACCCTGTAATGGTAATGTCACAAAATCTAAATTTGAAGATTATGCAGGATTGAGTAACCTTGCTGTTTTTCTTCCTGCAACAAAAGTATATTCCATGCGATCCTCAATGTTATTTTGGTAATGCAACTACATCTCTTTAATTTATGATGCATTAGAGGCAGGGTTCACAATTTTTCCAATATACTAGGTGCCAGACGGGTGATCTAAACCAAGTTCAGTGCTGCGGACCCACAGATAGTAGGCACCATCATACAAAATTTAGTCACCTGGTGGACCTGGTGCATAGTATTTGTGCACGCCTGATTAAAGGGGAATATCACAGTGGGTGAAATCAGTTCCGGCCTAATGGTGTTGTTGAGTTTCATAAAGTACAAGATAACAATTCATATTCAAAATTGCAATCTGCTAGGATATGATAGTGTGTAGCTTGTTAGCTAGGTACCAAACTACATGTTGTAACATACCATAAAACTGTAGTCCCAATATTTACTGCCAGAAGAATATTTAAATATAATTAAGAATTTTAAAATAGATCTTGGATAAATCGGTGTGGGGAGTGTGGACCAACCAGGCTCAGGACGGCCAAGTGGCAGGCTCTTGTAAATACAGTAATGAAACTTCAGGTTCCATGAAATGTGGGGAATTTCTTGACTAGGTTCTTCAAGAAAGACCCTCTTCTATGGATGTGGTTAGGTAAGATTATCTGATCGGTAGCAACAGTATGATATGGATATTTTACAGTATAATAACTGAATTCAAAATGCACTAAACTTGTATGGATAATTAAATGCATGTTCAGAACTTGTGTTAGTGTGTGTTCCTTACCTTTGTGCTATGACACATCAGTGTCTTTATAATAAAAGGAAATGTGGGCATGCTCAGAGTAAGAGGGAGTATTTAAATATGGAGCTCAACTAGAGCTGGAAGACATAAAAACAGTACCTTATACAAATCCAGTATAGTCAAAAAGGAAACATTTCATGATCGAAGGGCCATGCTCTTATTTCAGCAGCATAGTTAATATTTAAAAAATGTACTTTTGATTGGGTGATTGTTTAGAGCAAAAACTTGAAATTACTGTGTGCTGTGTCTGGATATATGGAATAAGCAGCTGCAGACAGCTTACAGAGCTTTAACTTGATGTGTTCTTCTGTGTTGCTTGTGTCTGTAAGATAAATAAAATCCAATATCCCCCTTAAAACAGTTGGTTGTTTACAACCCTTTGAACAAGATTTTATTAATTGGCCAAAACATGTAATGACTTTATAAAATTTTGTATAGGTGGTTTTAAATATATCAGCTGTGTTAAGAGGGCTAGTGAAATTCATCCATTTTAGAGCTTACAAGTATTATTCCTACTGTAGAGATGTTGAGTTGACATAAAATTAACATTTTACATGTCTGAGAAAGAAGCCTCATAATTTGAAGCATTCTTTGAGAAGACTTCAGTGCTGTTTTAAGGACTTGGGCTTGTACACAGAATGTCATGTATAATTGTCAGAGTGACTGAACATCAGTCCCAAACAATACAAACTGGAAGTAGTAGGACTCAAAAAGGTTAGGTAATTTTTGAGAATTCAGAAGGAAATGGCTGGAAATTGTTGCATATAAAGTCTTTACTTGAAGAGAGATTGTACGCATTCACCCTATGTATGTTTTGTGCCCTGTCTAGCTCTGTATAGTAGGTGAGACTTCTTTGTGATATGGGTGGGGTTCATTGAATCCGATGAAGTTTTTTTTTATTACATCTGAACTTTTACTTCATCTATCTTTCTGTTTCTAGAGTCCAGTTAACCAATTAGGAATTATATGGTACATGCATAAATCAGCATAACTGCCTATTGATCCGATCACTAGCGCTCCTCAGCAGACACCCATCCTCCTCATCTGTTATTGATGAACTATATGCACATTCTCATGAGGACAACTCACTATGGTATGCGCCTGAATGTTACAAACTCAGGCTGCTTCCTCGATCTATCAAACGTATGCAAGCCTTGAAATCCCATTTGTCAAAAGGGAAACTTCTTTTGTCACCTTGATTATGCATTCTGAGAACTAAACCACTAGACTATCATTTCCTTTTTTGTTTCCTCACCTTCTGCCTCTCAGTGACAGTTTTTTAGATGGACCCCTTTGGTGAATATTATGACAGACAGCAAGGACTTGAGATGTGACCACTACGTTTAGTGGTCATTCTGATGTGTACTGATGGCTTCAAACCGCCCATAACTGAGGGCTAGCAATCATTTTGTCTGATCAATGTACCAATAATTTTTGGCTACAAGGTGTAGTCACTGTGTCCAATAGGAAGTACAGACTCATGTTTCACACAAAAAATTGCTCCTGTATTTTAAAAATAACTTTATTATTTCTGGTAAGATGTCATAATTTAATCTTAATTTTAACAGAAATCAAGGTTACAAGACTCTGAGATGGAGCCACTTCTGCTTCAAGTAGGACCAGTCACATAGGCCATTGTTGCAACCATTGATGTTCAGTAGGTGTACGTTAAAGTAGCGCTGTAGTAGGTATGGGCCGCATGTAGTACATCTAGAAGCAAATATGGTATTCTTTTGTTAATGTGTTATATTATATTATATGGTATTCTTTTCTTATTCATGCACTACAACAAAACTCACATTTACTTGTTTATTTTTTAACACCTTTTTCTACTGAAATGAAGAATGCCTCTCTGTGTGTCTGTCTAATCTATCCAGCTATCTGGTCTGTCTATGCCTAATATGTTTATCTAACCTATTCACTTATGTAGTCTATAAACATAAATTGGTGTATTTGTCAGGAGAAATAAAACATGGAGTGCAAAATGGTTCAGTCTGCTGGCCAGTTTTGTGGTCAAATGTAAATGATCTGTTGAACGTTCAGTACGCAAAAGTACTTGTATTTTTTATTTAAAAAAATGGAAAGATCTTCAAATGCAAAATTAATAAGGTTATGGGAGAGCTGCAGTCATGGTTTCATACAAACAGCTTCATAGTATATACAGACGAAACAACGACCGTGTCATTTCACAAAAGACAAAATAGAAATCTGTTGAAGCAGCAGGTCAGATTAGATAATACAGATATTTCCTGTAAATTAGAACAGACAGTGAAACACCTCCAACTGAATATAAGTAAAGTGTAAAATTCAGGAACTTGAAATTATGTACCCTAAAAAAAAAAAATGTGTTGTGACATAACAGAAAATTGTTTAAAATATGAACTTTTGGGCATTAATATAACATGGTGCATGTGCATGTGTGTATGTAAGCGAGAGAGAGAGAGAGAAAGAAAGAATCTGATAAAACTGCTGACTGAAAATATGCCAGCAGGTCTTTTGACTTTTAATGTGGAAAATGTTACTACCCTATGGGTTGGCAAAGATTTGCTGTGGCACACTGCTGTTTATTACATTTGAATGCTAATGCTCCTTGCATAACTGCATATCCACAGAAAAAGAACACTTTATTTATAAAAATATTGCAGATACACTACTTCCTATACAGCAAAATATCACATATATTGTATTATAACAGCTATCCATATGCCTACCACATACAAAGCAGCCATAAATTTGGCCATGTCCAAAAGGGGCTCAGCTAGATAAAAGATCCATTTGATCAATTGATTTGCCTTGTGAGTTAATGATCCTCACTGCAAAGACCAAAGTCACAAGAAATTTGTTTCAGTTGACAGGATTTTATG
>Ga0123355_10017250_pt1 | contig 11404 bp, 12 predicted proteins | sample TergutEmb28metaG_3_FD_89872 | JGI IMG/M metagenome (GOLD analysis project Ga0123355, IMG submission 89872) | Embiratermes neotenicus P1 segment gut microbial communities from Petit-Saut dam, French Guiana - Emb289 P1 | ecosystem: Host-associated > Arthropoda: Insects > Digestive system > Gut ...
GAAATAGCATCAAGAAAGACGGTGAATAAATAAACAAATGGTAGATTTTACAAGAAATTTTCTATATTATGTCAGCTATTTTTATATTGCCTATTTATTGCTTTTTGCCGCCTATTCTTTTCTTTCCATATCAGTAGGTGCGTATAAGCTGTATATCGGTGATCGCATGGTGAGGCTTAGAAATAAGCTCCAGCACGAAGATTTGCCTATCTCTATTATTGTGCCTGCATATAATGAAGCTGTCACTATTGTAGAAAGTGTACGTTCTATCTTGACTTTGGATTATCAACTATATGAAATAGTTGTTGTTGATGACGGCTCTACGGATACGACCTCACAAGAACTCATAGAGGCGTTTGATCTAAAGTATACCAGCCGTCCCATCAGACACGTTATCAGTTGTCAGCCCGAAGAAGCTGTCCACGAAAACGTTGTAAACGGAATCCATATTATGTTAATACGCAAAATAAACGGGGGCAAAGGCGATGCTCTTAATATGGGCATAAATGCCTGCAAGTTTCCATTTTTTATATGTATAGACGCTGACTCCAAATTCCAAAAAAATTCATTGCGAGAGATTTCAGAGCCGGTATTTGAAGATGACACGGTTGTCGCCGTCGGAGGTTTGATTGTTATTTCTCAATGCGTAATCGAAGAGGACGGTATAGCTGTAGGCTTCCGTCTGCCACGCAGTTTGCTTGTTTCTCTGCAAGCTGTAGAATATAATCGCTCGTTTCTTGCAAGCCGTATTTTGATGGATGCTTTTAACGGCAACTTGATTATATCAGGCGCTTTCGGCTTGTTTAAAAAAGCAACCGTCGCCGCCGCTGGAGGGTACAACACTGGTACTTTGGGCGAAGACATGGAGCTTGTCATGAAAATTCATGTATTTTGTCGCAACAATAATATCCCCTATCGCATGGCATACCAGCCGAGCGCCATATGCATGACGCAAGCACCAACAACCCTCCGCGATTTGAGCAAACAGCGTCGCAGATGGCATGTTGGATTGCTTCAGAGTATGTATACTCATCGTAAAATCTTTTTTAACTTTAGATTTGGCTTGGTAAGCTTTTTCTCTTACCTGTATTATCTTTTATACGAGCTTATATCACCACTCCTTGAAGTGTTTGGAATTCTTATAATTGTTGCTGCATCTCTTATAGACGTACTGAACTGGGAATATATGGTAGTGTTCTTTATTGTGTACGCCATATACGGCTCTATAATAAGTTTGAGTGCTCTTTCGCAGCAACTGTATACTCAAAAATTCCGCATATCGGGCTTTGGTATGCTAAAGGCTTTAATTCTATGCATACTGGAATTCGGTTTCTTCCGTTACGTTCTCGTTATCGTGCGCCTGTTCACATTCTTGCGCTATAGAAAATATAAAGGCTCTTGGGGTAAAATTAAGAGAGTATAATTTACATATATATTGCACCCGACCTCCTATGAAAAATAAAACTCATAGGAGGTTTAACTATGGCACGATAAAAAGGCCGGACAGTTGCATTTTAATACAGTTTTTGCGATTGCTGAGTTTTTGTGTTATAGATTACGACAAACTCTTAAATGATTGTATTACAAATAAAATACAGCTTTACACAACCGTAGGGATTATACCACATCTTTTTATGAATTCCATCCGATCGTTTTCCTCAGCCTTCGAGTATTTTTTGAATTTTGCCGGCGATTCGCCAAAATCCAGATATTTTTCTGCCCCATAATCATGATAAAGCACCACCTCTATACTTTTAATTCCATAGCCTTTTAGAAGAGATGCCATAATGCTTATGTTTTCATCGCTGTCATTAACCCCGGATATCATCGGATAACGTATGGTAATCTCTTTCCCCGATTTAACAGCTACTTCCAAGTTTTTTAAAATTATGCCATTTCCAACACCCGTTAGATCTTTATGCTTTTCATCATCCATATGCTTAATATCGAATTGAACGACGTTTGCCAGAGCAAGCATATCTATAAAGTTCTTACTGTCACAGTATCCTGATGTATCCATAACTACATGAATGTCATCCAATTTGTCTATGACTAAACTGATAAACTCATATTGGGTTAGTGGCTCGCCACCTGAAAAGGTTACGCCACCACCTGAATGCTTATAGTATTCTACATCAGCCATAATAATTGAAACTAATTCGTCAACAGAATATTTTTTTGCAGTTTGTGTTATACAACCGTAACAGCAAATCTCTATGCACTGGTTGCAGTTGATACAATCATCATATTTAATGTAATGCTCGTCTTTGCTAAATACATGAGCACTTCTAGGGCATTTTTTTGCACATATACCGCATTGTCTGCATAATTTGCGGTCTATCCTTGTTTTACTTTCTTTTGTTAAACCTTCAGGGTTATGGCACCATTTACATCGCAGTGGGCAACCACTGAGAAAAACTGTTGTACGAATACCGGAGCCATTTCCTGAGGAAAAACGTTGTATGTCGAATATCAATCCCGATTTCATGCAGAAAACTCCGTGCGTTCTATGATTTCTGATTGCTGTTGTGGGGATAGAGATACGAAATATGCACTGTATCCTACTATCCTTACAAGTAAATTCTTATACTTTTCAGGATGCTTTTTTGCATCTTCTAAGGTTTTTTTGTCAATGACATTGATTTGAGTATGCATGCCACCTTTGGCAAAAAAGCCTTCTAATAATCCAATCAAATTATCACAACCCGAACTGCCGGCAAATAAATTCGGTTGGAATTTGACATTTAATCCGCCTGACGGTGTCTTGTCAAGTGGAAGCTTCGCAATACTGTTAAACATCGCAGTTGGACCATTTCTTTCTGTTCCGTATGCGGGGGATTGGCTTTCGCTAACCTCTTCGCCGGCGAACCGCCCGTCGGCACTTGCTGCACATAGCTTCCCGAATCCTCTATGATGCCACAATGAGTATACGCTTGGATATAACTTTCTACCCGACGCTGTACCCGACACTTTTTGGATTTCTTCAATAAATATATCCACAAGTCTCTTCGCAATAAGATCAACCGAATCATTATCATTTCCAAACTTAGGTAATTTTTCTTTTACGAAATTCCTCGTGTATTCATCACCAGCCCAATTATTCCTTAGCAGTTCAATCAAGTCTTTTAAACTATACTTTTTATTTTCAAAAACAAGTTGATTAATCGCATACAATGAATTAGCTGTGGTAGCAAGACCTACCAAATGGTTATTAATGTGTTTCTGCAAAGAGCCTTTATCATTCATGCTGGAAGCTTTTTCAATACAATTAGTCATAAGTATGGATTCAAAGCTAAACGGTTTTTGTTCATTCCAATAATAATCACTGCGCTCGACATGTTCAATTGTTTTCCTTATGCCGTCCGCTATCTGAAGTCTGAGCGCTTTATATATTTCATCCATAGATTTTAATTTATTGGCACTTGGAGTAATCGCCCCTTGTACCTTGCCTGTTAACATACAAGCACCGTGATTCAAAGCATATTCCAAATATTTAGGCAGACAATGCCATGCTTCGCGAAGTTCATCCTCTAGTCCGGGTAAAAAGCTGTTATTACAGCCATAATAGCCATAATCTATCGCATTTTCCAGCTTTACGCCATTGCTTCGCAGAGCTTTTATTACAATCTCATCATTGAAATAACTGGGGTATCCGAGACCACTTGAAGTAATCTCACAGGCACGCCGAAAAAAAGCCCTATCAATATTTTTATGGTACCTAATATTGACCGTGGGCTGTTTTAACTTCAATGATTCAATCGAATCTAGCACCATCCAGGATACTTCATTCGTTGTGTCATCCCCATTAATATCCTTTCCTGATAACAACACATATTGAAGGCTATTAACACTTAATATGCGCTTTGGTTTATATGCCTCCCAGCCATATCCAATGATTTCATTACTTTTTATAAATAGGCAGTTAATTAATTCCAAAGCTTCTTCCCGCGATAAAATGCCTTTTTCAACGTCGGCTTTATAATAAGGATACATGTATTGATCAAAGCGTCCATAAGCATAGTCTCGCGCACCGCATATAACATGCATGATCATCATTGTGAACCATGTTAATTGTATTGCTTCATAAAAACTACCTGCTCCGCCGTCTGCAATATTTTTACAGACAGATGCGATCTTTTTTAACCGTTTTTGTTCGTTTTCATCTTCTTCATCGCTCACCATGGATTCAGCCAAGTCAGAATACCTCTTAATAAAGATGTTCATCGCATCACAAGCCATAATGGCATTGTTTAAAAAATCAGCCTGCTCACCTGTAAGATTTCCGACTTTTGTTCTTTCAAGTGCTTCCTGCTTGATTCCACTATATCCGACACGCAATACCTTTGACCAGTCAGGAATAATATGTCCAAATGAGCAAAGCCATTCAGGTGCAAAACGATTATCTACATCTGTGATTTCCAAAATCCCTAATGGATCAAATGTAAACAACTCAGCCGCCTTCATATTATTTGCATTACACCATTTGGAAAACTGTTCCTCCTGTTCGTCATTGAGTATTATTTCTTCGGAAATCCCTACAATCAATTCATACGGGTTTATTCTAACCGTTATGTTTTCTAATAAATGACTGAATCCCAAAACGTACTTTTTCCCGTTTTCCTCATTTCTACACTCTTCTTCAATATCCATTAAAAGTTCTGCACGCTCATAAAAAACCGTGTCATCACTTTTTTCATCCAACTTTTGCTTTAAAATTTCTACACGATCTGTCATATCAAGTCACAGCCTTCTATAATAAATTAAACATACACTGTAATTATAGAACGATAGAAACCTCTTGTCAATTCCGCTTCAAAGAAAAGAAACCCACACAAAGCCACATGGGTTTCTATAGTTCCCCTAATTTACCGCTTAAATGGCATCTGGTAATAATGAGCAAGACATTTTCAAATACTAAACAAAATTACAGCGAGTCAAATAATGCAATTACGCACTATATTGCGAGTGCTCTGCATGAGCTAATTAGATATTGCACCATTATGTGACATAATACTGTTCTTTGTCAAACAATAGCCAATGATATAAACACCAAAATATCCAATGTGAACATAATATTTTCATTTCAGTTGTATGGAAATCGGATTCATATCGGTAATCCTTGAAACGGTATTACTTCAACTGTTAATTTTTAACATTAGTTGATAGCATTGACATAATCAAATAGGATAAAATTAATCGTTATTACTTAGCCAATTGTCTAAGTGCTCCACTTGAATATGCTTTGCGATACTCTCTGTATCATTGCCAACATCTAGCACGGAACATATGTTGCCCAGCACAATAAAGTGCAGTTCGTTCACAAATTGCACCATTCCATCATTTGTTATGCATCCATTTTTGTCATACCAAGCTACTATGTAATCCTCAAAGCTCATGTCTTCCGGCTTAAGAGAACAGAGTGTATCACCGTGCATATGCGTAATATAATCACGACTTAATGTTTTCTTTAGCGTTTGGCACTTAAACATTTGCATACATAGAGATGAGACATTTGTTATTGCGCGCACTCCTCGTGTTTGGTAGTCATTTTCATATCCCTGATATAATAAATAAATCACTGTCATTATCGCCATAACTGTGTATTCAAAAGATGAGTTATAGCTTTCATCCTGTGTTATATTAAACGTCTTGAAAATCTTATCTGACATCATGTTAATATTGCGTGAAAGTAAATTTGTTGCGTATACATCCGCAGCGATTTCTTTTTCTAAGTCGGAAATGTCACTATCTAAATATAAACTCAAATCTGAAACCTTTGAATCTTGTGAGAAGTGGTTAAGCTTGTGATGGCCAATTTCATGAAATGCAATGAATGTAAAAGCCAACTCAATAAGAACTTCTCCCCACAATACTTTTGTTGTGTCTAAATCACCCCAATTATAATCAACTTCCAAACCATCCACAAAGCAGATTTCTGCTTCATTTTGCATGTTTGATATTGTGGCGGTATTTAAAACAGTATCCGTGTCATTACCCATCATAAGCTTCACTACATTAATAATTCGCAGTAATAATCCTGTGAAAATTCCCATAACGAGTTCACCATCTATAACAGCCGACAGCGCATTTATCATGGTAGAGTCATTAATAATAACTATTCTTACCTCTGGCAGCACTTTTCTTGTTAAGGTTACAAAAGGGAATGCATTTTTGACCTCTGATGTCAATTCTATAAGCCAATATAGCTCCAAGTTATGATTATTGAGTCTTTTTTCTAAAGCTGTTATCAAGCGTTTAGACAAATCGCTTGTATTATCCATATGCAATACCTCCGCGTTATAGCAACGTTTACCCTCTTATATATTTTGGTTTTATATCTCGTAGTTTTTCCGTATGTTCTGTCGCTATAAATAACATTTTGCGCGAATCCCAAGTATAACCAAATCCTCTTAGTAATTTTTTTGTTTCATCTTCATTAATAGCTAGCATTTCGGATAATAATGAGACATTCCAGCTATCTTTTTCAAGAACTTTCAATAACATGTATTCGTTTTTTGAGATTCGATTTCTTACCCATCTTATAAAAATAACCGGAGCGGAAACAACTGTTGCAACACCCGTTAGTGCACCCGTGGCAACAGCAATAGATTCAAGTATGGGATAGGCCTGCGCCCACCAATTCGCAATATCCAGTATATGCTGAACAACGCTAAAATGAAAGATTTTTGTATCATTATCCAAATCACCTTTTATTTCTCGTTGAATTGAGTATAACGTCGGTGAATGTGTGGATGCCCTAAAAATATATTGTTTGTTGGGAGCAGATTCATATTTTTGACCGCTAATATGCATATAAGCAGCCAAAATATCACTGCAACTTGCCTCATTATCAACTTTTATTACATATATGCTTCTATAATCTACGACAACAACTTCCATAATACTGTTTCCCCTACCATTGCTTACTCAGTATGTTGTATAAAATGCAAATTGTTTAGCTTTACATTATACAACATCTAGTATAGCCGATAAACGCAGAAAAATCAATTAATAACACATTTTTTGCGTGGCAAATATACATCGCAAACACATCTTTTATATCAATAGTTCAAGTAGCTTTAAGGTTTGCCACTTTTCTAAAGCAACTCGCTATAAACACCCAGCCATGCAAACACAGCAATTGCAGTGCATACGTTGTGTTTTATATATCCACATCATTTAAAATAATACAGAAAAGCGGTCTTGACCTTAAAGCCACTTTAACCTGTATAGTATTACCGTATAACAAATTGCCAAAACCAAAGGAGAAATCGTATGAAAATCACATTTAAAGCCGTAAAAGTAATCTTTGCATTAACTTTACTATTCAACTAAACAAGCGAGGTATAACAACATGGTTAAAAATAAAACCGGAAAGCTAATGAATATTCTTGTCCGATAGAGCCGTCTGTCCGCTGTGGCGAGAGTCGCCATTCCACTTGTACTGAGCCATCATATTTATGTTAAATAATATATACTATATATAACCAACTGGAGCAAACATTTGCGAATGCTAATGTTTGTGCAAGGCGGTAGTTCATTCTTAACGAAGTTGCAGTGGCTCTGATGTGCCGGAACAGTGGCTCTAAAATTCCGGACAGGTGGTTCAATGTTATGCGGTATACTCAGCTAACAGAAAATGCATTAAGTGTAGCAACTACAAAAGTCACAATTATAGAAAGTGACAGTCGAATCCTATTTGATAAAATATCCACACTAATTGAGCAGAGTCGCCGTGTTATTTACACACATGCAAACGGCACAACAGCTTTTCTGTATTGGGAAATCGGCAAATACATCAACGCTGAAATGTTGAGGAATAAGCGAGCTGATTACGGCAAGCAGATTGTGTCGGCACTAGACTACACAATTAACAGGTTTGTATATGAACATAAAAGAGCAGTTCGACAAATCGAGAACAATCAAACTTGTCAAAAGGATACGCCCTCTTACACTAAAGACGATATGCAGAAGTGCCCATTCTGTCTATACTAATGAAATATGAGTTGATTATTACAAGTAAATGCAGTATAATCAGAACTGCATTGAATTCAATGCAATCCCAAAAAGGAGTGTTGATAATGGAATTAGCTAAAATTACGTTACGCGGTCAAATTACGATACCTCGACAGATTCGTAATCGATTAGGCGTAAGAGATGGTGACAAGGTTGTCTTTATTGAAGAAAATGGGCGTGTAATCATTGAAAATGCAGCTATGCTTGCGTTAAAAGAGGCACAAAGTGCTTTTGTCGGCGAAGCAGAAACAGCAGGATTAAAAACCGACTCTGATGTTGTAGATATGATTAAGGATGTCCGCAAGAATCGCAAAAACGCATAGGAGATTGAAAATGCGAATAATGCTTGATACAAATGTTCTCTTGTCTGCGATACTATTTCCCGGTGAAACCATGAACACGTTAATGAGCAAAGTAACACATGAGCATCAGCTTGTTTTATCTTCATATATCGTTGACGAGTTGATTGAAACTGTAAAAGTAAAATTCCCGAACAGGATTGACACTATTGATAAATTCTTGAACCGATTGCCTTACGAACTAGTCTACACACCACTACAACCGCAACCCGGTTTATTTGAAATTCGAGATCCTAACGATTATCCCGTCTGTATTCTGCTGTTTCCGATGATGTTGATGTCTTCATAACCGGTGACAAAGATTTCCACGACGTTGTCATTGATAAGCCCGATATTGTTACTCCTGCTGATTTTCTTAGAAAATATACAAAATAGATACTTACCCCATCACTTTTTACAAGAGAAAAACCCTCACAGCTGAATGCCGTATGGGTTTTACTGGTGCTTCCGAGCGGGATTGAACCGCTGACCTCGCCCTTACCAAGGGCGTACTCTACCGACTGAGCTACGGAAGCACGTCATCACAAATTTAACTTGCTATTTCACACTTTTTCTATTCTACAACATTTTTCCCGATTTTGCTACAATTCTTTTCAAATTGAAAAATTCCTCAAGAAAAATCAGGTCTTAAACATTGCCTAAAGACCTGATTTCTTGGTTGTGACTTGGAATTAGTCTACGTATTCACCGTTACGCTTAAGAATTTTCTCGTCGATTCTCGCTTTAATGTCTACAAAAAAGTCTGAGATTTCGTTGCGGAAAATATAGATTGCTGCGCCGGCTGCTGCAACAAATACAACTGCTGCGATTACAATCGCTAGAATTTTATTTGACTTCATTTTAATAACTCCCTTTCATGTTTTTTATATGTAGATATATAATACACTATGCGTATAAAAAAGACAATACATAATTTTGCAAAATTGCAATTCTTATTGTCATTTGTTTCAAATATTAGACATTTTTAAGACGCTCTAGTGTTAGTTGCGCAATTAGACCCGTTATTACGCCTGTAATTATTCCCGTTATAATTAATATAGGCAAGTATGCAAAAATGGCTGTTGAACCTGTAATAAGCACTGCCACAATTATTTGACCAACATTGTGGAAAACAGCCCCAATCGCACCACAGACCCATATTTGTTTTTGCGTAACAAAGCGCTTCATCAAAATCTGCACAGCAAACGCTAAAATACCGCCCGTTATGCTGTAGACAAACGCAACAAATCTCCCTGTGAATATTCCACTAAGAATTATACGACCCAAAAGTATTGCAAAGGCATCTTTTGCGGTGAGGATGCCCTGCTCTGCACTTTTCTTGCTGTAAAACAACGCAAATAATGTTACAGCATTTGCAAGCCCCAGTTTTATTCCCGGTATCGGCAGAGGCAAAGGAATCTGTGCTTCTACAGTGAAAATAATCAAAGCAATAGCTGTAAGCACTGCGATTAAAGTAAGTTTTTTAACATTTTTTTGCATATTTCTATCCCACGACAGCATCAACACTCTCACCGCTATCGCCATGGATCTCAATGACTATGCGGTGAGGCAAACACACTATCGGCACCATTCCACTACTAACCCAATTTTGCCTAACACAAGAGCCATCGGGACAGTCAGACTCAAGCATCCGTATACGTCCACATTCAGCAAATATAACATTAGTCCCCCTGTCAGACTGTAACGTAATCGTCTGCGGTTCCAACGTTTCCGATAGATTGATTGCTTCGATTAGCACACCGTCTTGATATATTCGAGCAATATAGCCCGATGTTTGCCTTAAAACAAGCATTGCAATAAAAGATAGAATTACCACTGCACATAATAATATTATCCAAAATTTGTTGCTTTTCAATTTCTAACCCCACTAAACGAAATGTCGCCAAATACGAGCACTTCCCCACCATCGAGCACCAATACAGCACCAATGAACCCCGATACACTTTCAAAAATACTTCCTGCACTGTCGTTTCCCGCTAATATCGCAATTGTAGAAAGCCCCTCTGCTGTCAGTCCGTTTTCGGCAACAACCGTGGCGCTTACAACATCGCTTATCACCGGCATTCCTGTGCTTGTATCCAAAATATGATGATAATGCACACCATCATACTCAAAATCTCGGGCATACGTTCCTGAACCTGCAACTGACGAGTTAGTTATCTCCATAACCCCAACCCAATCATCATATGACACTCCAAATGGGTCTCTAACAGCAATCCGCCATGCTCTGCCGTCATACCTGTTGCCAATAGTTGTTATGTCACCGCCTATATCAATAAATGCACTTGTTATTCCGTTGGCAGTTAAGAACCCTGCTATTTCGTCTGCAATGAAGCCCTTTGCTATTGCTCCTAAATCAATCCACGCATCAGGATTTAAAAGTTGTACTGTGTCGCCGTAGATAATAATCTCTCTATAATCAACAGTACTTACCGCTTCGGTTATTTCATCTTGTTGCGGAATGCGATTTTCATTACCAAAGTCCCACAACCGACTCAAATGTCCGATTGTAATGTCAAACATTCCATCTGAAATCACTCCAAATTCAATCCCTGCGCGTATAACTTCGATAGTTCGTGCATCAACACTCACAGGCTCACCCGAAGCATTGTTTATCCTATATATATCACTGCCGGGAATAGTCATACTAAGCAAAGTTTCAAGTTCTTCAAGCAATTCAAATGCTTGCTCCAGCAGATTATTGTCATCGGAACCATGGATAGTTATTGTACAGTATGTAGTAAGAAACAGTCGGGTTTCATTGATTTGATTCCTCGACTGTGATGCCCTGCCATGCGTTGCCATTGTGTCACAACCGCCAACAAGCATTATAGTTGCTGTCACAAGTAATAATATAATGCCTTTTCTAAATGACTTTATTAATCTTTTTAGTTCACATTCCATTTGAAACTATACAACCCGGTTTGCATACATCCATACATTTTTCGCAATTATCGCATTTTTCATAATCAATATATGCAAGCGATTCCTCAATCGTTATCGCATCAACAGGACATGCTTTTGCACAC
>Ga0123355_10017251_pt1 | contig 11404 bp, 9 predicted proteins | sample TergutEmb28metaG_3_FD_89872 | JGI IMG/M metagenome (GOLD analysis project Ga0123355, IMG submission 89872) | Embiratermes neotenicus P1 segment gut microbial communities from Petit-Saut dam, French Guiana - Emb289 P1 | ecosystem: Host-associated > Arthropoda: Insects > Digestive system > Gut ...
CCATGAGGCCATAGGCCATACAGTGGAAGCAGATTTGGTGCTAAACGGCTCTGTGGCTTCTTATAATCTCAACAAGCAAGTCGCAAGCGAAATCGTAAACATGGTGGACTTTGCCCATACCTACCAAGGCAGCCCTGTTCCACTGCCGGTTTATGTAGACGACGAAGGCGTAACCGCCGAAGACGCTATGTTAATCAAAGACGGTATTCTCACAGGTTATATGCATAACCGCGACAGCGCCCGTCAATTAAACACAAAGCCCCAAGGCAATGCCAGGGCATTTACATTTAGCGACGAGCCATTAATCCGTATGCGCAATACCGCTATTTTGCCCGGGGCCAGCAAGCTCGAAGATATGATTGCCAGCGTAGAAAACGGATATTACCTGGTATCCACCGGCAACGGCCAGGCGGATCAAACCGGGGAGTTCATGTTCTCCGTAGAAGAGGGTTACGAAATCAAAAACGGCAAACTGGGCAAAGGCATACGTGAAACCACTGTTTCCGGCGTGGCCTTTGAGATGTTAAAAACCGTGGATATGATATCCGATGATATGTACTGGGATATAAGTGGCTTCTGCGGCAAAAAGCAAGCCATGACGTGTAGCATGGGGGGCCCTGCCCTGCGCTGCGACATCAATATAGGAGGGAAATAATATGAAAGATATCGCCACATACGCCCTGGATAAGGCCAAAAAAGCGGGGGCAGACAAAGCCTCCTGCCAAATTTCCAAAGGCCGCAAAGACGAGTTTAACGTAGAGGCCAATAAATTTTCCCTTTTAAGGACGCTATTTGACGACGAGTTATCCCTCAAGGTTATCTCCGGCGGCAAAAAGGGCACGATAACGATTAATAAGCTGGACATGAACTCTGTGGATAAAGCCGTAGAAGAATGCGTGGCTATGGCAAACTCCGCCGCCCCAGACGAAGCGGAGGACATTGCCCCCCTTATCGAGAACAAGAATTTCTCGCGCAACATAGGCGGCGCAGATATGGACAAGCTCTTTGCCCGTACCAAGGAATTTTTGCAAACGGTAAAAGACGAATACCCCACAGTTTCTATAGAAATGCAGTCTGTGTTTAACAGCGAGAAGCACCTATATCTCAATACCAATGGGGTAGAGTTTAACGATGAGGCCGAGCATTACATGGTAATGCCTACCTTCAGCGCCAAAGATGGCGAGGCGTCTTCTTCTTTCAATTATTACGGGGCTGCTTCAACCCATTTGAATATACCTTTCATGGATATGGGAATTATGCGGACATTAATTAGTGAATCGGCTAAGTCCATAAAGACCCGCATGGTAGATGATAAATATGTAGGAAAAATAATCCTGACCCCGGCCTGCGACGATATGATTTGGTATACGCTGCTATGGTGTTTCTTGGATTCCAACTCCATGATAAGCGGCACCAGCCGTTGGAAAGACGCCCTAAACACCCAGGTAGCAGATAAAAAACTGACCCTGCGGGCAGCGCCGCTGCACTCGGATATCATAGCCGCCGAGCGCTTTACCGGCGACGGATTCGAAAGCTGCGATTTTGATTTTATCAAGGATGGGGTTCTTAAATCCTTTGCGTTGCCGCTGTATGGTGCCAATAAAACCGGCAAGCCTCGTGCGGAAAATACTGCCTTTTACAATATCGAAGTAGGAGCCGGGGATGTGGCCCTTGCGGATATGATCAAAGGCGTGGATAAGGGCATTTTGGTAAACCGTTTCTCTGGCGCGTCTCCTGGGCCAAGCGGGGATGTGTCCGGGGTTGCCAAAAATAGCTTCCTTATAGAAAACGGGCAAGTGACCGACGCAATATCCGAAACGATGATTTCTTTTAACATCGTGGATATATTACAAAGCATCCCGGGGATTTCCAAAGAGCGCTGCAAAAACGGGATGAGTGTGCTGCCTTGGTGCTTGTTTGATGGGGTTACGATTTCCGGGAAGTGAGCGTTGCAATATTGACATCCAAGCAAACCCCCATTATCCTTGTAGATGTTTTTAAACTTCCATAAGGAGGGCCTAATCCATTAATGAAACCATTAGTAGGAATAATCATGGGCAGCACTTCGGATTTAGAAACAATGGATAACGCCTGCAAGGTTTTGATAGAGTTGGGGGTGCCCTTTGAAACGCGGGTAGTCTCCGCCCATCGCACACCGGAATATATGGTGGAATACGCCGCCACAGCCCCGGGGCGTGGGCTTAAAGTAATCATAGCCGGGGCGGGGGGTGCTGCGCACCTACCCGGGATGGTTGCATCTTGTACCAGCTTGCCTGTTATTGGGGTGCCGGTGCAATCTAAGGCCCTAAACGGCTTGGATTCGCTTTTATCTATTGTTCAAATGCCCGGGGGAGTACCGGTGGCCACTATGGCAATAGGGGTAGCCGGGGCAACAAACGCAGGGCTGATGGCAGCACGGATACTGGCTGCAAGCGACAGCGAACTATACGAAAAGCTGGAGGCTAGGCGGGCCGCTATCCGGGATAGCATACGCAACTTGGAAATTAATAGTTAAAATTAACCAACTACGCTAACGTTTTTCTCGGTTTGCGTAGTTGGTTTTTTTATGCAAAGGAGTCCAAATGGTAGACCGCAGAGGAATTTTGGACGAAGAAGTATTTACGTATAGGATTACAAAGGATGGAAAGGTGTTTATTTCCAGCCAAGGAAAGCTTGTTACCACCCTTGCAGGAAAGCGGGCAGACGTTTTTATTGCCAATATTTCTGACGCTGATGGCAAGGACGCACAGTTAATTATGGCTAAAGCAACAGGCCATTATAAGCATGGCAATGAGAAAATAGCTAAGCAGTCAAGCAAACGTACCCGGTAACTCTTATTTTTTTTAACAACAAGACAGGAGATGAAGCATGAAAACAATCACCCCCTACCAAACCATAGGCATAATAGGCGGCGGGCAATTGGGCCGGATGATGTGCCTTGCGGCAAAGGCTATGGGCTATTATGTAGCGGTGCTGGATCCAACCCCCAACTGCCCTTGCGGGCAGGTAGCCGATATAGAAATCACCGCAGCTTATAACGACCTGGATGCTATCAAGCGCCTGGCAAAAATCAGCGATGTAATCACATACGAATTTGAAAATATAGACTACGACGCCCTAACGTGGCTGGAAACCAATGCGTATCTCCCCCAAGGGAGCCAGGTGTTAAAAACCACCCAGCATCGCTTTAGGGAGAAAACAGCCATTGCAAATATGGGTATCCCGGTACCTAAGTTTGTGTTGGTCGATAGCCCCGAGACTTTGAAGAGCAGTGTTTTCTACCCAAGCGTACTTAAAACCACCACCGGCGGCTACGACGGCAAAGGGCAGGTGGTGCTAAAATCCCAAGCCGACTTGCCCAAAGGTATGGAGCTTGCCGCCAAGCACGAATGCATCCTGGAAGAGTACATGCATTTCGATTTGGAAGTATCGGTAATTGTAGCCCGAAGCACCGCCGGGGAAACCGCTGTATTCCCTGTGGCGGAAAATATCCACGTAAACAATATCTGCCATAAATGCATTGTACCGGCGCGGATATCCAAGGAAGTTGAGGCCCAGGCCATTGCCCATGGTAAAAAAATTGCCGAGACGCTAAACGCAATCGGGATTTTGGCAATTGAGATGTTTGTGGTGGGGGACACCATTTACATCAACGAATTGGCCCCAAGGCCCCATAACTCTGGGCATTATACAATAGACGCCTGCATAACCAGCCAGTTTGAGCAGCATGTACGGGCGGTTTGTGGGCTGCCCCTGGGGGATACGGCGCTGCATACCCCGGTTGTGATGGTGAACATCCTGGGGAATCATATGGACAAGGAAAATATGCATAATCTGGCGCGGTATATGCCCCTTATCGAAAAAGGTAAAATCCACCTGTATGGGAAGGCCCAGGCGGTGGATAACCGTAAAATGGGGCATGTTAATGTGTTGGGGGATATTGAGGAGACGTTGAAGGCTATTGATGCCACAGGTATTTGGCAAGAGCAGCATGGCTGAACTACCGAAAAGAAGCCCCAATCGGCTAAAGGAGTATGATTATAGTCAAAGCGGCTATTATTTCGTAACTATTGGCGCAAAAAACCATGCGCATTTATTTGGTAGCGTTGTAGGGGCGGCAACCTGCCGCCCGAACATTCAATTAACCGAGTGCGGAAAACTATCGAAAACACCATTCAAGCCATTGGCGATTTTTATGATGAAATACAGGTGGATAGATACATCATAATGCCAAATCATGTGCATTTGATTATCGTAATCAAAGGGGTCAAGCGGCAGATTGCCGCCCCGACAATATCTGTTATTATCGGTAACATGAAACGAAAGGTTTCGATACGATTAGGCTTTTCCCCTTGGCAAAAATCATTTCATGACCATATTATACGTAACGAACGTGATTATATGCGAATTGTGGAGTATATTGACAACAATCCTGCAAAGTGGGAGTACGATTGTTTTTATACTATTCGAATGCAATAGCGGGCGGCAGGTTGCCGCCCCTACAAAACATTTGAATCTTATCGTAGGGACGGTAATCTATCGTCCGCGACAACAAATTGTTTGTCCCGCCAATTCGGTTTTTGAAATAATAAACATTGACTAACGGAGGCTAAACATGATAACCCCCCAACAAATAGAAGAAACCCGCATTTACGAAAAAATGGGCATGACCCAAGATGAATACGCCCGCGTAAAAAAAATCCTAAACCGCCAACCCAACTACACAGAGCTTGGTCTGTTCTCTGTGATGTGGTCCGAGCATTGCTCTTACAAAAATTCCAAGCCGATATTGCGGAAATTTCCAACCAAAGGCCCACGAGTTTTACAAGGCCCAGGCGAGGGAGCAGGCGTCGTGGATATCGGAGACTGTCTTGCGGCGGTTTTTAAGCTGGAATCCCATAACCATCCCTCGGCGTTGGAGCCTTTTGACGGCGCAGCTACCGGGGTTGGCGGTATCATCCGGGATGTTTTCTCTATGGGGGCAAGGCCCATAGCTGCGGTAAACTCACTGCGGCTTGGGGAGTTGCGTCCCCCCCGCGACTACTCCGAGCAGGAACAAACCACAGATGAAGCCCCCCATTATGCCCGCACCCGCTTTCTTTTAGAGCAAGCAGTAGCCGGGATGGCGGATTACGGGAACGGCATGGGCATACCCACCGCCGCTGGGGAAATCCAATTTGATAATTGCTATGCTTCAAATCCGCTGGTAAACGCAATGTGCGTAGGCATTGTACGCCACGACGGTATAAAAAAAGGCATAGCTGCCGGCGCAGGCAACGCCATAATCTACGCCGGAGGCGACACAGGCCGGGATGGAGTACATGGCGCAACCTTTGCCAGTACCGAGCTTGCCGAAGAGCAGCCCGAAGAAGAGAAGCCCATAATCCCGGCGGGCAACCCGCAATTACAAAAGCGTCTGATGGAAGCCTGTCTGGAATTGATGGACAACCCCGCATTGGTCGGCATTCAAGATATGGGCGCGGCGGGGTTGATTTCGTCTTCGTCGGAGATGGCATCCAAGGGCGGAATGGGCGTCGAGCTTAACCTGGACATGGTTCCCCAAAAAGAAAGCGGCATGTCCCCCTACGAAATGATGTTATCCGAATCCCAAGAACGGATGCTGCTGGTAGTGGCACACGACAAGCAGCAAGAATTTATAGATATTTTTACAAAGCACGGCGTCAACGCAGTAAACATAGGCAAAGTAACCGACGATAAGCAAGTGCGCATATATCACAAAGGCGAAATCTGCGCGGATGTCCCCGCCGACGCCCTGGCAAAAGAAGCCCCGGAATACCATAAGCCCTCCCGTGAGGCGACGTATTACCGGGAGTTAAAGGCAAAGGACGCAACGATAAAAATTAGCGACCTCCACTGCCCATGGTGCGATGTAGAGAAATGCGAAGACTTCGAGTCAAAAGACATAGCCGCATACACCGTAACCCTTATGCGTCTGCTGGAACAGCCCACCATCGCAAGCAAGCACTGGGTTTACTCCCAATTTGATAAAAACGATGATACGCTGGTGCCCCCCGGTTCCGATAGCGGCATAATCCGTGTGCCCGGCACCAAAAAAGCCTTGGCTATTACCGTAGATTGCAATAGCCGCTATGTATACCTTGACCCTTGCGTCGGCGGCAAAATTGCCGTTGCCGAGGCCGCCCGCAATATCGCAGCCTCCGGGGCTACCCCTCTTGCCGTTACCGATAATTTAAATTTCGGCTCGCCGGAAAACCCAGAGGTCTTCTGGCAGTTAGAGCAATCCGCCGAGGGTATCAGCGAGGCGTGTATTGCCTTCGAAACCCCTGTTATCGGCGGCAATGTATCCCTTTATAACGAACGGGGTACTGCGGCGATTTATCCCACGCCCACAATCGGAATGGTGGGGCTTATCGAAGACCTTTCCCACATAACCACACAGGAGTTTAAAGCCGCCGGGGACGCAATTTACCTGTTGGGCACCACCCGCCATGAGTTTGGTGGAAGCGAGGTTCAGAGGATGTTTAATAACGGGGAAATCTTTGGCCCGGCCCCTTCAATTGATTTGGCGGAGGAAAAGCGCAATCAGGATGTGCTGCTTGCTGCCATCCGGCAAGGGCTTGTAAATTCCGCCCATGATGTGTCAGAAGGCGGTATTGCTGTTTGCCTTGCGGAGTGTTTGATGGATGCTCCTGGCCTTGGCGCGGTTATATCAATCCCAAGCCATGGGGCAGAGTCCCCAATTCCCGTCATTCCGGGCTTGAACCGGAACCCCATCAGCCCTGGCGAAGATAAGGGGATCCCGGGTCAAGCCCGGGATGACGAATATGCTGCCTGTGACCCTGTGGCATTTTTATTCGCAGAAAGCCAATCCCGCTACATTATAAGCTGCTCACCGGAAAATCAAACCGCCTTTGAAAAGCTAACTGGCGCAGCATTGCTGGGGCATACCACATCAGACGGTCAACTAAAAATAGACGATAAAATAAATATCCCGGTAGCAAAGCTTACCGAAATCTGGAGAGGGGCCTTGGAAAAATGCCTTCAGAAATAAGAGGCCTAAACGAAGCCTGCGGCCTTTTTGGGGTATGGGGCCATGCGGAAGCGGCACAAATGGCTTATTATGGCCTTCATGCCCTGCAACATAGGGGCCAGGATGGGGCCGGTATGGTGGTTAAAAATAACGGGACTTTAATCCGCCATCGCGGCCCGGGCCTTGCCGCCGACGCCTTTCCCAAAGAGACCCTGGATGCGCTGGTGGGCACAGCCGCAATCGGGCATGTGCGATATGCCATGAGCGGAATCCACAGCCAAGACGGGTATCAGCCTCGGCTTTTTCGTTTTGAGAAAAGTAGCATGGCTATCTGCCATAACGGAAGCTTAGTCAATTCCCATGATTTGCGCCACGATTTGGAATCCGACGGCAGCATCTTTCAAACCACTTCGGATTCGGAAACCCTGGCTCATCTGATAAGAAAGAGCCGACACACCAAGCTATTGGACAAGTTAAAGGCCGCCCTTCGCTCAATAAAAGGCAGCTTTACTTTCCTGTTGCTGACCCAAAAGAAAATGATAGCAGCCCGCGACCCGCTGGGTATTCGCCCGCTTGTAATAGGCAAGCTTGGCGAAAATTACATGATAGCATCGGAAACCTGCGCATTTGATACCCTTGGGGCTACATATATCCGCGATGTTGCCCCTGGGGAGATAATTATTATAGACGACGAAGGATTGCAATCGGAATTTTTCGTAAACAGCAGCGCGCTGGCTGCATGTAGCATGGAGTTTGTGTATTTCGCCAGGCCGGACTCGATTATAGACGGCGTAAATGTACATGCTTCCCGTAAAAATGTAGGGCGGATTTTGGCGGCAGAATCCCCAACCCAGGCAGATGTGGTAGTGCCCGTGCCCGACTCTGGGATATCGGCGGCTATAGGCTATGCGGAAGCCAGCGGTATCCCATATGAAATCGGGCTAATAAAAAACCGCTATGCCATACGCACGTTTATAACCCCCTCCCAAGAACTGCGAGAGCAGGGGGTAAAAATGAAGCTGTCCGCTGTGCGGGCTATAGTTGAGGGGAAGTCTGTGGTACTTGTAGATGATTCCATCGTACGGGGCACCACTAGCAAGCGTATTGTTAAGCTGCTAAAGGAAGCCGGGGCCAACGAAGTTCATATGAAAGTAGCATCGCCCCTTTTAACACATGCCTGCTGCTATGGGGTGGATTTGCATACAACGGAAGAGTTAATCGCCCATAAACACTCTGCGGAAGAAATACGCAAAATAATCGGCGCGGATTCCCTTTCCTATATAAGCGAGGGAGGGTTAAAGCAGGCAATTGGCCTGCCCTGTAACGACGGCGGCTTATGTATGGCCTGCTTTAATGGAAAATACCCCGCAGGCGGTGGTAAAAGCCCCCTTCTTTAGAAGGGGGTGCTCAATCATATACACAAACAAAAACAAGGGGGACATGCATGTCCAACAAATACAAACAAGCCGGGGTAAACATAGAAGCCGGTTACGAGGCCGTATCCCGTATAAAAAAGCATGTAGAAAAAACCAAAATCCCCGGGGTATTGGGTGGCCTTGGCGGCTTTGGCGGCCTCTTTGAGCTAACCTCTTATATGTCTGCTATGAAAGAACCCGTGACCGTAAGCGGTACAGACAGCGTTGGCACCAAGGTAATGCTGGCCTTTGCCATGGATAAACACGACACAATAGGCATAGATGCGGTGGCAATGTGCGTAAACGATGTGATAACCGTAGGCGCAAAGCCCCTGTTTTTTTTGGATTATATCGGATGCGGCAAGCTGGATCCGGCCCAGGCCGAGGCTATTGTAGCGGGGGTAAGCGAAGGCTGTATCCAGGCCGGATGCGCCTTAATCGGCGGCGAAATGGCAGAAATGCCCGGGGTGTATAAACCCGGCGAATACGACCTGGTAGGTTTTAGTGTGGGCATAGCGGATAAAGCTGACCTAATAACCGGGGAGAATATAGTCGCGGGGGATATTCTTATCGGCATGGCCTCTTCCGGGGTGCATAGCAACGGGTTTTCCCTGATACGCAAAATAATTGCCGAAAATGATTTGTTCTTAGCCAAAACTTACTCGGGGATAAATAAACCCCTTGGGGAAACTCTCCTAACCCCAACCCGCATATACGCAAAAGCCGTGCAAATCCTAATGAACGCGGTACAGGTAAAGGGCATGGCTCATATAACAGGTGGCGGATTTATTGAAAATATTCCACGGATGTTCCCGGCGGGGCTTGGAGCTGAAGTTGCTCGCGGAGCATGGGATGTTCCTGCAATTTTCCCGTTTTTGCAAGAGCACGGCGAGGTGGACGAGTTGGAAATGTATAATTTATTTAATATGGGAATAGGGATGGTGGCAGCGGTGGCAGAAAAAGACGCCGAAAAAGCCATCGCCGCACTGGCGGAACAAGGGGAAAAGGCAGCGGTTATCGGGAAGGTAATCCCTGGTGAAGGGGTAATATTATAGTTTCCAATTCTTGTTAGACCGGGGCGAAGATGATTACGGAAAGCAATTTTCATTTACCGTCATTCCGGGCTTGACCCGGAACCCCACGGCTTAGAGAAAGCGTTCGCGACTCGGAGCTTTCGACTTAGATTATGGGATTCCGGCTCAAGGCCGGAATGACAGGAGTCGAAAACTGATTTCCATGGTTGATGATATATCTTAGAAAGGGGGGTGCTCCATGACCCAAAAACTATCCAACCAACTAAAATTCCTATCAGAAGCCGATAAACTAAAATCCATCTACCGGCAAACCCTAATAACAGACAAATCCCGAGAGGAAACCTCCGCAGAGCATTCCTGGCACTTTGCGCTGATGGCAATGACCCTGTTCGAATACTGCGCGCTCTCGGATGTGAGTCTGGACAGAGTAATAAAAATGGCCCTGGTTCACGACCTGGTAGAGCTTTACGCCGGAGACACCCCGGCCTATGCCAAAGTAAGCCCCGATGATAAAGCCGCCCGGGAGCAAGAAGCGGCAGATAAGTTATTTTCCATGCTGCCCCAAACTCAAGCCCTCGAATACCGCGCTTTGTGGGACGAATTCGAAGAAATGACCACCCCGGATGCCCTATATGCGGCAGCAATCGACCGATTGCAGCCCCATATTAATAATTATCTAACCAATGGTCATGCCTGGGTGAAATTTAACGTTACTGCTGAAATGGTATATAAACGCATGGCACCGATAAAAATTGCCATGCCCGCACTTTGGGGCTTTGTTGAAAGCGCAATCCAAGAAAGCTGCGAGAAAGGATATATCCAGCCATGACAAATATCGCAATTTTCGCCTCGGGAAGCGGTTCCAATTTCGAGGCCATTGCCAGCGCCTGTATAAACGGCGAAATAAACGCAAACGTGGCCTTGCTGGTATGCAATAAACCCCAAGCTTACGTAATCCAGCGGGCCAAGAGGCTGGATGTCCCGGTATTTATTTGCAAGCACCAAGACTACCCCACTCGCTCGGATCACGAAAAACGGATTATCACCGAGCTTGCGGCGGCAAAGGTAAAATTTGTAGCGTTGGCGGGATATGGTCGCCTTTTTAGCAATACATTTATATGTGCGTATAACGGTAAAATCATTAATATCCACCCGGCGCTGCTTCCGGCATTCCCCGGTTTGGATTCTATTGCGGCGGCATTTAACAGCGGCGTTAATAAAACCGGTGTAACCGTGCATTACTGCGACGAAGGCATGGACACAGGGCCCATTATCGCCCAGCGTGAAGTGCCAATTTTACCGGATGATACATTGGAAACCTTGGAAGCCCGAGTACATCAAACCGAGCATGAATTGTATGTAGAAGTGTTGAAATCTCTCTTTAACGAAATGGAGAACTCAAAATGAAAATCTACGATATAACCGCAGAAATTTCCGATAACTTGCCAACCTACGGCGACGGGGCAAGGCCCAATATCACATTCCCGGCACAAATGACCAAGGGCGATAAATACAACATATCCAATTTAGATTTATCCTCCCATACAGGCACTCATGCGGATATGCCCCTGCATTTTATCGATGGCGCTACCGATTGCATTACTACTCCTTTGCATCATTTCTATGGGCCAGCTAAGGTATTTCGTCTTTCGGTAAATTCCCATATCCGCAAGGCTGACCTGGAGGGTCTCGACATCCAAGCCGGGGACATTGTTTTACTAGACACCGGGCAATCCAAATATTTAAAACAGAGCGCCTTTAAAAAAGACTTTATCGCCCTAACCCCGGAAGCCGCCAAATATCTTGCGGACAAAAAAATCAAAACCCTGGGCACGGATTATCTGTCTATAGACCCATTTGATTCAACGGACTATAAAGCACATGAAATCCTGCTTGGCAGCGGCATCGCTGCGCTGGAAGGGTTGGTGCTTGCGGATGTGCCG
>Ga0123355_10017253_pt1 | contig 11403 bp, 8 predicted proteins | sample TergutEmb28metaG_3_FD_89872 | JGI IMG/M metagenome (GOLD analysis project Ga0123355, IMG submission 89872) | Embiratermes neotenicus P1 segment gut microbial communities from Petit-Saut dam, French Guiana - Emb289 P1 | ecosystem: Host-associated > Arthropoda: Insects > Digestive system > Gut ...
GATAGATAAGGGAGATGGTCAAATGTGAAGAAGTTGAGCATCATGAACTTTATGGTTCCAAATCTTCTCATGCCACGTGCATAGCAACATAATGTGGCTCTCTGTCATGTACCAAGGGCTCTTTCCTCTAGGGCAACAGCGGTCAGAGCATGAAGCTGACCACTCATCTCCGTTTTTTTTGTCACGCTTGGGAAAGAATGGAACTATACCTCCATTTCCCCATGTGTCTTTATGGCCTGCACAGGGATAAATTTACCTTTACTTTTAGGACATACACTGACTAATTTTTCCCCATTTAATAACACTCTAGCACTTCTAATTACCCTATTATCAGCAATATACACGTATATTGTGAGGTTTCCATGGGATTTCATATTGTTGCCTTCTGGATTATGAAATCATATCAGGTTTTGGTGGATCATACTGCTTCCATCTTCAGGACAGAGGACCAAAATATGGAATGAGTTGTGACATCCATCAGTTTCAAGGACCATGTGCACAAATTTCATAAAATGAAGGCATGATTAGGAGGTAATATCCAACTACACATTTTATCTCAGAAGTCACTTTGGAGTTTCATGGAATTTGGTATTCAGTGTTTATAACAAATTCATCAGTTGAATTTAATTTGGGTTCATATCAGACAGATTCAAAGTACACAAACTGTAACTGAATCAAACTTCATATTTTTGCTCAGAAATGCTCATGATATGTAATAAAGTATAGGAATTATTATGATCTGTGTTCTAGCGTTCATATCAAATGCTTGTTCAAATTGTTTACGTATGTAACACAATACAATCAGATATAATTTTTTGGTCCAAGTAATACAAGTGGCTTTCCTTACAATACATTTGATTTGATAACTCAATGAAACCGATTACTGATGTTTGTGTACTTTCCTTTTCATTGTTGAAGAACGTACATAGCATATTTAAATGTTTAAATCCTAAATAATTCTCATAATTTAAGTAGGTGTTACTTAAAGGTAAATGGCATAACTCTGATTCAGTATACTTACTGTATGTTACTCATTTAATTTCTTCTGGAGTTCCTGCATGTAAGTGCTAGGACAAGACCTCATTAGGCCCTGATTGCTTCCTTCCAGATCATTTCCAGGACTTCATTCATTAGTCATCATTTTATGCTCTATACTCCAAGGTATTGAAACCGTGGTTAAATAAACCACAAATAAATAATATTTAAATATTATATTTTATGACTGGTAACAGAATATAGCAAGCAAAATATAAATAAGGTTCCTATGGTACATGGGCCATGAGGCATGTAACTTGCAAACAGAATGCTACAAACTACATTCATTACATATTGGGGTACACCTTTAACTTATGGTGGTAATTGAAGTGATATGCATCTGCGTGACAACTGTAATATATTAGATTTCACCTTCCCTTTGACACATAGAAAATATATTCCATGTAACCTGAGAAGCTGCTAGCTGTCAAAACATATAATTCTAACCATACGGCCTTTTGAAATACAGTGCTTATTGTTAAAAGAATAAAACTTATAATTCTATTCCATACAGGAATGCATTATCAAACATTACCATTATTCCTTATCACAGACTCCCAACACAACTGGTCAGATACTATACACCAGTCCTCATTCTGAATGCATAGGCCCTTCAGTTGATAATACTGTCTTCTGATCAAATTAAAATATGTCAGTCCAGGACCAAAGGTACAAACATGTGTTCACATTTGACCAAGTTCCTTACTGTTTGCACTGTTCATATTTTTAAAGACAACAGAATCATACAATTGAATTCACTGTTACATTTGCAGATGTTGCTAGTTTGTACGATTCTAGTTTGATAGATGAATAGTAGTTTTTATTGTAAATAGAAATATATTGTTGACTGATTTACAATGAATGGCATTTTTACCATAGCAGTGGTAAAAAGGTTTATTGTCAGTGTATCTTCATCTTGTGTAAATGTCTGTACTAAACGGAGTGCTAAATAATACATATAACAGTTACATGTAAAAAGTGCATAAAGGAGATGTCCACTGACTTTGAGGCTCTCTGTGCACAGGAGCAAGTCAGATATCAGGCCTCCTGTTTCACTACTGCAGTATGTGGTTTGGAATTCTCAGTATGTTTTATGAAATTCTGTGTATAAAATAAGTAATAATTTTTGGAATTTTTGGAAAGGGCCGCATAATGGTTTCAACTGAACTATAAGATTACTTTGCATATCTAACTTCACACTCTAAACGCATTTGGTTAGAATTCTTTGACAGTGGAACTTAACAGAGATGGCATGAACTTAGAGATTGTTATCTACTAAATAGAAATTATGTTAATGTATATCAGTTCTCTTCTTCCATTATAAATGCAGTGTACATAAGTTGCAGTATTTTTGTCTATATTATCTCTTAGGAAACCTATGCAGGAGTGTTTTTATTTCTTACAGGCAAAAACACCTGTTCTTTGCCTTGATTGCCTTCCAAGTCAGTATCATAGTGCATATGAGTAGTAGCTAAAGCTTTTATGGAGAGTAACACTGAAATTCACAAATTAAATATTAGATATATATTTCAAAAAATGGGAATGGTAATTCAAATTGTATTGAAAACTCTACGCAGTACTTGCACTTAAATTTGATAGCCCTGACTAATGTACGTATTGAAGAATGCAAATAAATTTCATAGCTGTAGATGCTCTTTGGACTGAGTTAAATAAAAAAATAATGAGTAGAGAGCACTGGCCATTGCATTTTCGGCATATGATTGTGTGTGGTTTTAATTTCAGAGGGATGTTGAAGCAAACTCTTATTATACAATTGGTAGGATTTAGAAATCAAAGTCCAGGATATTGTGAGATGTGTTTGAATATAGTAGAAAAGTTTCTCTAAAATCATGGTACAATTCTATAAAACAAAAGTTTATTTAAACCGAGGGAGGATATTTCCTTCCTGGGTGGCCACTTACATAGCAATCACAATTTCCAAAGCTGCAGTGACAGAAAATAATGCCTTAAGATGAACCAGTCTGAAGATTAATTGCTTTATACAAAGACTTAAGTATACATTCAGATATACAACAGTAAATATTAATTGGACGAAGACATCTTCCACCCTAAAACTGTAACCTATAATAGTAAAAACCTGTTCTCTTTATATTTTTCCTGACATACCATATACTAGGTTTATAGCTTTACCGATCTTCTGATCATTGCAGATCCATGTGTTACATCCAAAACAAAGTTGACTGTATCATTTGGCCATATGCAGGGAATTTTGCTCTCTGTTAATTCCCTTCATACTGTAATTTTACAAGATGTTCATTAATCATCTCTGTATTTCACAACAGAATAAAGACTTGACATGTTTAGTGCTGTAGTAAATGACAAGTTAGTACTGAGACTAGGGTCTGGTAATTTCTTTTAATTGTTGACTTAAATTACTGCCCAGATAGAAATTGCTGTATTTTATTTTATGGTAATTTTTCATCTAAGTCAGTGGAAAACTGGTTTTATTGTGGCTTTTTTTTATGGAGGGGTCTTATGATCATCATTATTATTAAACATAAGGCAATGTGCAGTACAATATATACCATACGAGTCATGGGAACCAATACATATTTTAAAAATGAAACACTGTTGTGCAAGATAAAATTTATGAAGATGTATTTCTACACAGTATGTCCAAACATCTGCATGGTCTAAGGCATGGGTTTGTGGCCACTTGCTTGCTGCAATTGTGGATTGAATCACACCATGGGAAAGGGATGTATGTCTCTTGTGAGTGTTGTGTATTGTCAGGTAGAAGTCTCTGTCATGAACTGATCGCCTCTTTGGAGAACTTGTACTGAGTGTGATGTGTCTGGGTGTGATAGTGAAGCACAGGCAATGAGGAGGCCATGGTCCACTAGGGGCTGTCAAGCCATGAAAAAGATTATTGTAACAAAAAAGCCAAAAGAATTCATTCTTACATGAGATGTACAGTAGACAAATAATTGACAAATCTGTGGCACAGAGAAGTCATGTCTGTGGACATCTTCAACTAAATTCACTGCTAAACAAACTTTAATCTGGAAGCTCAACTAGCATAAAACCATTATCCACTCCCTTTCCTTTTCAAACTTTAAATTTCCATCCGATATGACAGCTTTTACATTACCAGGAGGCTGATTGTTCACAGGTGAATACTATACCAGTGATCACTGATATTTTTCAGGATACACCAAGTGCAGCATTTGAGAATACTGAAAATAAATTTTAAAAACTAGAAAAAAAAATAGAATCTTTAGGCATGGAATTGTAACTTGAAACTAACCAGTGCGATAACACCAATTTGTATTCATATTTCATACAGGTCTTCAGAAGACACAATAACTACCTTGCTCTAATACACTGAGGTTCAAACCAAAACAGTTTACCCATAACAGAGACCAATATGTATGAGACGGAGCCCAAATCTTGCATCTAAACTTGCAACATATCCTGAATAATTCAATAATTAAGAAATATAGGACAGCTTTTATTTGTCCTAGGACTAATTTCCTAACAGGGGCAAGAAGTTTTGTGCTTCACCCAAATGTCCAGACTGATTGTGGGACCCACCCAGCCTCCTATTGTGGGCACCAGGGTGCCTTTCTGGGAGTAAGGTAGCTAGGGCATGAAGCTGACCACTCACCTCCATCTGTTGTCCCAAGACATTGGACCTATGCTGTCATGATGTGTGCATGGGCAACTTTACCTTTAACTAACACTACCTCTATGTACTACAAATTTTTGTTTAACACTTTCATTTTTGAAAGTGAATATCATCAACTTCAGATGATAAATGAGCAATTAATTTATCATGCTTTGCCTGTCCTATCCTACAGGTAAGAAACAGGAAGTCATAGATGAGGGATATAATGACTGTTCCGAAAATCATACACATTTGCAACTAGTACACTATAAAAGATTTTAGTTCCAGAAGCAGATTCCCAGGAGTGGCAGCATGCTATCAAGGGGTGAAATCACCCCCTGAATGAATGTGGAATTGGTATCTATTTCACTGTGAGCAGATGTTTTACTTGTTCTGTCAAAAGTGAGAATTACTGCTTGGTATTGAATGTGTTAGCTTGGTAGTGGGTGAATACAGCAGCTGAGACACGTCCTTGAGGCTGGGCCACCAGATTCACAGTTTTATGGGAGCGTTCATCCGAGCCACAGCATTGCCCATTGCCAAAATGAGAATCGCTCTGCTTCGCTGAATGATGATCTGTGGCTGGAAGGTGCAGGCACGTGGGTGGACACGTTCATGTGACATCAAAGCTACGAGCCACTTGCGTGTCTGTCTGTGACGTTAGTGTTAGTCTGTGTTAGTGGCTAAGCCACACCGTGGTCCGCGGGAAGTATGATCTGTGGCGGGACGACATGCAACCAACATTGTGGCCAATATACAAATTTTAAAAAAAGTTATATATATATATATATATATGTAAAACTTATGAAATAATTCCCTACAAGCAAATTTTCTTTACACCTGCCATTAACGATTTTCTTTTGGGTAGTGAATAATTCAGTGTTAGCTGAACTCCCCCCAACGATAACACTGTTTAGACACAAAAGAAAGGACATACCCAAGCTAACTAATTTTAAAGAATCTGTTGTCATGAACGGTGCAATGCAGTTTGTTTTGTCAAAACTCAATAACAATTTATGAGCTTCAAACCGCTTGTGCTCTGATCCATGACTAATCTAATAAAATCTAATCTAATACAAACAACGGAACCGGATATGATCGGACATATCGTTGGCAAGATCCATGGTTGGCAACACATGTGAAACAGCGCGAAAATGGAAACGAGTAAGAAGAATAAGCATGTTGAAGTACAGTTCATCGCCGATGAAGAGGTTGGGAAGGAGATAATTTCCATGAAGGATGCGAAGATTAAAAACATAGGTACTAATGTAAACATCTGCGTCAGAAATGTGTATTTTTTGACATTAATCGAATTCAGTGTGCCATGTAAGGCACCGAATGCCAATCGGAAAACTACAATTATTTTTTAAAGAAACCCCCAAGTCATAAAGTTTTGATTCGTGTGTCCCTGTCTCCCAGAACAGAAATCATTTAGTGACTAACAGACAGGTTATAAAATATCCTAATGTCACTTTTCTTCAGATATAAACATTTTGAGGTTAGGTTGCCTCGTTGGTAATTCGTGGTAATACTGGAAGGTGTTTTGGATTAGCACTGGTTATAAAGGGCTGCCGGTAAATTCGGTGTGGCAATGAAGGAGGGAAATCAGAATTCTCAGAGAAAAATAGTTTCATATAGATGACTTACTGCAAGAGTAATTTGAACAAGGTAGGCTGTGTGCACAGCTGCTTTTATGTGTTGCTAGATGGATCTTCAGGAAGTGGGATGGGGAGACACGGACTGGATTGATCTGGCTGAGGAAAGGGATAGGTTGCAGGCTCTTGTAAACATGGTAATGAACCTTCAGGTTCCATAAAATGCGGGGAATTTCTTGAGTAACTGAGAACTGTTTATCTTCTCATGAAGGGCTCTGCTCCATGGAGGAAGTAAGGCGTGTGCTTCAGTTACTATATATGTAGCTTAGCAGGATCTTGTAGGGCATTTATTATTTAGTAAGAATCTCTGGTACTGTTACAATTTTTAAACTTTGTGAAGCAACTCTAGAATTATTCATGAAATACGTTTCTAATAGATTAGGCTGACCTCATGAGCAGTTGTTTAATTATGGATGCCCTTTTGTCTGTATGAAGATAAAGCCTTAAAAGGCGTTTTGAAGGGTGTTATGTTATATTCATTTTTCTTATATGTGTTATGCTGTTGCTGACATTTTACATGTACTGATTTCATCAAATGTGCTGTATTTGTGTTTGATTCATTACTCTGCAGTTACATTGGGCATTGCCTAGTACCCATACTGTTGTCTTCAGACAATTGTTCATAACTGTGTTGACTTTGTTATTGTTTAGTTATAACACTGTTAATGGAGGTGGTCAGGATTTAAGCCAAAGTTTTCTGAATTCTGAACACTGAACATGACTATCCTTTGGAAGGCCAGGGAGAGGGGAAGTATTTAACACAGAAAATAAACTATACAAGTATCAGTCAGTATGCAGTATGTCCTCATGTAACATTGGTGTTATATTCCTGAAAATTATTATTTAAAGCAGTTTTACAGAATGGAGTATTTTTTCCCCATAAAAATTAATTAAAATACCCCAAGAGTCTGGTCATTGAAGATCTTCCCAGCTGCCAGTGAAAGCAATGTAATTCAAGTCTAGGCAGTATTCACCATATATTTAATAACCAAGATTTGTCAGTGTTAAATTGAAACATTGCTCATTGAAACACTATATGAGGACTGCCTGTACAGTATTTACAACCAGTTACCTAAAGACAGCCAACTCCCAAAGTGTTATGGGTACAGTAAAACCTGTCGATACTGTAAACCCAAGGTAAACGGATTTTTTCTTAAACAAGCACCTTTCCATTTGATATGTGGTCTTACCACTAAAGTAGAGACTGTGTAAATACTTAAGCTATCCATGTATTTATGGATAATGCAAAAATTGTTGACACTTCTCACTTACGTGAGACACTGACATACTTCAAACATTTAATACAAATGTCAAAAGAATGTCAAATTTAACACACCATTAACACCAGTATACATTTGTAATTTTATTCTATTTTTTCTGTTCTGCAGAGCAACTATTACCATACCTGTGTTGGTCTGTCAAAAAATGGTGTAAAGTATTTTCAAACCATGAAAAGTTCACACTAATACTGTACTACTAATGTACCAACAATATTTTCATAACAGTTCCTTTTTGCAAACACCAAAAATGGCAGTACTTTGCATACTTGTATGTTTCCTAACTTCTTGATATCTTCATTTCATGTTTTCTGAAATTTTTTTGTGTTTAACCATTTTTAATGAGCCAGTTTTCGTATCTTGGGCTTTTCTTTTAAAATCCCTTAGACTTGAGATTTAAGGCTGTCACTGTAGTGAGACAGGTACCCATCTACCAAACAAAATGGTGTCACATACCAGAAGACTTCAATGTTCATATTTTTTTTTTTGGGGGGGGGTAAATATGGTAACAATTTCTTTCACTAAAATAATTATCCTTCTTCACTTGCTTCAGTTGCTGTGCCTTTTGTTCTAATCCAACTTCACTCTCTTCTTCGACTCAGTGGCTACACTTAAATTAATATTTAAGCATTTTTGGATTACTGTGAGAGAATTTTGTATCATTTTTTTGAAACATTTCTCATTATAAAAAGAACTGAGCAAGATATTAGCATACACTGGTCTTCATGTAAAGTACCCTTTGTTCTTGTAATATTGTAATGAAACTGGAATTTTCTTAACAGATTATTGAAGTATACTCAAATATCAAGTTTCATGACACTCTGTCCAGTTGGAGCTGAGTTTTTCTGTGCCAACGACCGGACACACAGACGTGACAAAGCTAACAGTTGCTTTTCACAATTCTAAGAACGCACCTAAAAAGAACAATAATAGTAATGAGTATCAAACCAACTGTTTTGATTTAAAAGCCTTTTTTTCTTCTTTCTGTTTCCATGTTAGACATGGTTCTTTATTATGGGTGGTTGGACATTGTTTTAACACTAAATTCCTGTGTTCTGAGAAGTTTTCCCTTATGATCAGTTCTCCACTTAAAACAGGGCTCATTATAAACAGGTTTTACTCCATAGCTTGTATGTCAGACTGGAGAATTTCCGGTATAATTGCTGTGTAAAGTACATTTGCTATTAGACCATAAATTAATAGTGCAGTAGATTTTTCTGAAAGCCATTTTCTTTTCAGGAAATGTTCTTCAAGGAAGAAAGACATGTAAACAACATAAGGGGAGTGATTCAGATGAAAACTCAGATGATTTACCATATAAAGATCTTGACACAAATGAGAAGCCATCAGGTTAGAAAATATTATGTTACATGCATTTTGAGCATATTTTTATAACAGTGTGAACCTTTCACATCATAAATCTTGGATTTTTTGTCTGTTCACATGCAGTGTTCTAGTATGGGTATAAGTACATCCCAAAGACTATGATGTCTTTATATATGTGAGAAGACCAACAAGATGCACACTTTATGTACATGCATGGAAAATGCTGTATGCTGCAGTACAGAAATAGCCTCCTGATGATGAACTTGTTTGTTCGAAACATGTAGAGGATAGTATAATTGAAACAAATAAAGGAAATAAAGTGTGCATCTTGTTGGTCTTCTCACATATATATTGCACGATGCATGGTTCTGAAAATGTAAACTATGATGTGTTATAGCACAAACTTATATTCTTAGTCTGTGCTGTAGAAGAATATGCTGAGATTCATTTATGTATTGTGCTTTATATGTAAACTATGATGTGTTATAGCACAAACTTATATTCTTAGTCTGTGCTGTAGAAGAATATGCTGAGATTCATTTATGTATTGTGCTTTATACGTACACAACTCGTGAATGAATGAGGACTGACCTGAAGTAAGGATCCCAACAGTATGATATGAGAGGATAATGTTAGATACTGCAGCATGTTTACATTTACATAGTGTTGGTGAGCTTATAAAATGTTATTCCAGTGTTATTCATTTATACAGCATGTGGGTATAATAGTTGTTCTCCACTTGTGTATTTATTAGGTGTGTGATTCGAATCTTGATCCCATTACTGTTATCCTGATAGGATTTTTTTGTGATTTTTTTCTCACTCAAACTCTGAACATTAGGATTGTACCTTCAACTATGCCGTAACTACCTTCCAAATTCTTGCCTGCTAGCAGTTTATAATTAGCTTTCCATCTCATTCATTGCTATAACTTCTGTAGTTGAAACAGCAGAATTAAGAAACCTAAGAATCATTCAGTTCAGAGAGTAATTAAGTGACTAGATAAGTGGCCTGTGAATAATGGTGAACCATTTGCTGAATAATTTAAGCATATGACAGAGTGAGCATCATTTCTTCTACACCCATGTATACATGTGGTAGGATTCCCGTCGATTTTGTATTGTAAATTAAAGCAGCATTGTTTTCCAAGGGAAATAGAATTACATTCCTTCTTTCCTTTCAACAAAGTGAAAGGCTGGTAGGTGTTATGAGAATGTTGAGTCTTAAGGCAAGGGAAGTAACAAGAGAAACAAAAAAATGCATAATGGGAAGTTTAATAATTTGTACATTTATCACATAGAATAAAGTGATCAATGCAGTGTGAATGAGCTGGGATGTATGTAGCATGTATGGGAGGCAATAGAAATGCATATAAAAGTTCAGTTAGAAAAACTGATTTCTTGATGAGCTGAGTGACTACCACCTTCTCATGAGTAACTGTGTTGTACAGAGTTATTAAATAGGTATGTTAAAATACAGTGGCAAAAATAATAGACAAGATATTCCATATGTCTCAACTGGCCACCATGTTTAAGATGTGTATTTCATGTTTACAGCTCATGATTCAGTTCCATTTCTGTGTGAATCATCAGACACGTATTTTCAATTATACTGATCATCTCCATTCAGTCTAGGAAGAAACCTCAAGAATTCTTGTTTTCAGTTTTATAATAGTTCCTTAACCTTTTGACGCCTAACGACGACTATAGTTGTCGTACCTATGTCGTACATGTTGCATTTTATATATTTATTCAACAAATACAGGTACTGAATATTTTAAACATTGTATATACTCTCTGATTTTTCCTCTTCAAAATGCAGTTTGTTTCATAAATCTAACATATTTGTTTCCTGTATTATTCACATTTTATATACAGGTGTGCTAATATTAAAAAAATAATTCCGGCGCCAAAAGGTTAATCATTACAGCAGAAGTGGAGATTATATTTTTAAATATTCTACGTGATCACCCTTTGTAACTTTGTTGTCCCGACGTGCTCACTGTGGTAGGTGATCCTCTTATCGGGAGATGGGTGTGGTTCACCGAATTGCATTTAGTTTTAGCGATTTTCGTTTTTACTTATGTTTTATTTATTCATTTTATTCTTGATTTAAAATAAGGGAGTGCTATATAGTTAAACAACTAGATCATTTCTAGGAAAATGAAAAAGTCACTTCTCTGTACTCCCACTTACACCACACTCATACGCGACTGCTTTCACACTGGATTGCTAGCGTCCGTTATCAGCTCCCAACCGTTTCACCGTTTAAATCTCTCCCCTCCTACCTATCACCAATGGTTCTGAATACACATTGACAGATTAAACCATTGATATGAGGTATTTTGGTGAAACCTCTAGTTGCTCAGCTGTTCAAGAAATTCCCCCCCCCCCCTTCTTACCTCTTAGAAAATCATTTAAACACCCTTTGACAGTTTCTCAGGAAACAAAATTTATTTTTAAGTTTTCGAGAATTGATCTGTA
>Ga0123355_10017254_pt1 | contig 11402 bp, 16 predicted proteins | sample TergutEmb28metaG_3_FD_89872 | JGI IMG/M metagenome (GOLD analysis project Ga0123355, IMG submission 89872) | Embiratermes neotenicus P1 segment gut microbial communities from Petit-Saut dam, French Guiana - Emb289 P1 | ecosystem: Host-associated > Arthropoda: Insects > Digestive system > Gut ...
CGGCGGACGGCGGCGACGTTGCGAGCCACCGGCCGGATGGCCAAGTAGTCGTAACCACGGGCCCGAGCCTCCTCCACAACCCGGGCTATGAGCTGCCGTCCGACACCCTGATTCCTGGCTGCCTCGGCCACGATGACCGGCTCGACCTCTCCGCTTGCGCCGTGGTCGAAAAGGCCGGTCAGGCCGAGGACGCAGCCGTGCGACTCGGCCACCCACGATCCCAGCCTGTCTGGCGTGGCGAGGTAGCCATCGAACCCGGTTCCGGGATCTGCTCCGCCGATCGAAGGGTCCTCGTAGATGTCTCGGTGGTACGCCGTCAGCTCTGCCCACAGCGATCGGCAGGCGTCGTAGTCGCTGTCGGCATAGTCGCGAACAATGACCTCCGACATGACCGGTGAGTCGGGCTGCCTCGAATCAGTCATGGCCTCATGCTGCCAGGCTCGCGAGCGCCCGTACTCCTCGCCAGTCCGCCACCCGGAGGCGGGTGCGAGGATGAAGCGTGGCGGATTCTCACCTGGGAACTCCGCACAAATCGGGGGGTAAGTCATGGCGGATTCTGGGCTATTCATCGGGTTCGGGTTCCCGGTACGAGGTCGCGAGCGGCAAGCCCTCAAGGTTTTCGGCGAGGCCGTCGACTACTACACCCGGCTGCAGCAGCAAGGGGAGATCGAGAGCTTCGAACCCGTTCTCCTCGAGGCACACGGCGGCGAGCTCGGCGGGTTCTTCCTGCTGCGCGGTGAGCAGGACAAACTCGCCCGGGTGCGCGGGAGCGAGGAGACCGAGCGGCTGACCCTGCGAGCACAGCTCATTTCCGATGGCATCGGCGTCGTGGGTGCGATCCTGGGTGAGCGGCTCGCCGCCAATATGGCGACGTTCACACAGCAGGTGGAAGACCTCACCTAGCTCACGCCAGGGCGAACACCGGCACAGTCTCGTGCTCGGCGCTCGCCCTGCGGAACTCGATGCGCAGCCGGTGCCCGACTGCCAGGTTCGCCTGATCCGCGTCCGTGAGCTGCGACCACCACCAGGGCCCCTCGTCCAGCTCGGCGATGACCAGGATGGTCGGCTGGGGCTCACCGCCGACGGCCGGCCGGCCCCACGCGACCGCCCAGCTGACGAGCGTGGCACCACCGCGAGCTGCCTCCCAGCGCAGCGAGGTGCTCCCGCAGGTCGTGCATTGCGCAGCCGGCGGCTCGCTGAAATGGCCGGCCGGGCAGCACCGGAGCAGGAACTTGCCGGAAGCGGCGGCATCGAAGAACTCCGCTGTCGCCGCGTCCCTGACGACCGGCCCGACCGTCACGATGCACCCGCCTCGCTGCCGAGCACCAGGGTCGCATGGTGATCGAGCACGCCGCCGTTCCCCGAGACCAGCACGATGTCGTGTGCCGCCGCCTGACGCTCGCCACCCTGGCCGCGGGCCTGGATCACCGCCTCCGACAGCGGCGTCATGCCCCACATGTAATACCCGGAAAGCTGCCCGCCGCCGGTGTTGAGCAGCAGCTTCCCGCCAGGCCCGAGCACGCCGCTCGCGGCGAACGGCCCGCCCTCGCCCTTCTGGCAGAAGCCGTAGTCCTCTAGTGTGACCAGCACCGTGAAGGTGTAGCAGTCGTAGAGCTGCACCACGTCGACATCGGCCAGCGTGACTCCCGCCATCTCGAGAGCGGGGGGGCCTGCCAGCGCCGCTCCGGTCACGAGCCCGAAGTCCGGGTGACGGCGCAGGTTGTGACCGGGATGCGACTGCGCCCAGCCGAGCACGTGCACGGGCGGCTGCGCCAGGCTCGCCGCCCGCTCAGCTGTCGTCACGATCACCGCGATTCCGCCATTGGACACCAAGCAGCAATCCAGCAGCCGGAACGGGTCGGCGATCCACCGGGACGACTGGTGGTCGGCGAGGGAGATCGGGTCCCGCAGCTGCGCGGCCGGATTCATCGCCGCCCACGACCGCTGCGCCACCGCGATATGGCCGAACTGCTCGGTAGTCGTGCCGTAGCGGGCCATGTGCCGTCGCGCGGCGAGCGCGTACATCGGGTTGGGCCCGATCACGCCGCTCGCCCCGAGCAGCCCCCACCAGCCGGCCGGGGCGCGCCGCGTGCCGTACGCGGCACCTGCACCCCGCTCGGGCTGCAGCGGGCTGTCGGCGAACACGCACGCCACCGCGCTGGCCGTGCCGGACATCACGGCGAGCGATGCAACCTGCACCATGGCGCCGGCAGTCGACCCGAACGACTGCATGTGCGAGAGCAGGCGCAGGTCGGTCAGGCCGAGGTCCCGCTGAAGGTCAATCGAAACCCCGCCGGTAACACCGGAGGACGTGAGCAGCCCGTCGATGTCCGCAAGCCGCAGTCCTGCGTCGTCTGCTGCCCGCCTGACGGCGTCCGCAGCGAAGTCAGCGGCTGTACGGTCGTAGACCTTTCCGAGGTCGGTCATGCCCAGGCCGGCTATCACGGGCCGCAGTCCGGCCGGCCATTCTCGGGGTCCGCTCACCGGGCTATTGTCGCAGGCATGAGCCCGAATCCTGCCACATCGCTCGGCGGCCCGTCACTGCCTCAGCGCCGCAATCTGGTCACCGAGATCCCCGGCCCGCGATCGCGGGAGCTGTTCGACCGCCGCCAGCGCAGCGTGGCCCGCGGTCTCAGCCACACGCTGCCGGTCTTCATCACCGCCGCAGGCGGGGGGATCGCCGTCGACGTTGACGGGAACTCGCTCATCGATTTCGGCTCGGGCATCGCGGTCACCACCGTGGGCAACAGCGCTGAGCTGGTGGTGACGAGAGTGACCGAGCAGGTCGCCCAGTTCACTCACACCTGCTTCATAGTGACCCCGTACGAGGGGTACGTCGAAGTGTGCGAGCAGCTGAACAGGGTGACGCCTGGTGACTACGACAAGCGGTCCGCGCTGTTCAACTCGGGCGCCGAGGCGGTCGAGAACGCTGTCAAGATCGCCAGGCACGCCACCGGGCGCGACGCCATCGTGGTGTTCGATCACGCCTACCACGGGCGGACCAACCTCACCATGGCCATGACCGCCAAGAACATGCCCTACAAAGAGGGCTTCGGGCCATTTGCTGGCGAGGTCTACCGCATGCCGATGGCCTATCCGTACCGGTGGCCCGGAGGTCCCGCCCGGTGTGCCGCCGAGGCTCTCGACGTCGTGACCAGCCTGATCCACGCGCAGGTCGGCGAGGAGAACGTCGCCGCCGTCGTGATCGAGCCCATCCAGGGCGAGGGCGGCTTTGTCGTGCCACCGGACGGCTTCCTGCCCGGCCTCGCGGCGTACTGCCGGGCGCACGGCATCGTCTTCATCGCCGACGAGATCCAGTCCGGCTTCTGCCGCACCGGCGACTGGTTCGCATGCGACCACGAGCAGGTCGTGCCCGACCTCATTACGACCGCAAAGGGCATCGCCGGCGGCCTGCCGCTCGCCGGAGTGACCGGCCGCGCCGAGCTCATGGACGCGGTGCATCCGGGCGGCCTCGGCGGGACCTACGGCGGCAATCCGGTCGCGTGCGCGGCAGCGCTCGGGGCCATCGAGACCATGGAGAAGGAGGACCTGCCCGCCGCGGCGCGCGCCATCGAGATCATCATGCTGCCCCGCCTGCACGAGATCGCCGCTGCCAGCCCGGTCGTCGGGGATGTCCGCGGCCGCGGCGCTATGTGCGCCCTGGAACTGGTCAAGCCAGGCACCCTGGATCCGGACCCCGCTGCTGCCGCCCGGGTCGCGAAGACGTGCCACGCCAGCGGAATGATCGTGCTGACGTGCGGGACCTACGGCAACGTCCTGCGGCTGCTGCCGCCGCTGGTGATCGGCCAGACGTTGCTGACCGAAGGGCTGGACATTCTCGCGGACGCCTTCTCCGGGCTCTGACGCCGCGTCTCGTGCCGGGACTCACGGCAAGGCCGACGGCCAGGCCACCTACTACTTCTTCGCAGTGGCCACGCCGATTGCGATCGCGCCTTCGACCATGGTCAGGTCGGCTACCTGCTGTTCACTCAAGTACGCATGCGCGACCGCGGCATCCAGGACGTACGTCACGAAGATCAGTCCGAGGAACAGGATCAATGCGCGTCGGAGTTTCAGGCCCGCTGGGCCGTACCGGCCGGCCTGGTCCCAAATCTTGTGCCATATCTCGACCAGCCTGAGAAACAACACAACATCAGGTGGGACCGGCGCGGAGGTGGCTGCAGGAGCGTCTGGCCTGACAAGCAACCCCGCCGGAACAACAATCAAATCCCGCGTGTAAAGAACCCGATCGGTGTCGGCCAGCGGCGAGATCGCCAAGCGAACCCACATCTCGACGCCCGCGGCGACGGACCACTTCCCAACGTTCTCCCGAAGATACTTGATCACCTTCTCGTATGCCACGCCAGCATCTGGCACCGTCGGGTCCGAGTCGGTAGCGGTCACCCGCCGCCAACCGGTGAACAAGGCGGACTCAGACGGGCGCTCCGGCGCGACCGCACCCCAGATCCTCTCTAATTGACCGGCCACATCGTTGCCAGGATCGAGCAGGGGGAAGAGCTCCTTCAGCAGCTGCCGGTCGTTCAGCAGCTCCCGGTCTGTAGGCATTTTCAGACGTTAACTCCCGCGGTAGCTCCAGGGCAACGCGCAGAAACCCAGTCAGAGCCTCCGGAAACTCCGGGACGATTCAGTCAGGTGTGCAGGACGTCGGAGTAGTGGCAGAAGTGGACCCGGTCGGGCTCGGCGGACATGATCTTCGCCACCGAGGCCCGCCACGCCCGGACGTCGCTGGCCTGGCCGTCCGGCAGGTCATCGCTCAGCGGGTCGAGGTACTGGCGTGGCTGGTAGGCGGCATCGCCGATCAGCACGTCGGACTTGCCGTCGGCAGACTCCACGAGCACGCTCTGATGCCCGACGGTATGACCAGGCGTCGTGATCACCCGCAGGCCGGGCAGCACCTCGGCGTCACCGTCGAGCAGCTCGAACCGTGCGTTCATGAAGTCGAACCAGCCGGTCAGCTCCGGTGACTCAGCCCGGGCCCGGCTCAGCTCGGCCCGCTGGAGGTAGAACGGCGCGTGCTTGAACACCGCGTTCTGGCCGCAGTGGTCGAAGTGCAGATGCGTGTTGATGACGAGGCCTATGTCGCCGGGGGTCATGTCGAGCTCCTCGAGGGCTTCCGCGACCGACCTGTTAACCACCCGCCAGCTGGTCAGCCAGCGCTCCGGTCCGCCCACCCCGGTGTCCACCAGTGCCGCGCCACCGGGAAAGCTCACCACGAAGCCGTGCACCGGCCAGTCCAGCCCGTCGACACCCCGCAGGGTGGCGAGTCTCAGTCGTCTGATCTCGAGGGCCACGGTCTAAGAGTCGCACGGTCTCCCATCTGCCGCTCACGGCAACCAGAATCGTGATCACCGTGACCGCCAGGAGGATAGCTGGCGCCAGGCCGTGCACCATGGAAACGTCGAACGGCCTGAGCGGCGCGCTCGGCGCGCCGCCCGGGTCGCCGGGCATGTTGGCGATCGTGGCTGCGGTCAGCCGGGCCAGTACGATCCAGTCCAGCCAGGTCGACGGGAACAGCACGAGCACGCAGAGAATCATGGCGTCGTACCAGGGCAGCTGGTACGGCCAGACCAGCAGGAACGCCAGGCTGAAGGCGACCGCAGGCCGGATGGCCGGCCTGTCCGGGTCGCCGGCCGGCAGCCGCAGCAGCAGCAGGACGGCCAGCGCGGCGACCACCAGCACCGCCAGAACTACCAGGTAATTCCAGTCGTTCAGGTGGGCCCATTGCCAGAAGCTGTCCTCCGACGTCTTGTCCCGGCGAGCGAACAGCGCCTCGAACGCTGGCTTCCCCAGCCACGCGTACGTCGGCACCAGGACGGCAAAGGCGCCGCATGCGGCCGCCGCAAGGGCCGGGAGCGACCGGCGCAGCGCCCAGGCCAGGGCGAGGCCGAAGAGCAAATAGTCAATCTTGATATCAGCAGCCAGGCCGATCAGCGCGCCGGCCGCTACGGCGCGCCAGACCGATGGCCGCAACTGCTCGCCACTGCGGCCCTGGCGGCCGGCTACCAGCAGCCCGCAGACGCCGGCCGCCGCCGCGAGAACGTCCACGTGACCAGACGCGATCAGGTCCCACAGCAGCAGCGGGTTGATTGTCCAGAGCAGATGCGCGCGCAGTCGGGCAGAAGGCCTCGTGCGCAGCACCCGGTCCAGCACGACGGCGGTCAGCCCGAAGCCCAGGGCGTTCCAGAACTTGAGCCAGAACGTCACGTGCGCGATGGAGTCGCCGCCAAGCCACGCGGCCGCGTACTGCTCGATGCCCGCGGCCGGCCCGTAGAGGCTGACCATGTACTGCCACGCCACCGGCACGGAAGGACCAAAGACGGGATCGGTGACCCGCAGGTAGATCGGGGTCACTACGTACGGGTTGTGGCCGAGCAGGGCAATCCGGCCATAGGCGGCATAATCCAGCGCATCCGTCGAGCCGGCCGGCGGCAGCACCGTCAGTGCCACCACTGCCACCACCGCCGCGCCGAAGATCAGCCGGAGCGGCCCGTGCGCACCCCAGCGGGCAGCCGTCACCCCGGCCACAAGTCCGCCGGCCGCGAGCACTGCAGCCGCCCACAGGGCGATGGTAACCAGTTCAGCCGAGACGCGGACCTGGCTCAGTTCCCAGGGCGGAAAGGCGCCGTGCACGGGCACCGCCGGAAACATCCAGTCCTGCCGGACGGAGGCGGCCCCGATCATGATCAGGAGGGCGGCGCCGATGCCGATACCGGATAGCCAGCCCAGCAACCGGACCGGCCGCCGCGGCACCTCGTCGGTACCTGCTGTCTGGCGCGGCCGGTCGAGGCGAACCGAGTCAGTCATGCTCCCACCGATGGCAGACTCATGCGGCGTCTCGGTAGGCCAGTGCCGCGGTGATGTCTCGGTGCGCACCCTGAGCTTCGCGCCCACGTCAGCGCGGCCAGGCCCCCGCGCGCCCTTGATCCCCCTACCCGGTCCGGGCGCCAGGGTAAACGGGCACGCCGGTCCCGGTAACGTTCTCGGTGCCACGACCGAGGAGCCGCGCATGCAGCAGGCGCTGCTGATCCCCGACCGGTTCACCGACTGGCGGATGTGGGCCGGGCTTCCCGATCGACTGGCCCGACGCGCCGAGGTCAGCCACCTGGATCAGCTGGCCAGCATCTTGTGGGACAGCGGCGGCGCGGTCGTCTCGCTGGCCCGCAGCCTGCGACCCGACGGATGGGACGTGGCGGTGGCGGCCGGCCGGGCGGCCGCACTGGCGGTCGCGCTCGGAGCGGCCGGATTGGCCGGGAGCATCGCCCTCGCCGAGCCGGAGATTCCGTTCGACTGCATCCCCGAGGACATCGAGGTAGCCATCGACCCGCCGGGCACTGACGTCCTGGTGCCCTATCTCTCCCTAACAATCCCGGACAAGAAAGACAACCCCCGAGGATCAAGAGCGCCAATGACTGACGAGCCGAAGATCGGCGACTGGCCCGCTTTTGTAGCCTCGCTGCCCGTCCCGGACTTCGGCGACCTGCCGACCGCGGCCGAGGTGGCGGAGGCGCTGAACCTGCCGACCGAGGCCGAGCTGGCCGAGCTGCTGGCCGCCGAGCCGGACCGCCGGCGCGCGGAGCCGGAAACGGGGCAGTGATCCGTGACCAGCGCCCTGAAGCCGAGCGGCTCGACCGACGTCGGCGGGGCGAGGTGCTGGCGCTGTCACGAGGTGATCCTGGCCGGTGACGAGTGGCACCTGGGCCACCTCACGGATCGCGTGTCGGGCGGCGGCGATGATGCGCTGCTGCCCGAGCATGCGTATTGCAGCCAGGCGGCGGGCGGCAGCCTCGGGCTCGCACGTCGGCGCCGGGGCGATCCTGGCGCGCCGAGTGCCGAGCACTTGAGGCCGCCGGGCGGCTGGCCTGGCCCGTCGCGGGATTGGTGGGGGCCGGACGTGCCGAAGGGCCGGCGCGGTTACCCGGTCGGTGACCGTCGGAATGAGAGCTGATCACGAAGGCGAAGACGATGCGCCCTTCGATGCACCTTCGCCTCGGAAGCCGGTCCGGGAGCGCCGACGCGGAGCTGGTCTGGCCGAGCTGACGCGCGCTAATGCCGATGTGCGCGCGTCATGCCACGAGGGCATGAGGCGCCCCGAACGCCGGCTCCGCAGCGGAGTGCGGCATTGGGGCGCAGTAGTACTCAGTAGTACTTAGTGGTATCATCAGACTCATGGACTCGGTGACGGTGAGCGAGCTGAACCGGCAGACTGCCAAGGTCCTGGAGCGGGTCAAGGCTGGCGAATCTCTGGAGATCAGCGAATACGGGCGCACTGTCGCTCGCATCCTGCCGGCAACACCCCGAACAGGGGTTCCGTTGCTTGATCAGCTGATCGAGCAGGGCAGGGCGATTCCGGCGACCAGCCCGGGGCCGATCTCTCCGACTCCGCCGCGCGATGAACGCGATGAGGGTGTATCGCTGAGCGCCGCGCTGATGCAGGCGCGCGACGACGAACGATACTGATGATCTACCTGGATACCTCGGCCGCGCTCAAGCTTGTCGTGCCTGAAGCGGAGACACCGCAGCTGGAGCTGTGGCTCGCTCAACGGGCAGGAGTCCCGCGGGTGTCATCGCGGCTACTGCGGATTGAGTTGCTGCGCGCGGTTGCCCGCAGCGCGCCGCACCGGATGAGCAGAGCGAATGTGGTCCTGGCCGCAATAACGCTGCTGAGCATAGACGACATCGTCTCGACCGCCGAGAGCATCGGAAGTGCCACGCTGCGCAGCCTTGATGCCATCCACCTAGCCACAGCCCAGAATGTAGGAACCGTGCTGACAGCATTTGCCTGTTACGACAAACGGCTTTGCGACTCGGCGCGCGCCGTGGGCCTGCCCGTTGAAAGTCCTGCCTGACACCGCCGAACAAACCGGCGGAGCGGCCAGCGCCTGGCGGACATCGGCGCTTTGAGGGGTTCGCACAGAGTTCACGCGATGGTCATCTTCCTCGGCGATGCTCGGCGTCGATGCTGGCTATTGCGGAAGGCGATTGGGTGGTCGGATTCTGGATGCGCTTCCGGGCCTTGCCGCCTGCCCGCCGTGTTGCGGTCGCTGGCTACCTGGTTGCACTTGTGGGCATCTTGCTGGAGTTCCCGGTCCTGCCCTTTTTCGGGCTACCGGATGCCGCGGTCCGCGTCCTCCACTACACGACGATCGGATTGCTGGTGGCCTCGGCTCCTTTCGCGCTGGGCGGGACTTTCGCCCAGTCGCGGCAGGACGCGCGGCGGAGAGCTGGTGTTCCTGACTCGTCAGGGCAAGGCGCGACCCCGGACGATCGGTAAGCACGTCCGGTAGCGGCTCCGATAGCTTGTCCCGTCGTGGAGTGCCCGCGCTAATAACGTCCGACTCTGCCGCCGTCCGAGCGGTCTTGCCGAAGAGTGGATGTCTCTGTCCCGTGTTGATCCGATGTCACAGACGCGTTGCCGATCGTGGTATGAGGGTGTCATGCCCGAGTCGTTCGACAGCAGGGTCATGGCAGTTCTGGACGCCGCCCAGGACGAGGCCAGGCGGCTTGGCTACGGGTATGTTGCCTCCGAGCACCTGCTGCTGGGTCTGATCCGGGAAGCTGGCGGGCGCGCGTCGCGATGTTGTTCGCACCATGCGCGCACACGTCAGCAGGTCAAGGCAACGTCTCTCCTGATGCCAGATCAGTTATCGACTGAATGTCGCTCGTGAAGAAGAGGTCGATCGAGGCTCCCTCGATCTTGGGACTGATGTTTGTCGTGACGTGGGCGTACTCATCGCCGACGTCATAGCCCCATGCGATGATGTGCACTGTGCATTGCGAGCCGCTGTTCAAGGTCACCAAGGTAGGGATGCCGTCTCGGCTGGCAAGCAACTCGACGACCTCGCTGTCGGCTGGCTCCGTCATGTGCTGATACTCGCATCCCAATACGCGCACATGCCGCCGTGCGCGTGTCCCACCAATCCCATCGACGTTGTGGCGTCGCGATAACGCCAGTCAGCGACCTCGACGATGGCCTGTTGCCACTACCCCTCCCTGGACTTGAGGAGACCAAGGAGGTTGCCCTGGGGATCCTTCAACCACGCCACGGTCACGCGCGTCCCAGGCAGATGGGTCACGGGCATCGCCACCGTGGCGCCCAAACCTACCGCTCGCTCTATGTGTGCAGCGAGATCGTCGACCTCGACGTATATGAGGACAGCGGGACCTCCTGCAGCATCGGCGCTGCCGACCGCCCCGCCAATCCCCTGGCTGGGCGCTTCGATGATTCCGTAATCTGGCCAGCCCGGTAAGGCCTGCTTCTCGATCGGCCAACCGAACAGGCCACGATAGAACTCGATGAGGGCAGCCCCGTCAGATCCGAGTATCTCGAAGTGAACGATGGGGTTTGTCACGTGGTTACAGTAGCCCCGAGCACCCGGTTCACGGTCGGCATCGGCTGCGCCGAACGGCGGTTTCGGCACGCGTTGCAGACGCACGCATCTGCCGCTCTCGGTGTGCGTGAGCCGACTCTCGACACCTTCGTGCTTAGCTAAAGACTCTTGAATTGATCATGAACCGCTGTGCCCGCTTCTTACGTGCCAGGACCTGATCGGGAAGCCACCAGGACGCTCAGGTCGACTGTCGGTGTCACTTAGTAGGTTGCCACCATGCCGAAGACGCAGTACTTCGTTGCCGCCAGCCTCGACGGCTTCATCGCTGATTCAGGCAACTCGCTGGACTGGCTGTTCCAGGCAGAAGCTGCCGCTCAGACTGACTCGGCATCCGGTGATCTGTACCGCGAGTTCTACGCCCAGGTCGGCGCGCTTGCCATGGGCGCGACCACCTATGAGTGGCTGCTCGGACACGAGAAACTGCTGGACAAGCCTGAGAGCTGGCCCTACAGCGGGCGGCGCTGCTGGGTTGTCAGCCACCGCCGACTGCCCGCCGTGCCTGGTGCCGACATCAGCTTCGCCTCGGGCGACGTGCTCGCCGTGCATGAGCAGATGCTGGCTGCCGCAGGCGGGCGCAATATATGGCTGGTCGGCGGCGGCGATCTTGTCGGCCAATTCGCCGACTATGGCCTGCTTGACGAGATGATCATCAGCGTCGCGCCAGCCACGCTGGGCAGCGGCGCGCCCCTGCTGCCGCGCAGGCTCTTGCCTGGGGAATTGACCCTGACCAGGTGTGCAGATGACGGTACGTTCGTACATCTGAGCTACGCGGTCAGCCTGTCCGGCGGCTAGGTTGCCCGAGTCGTGATAAGCGACCGCGGATCCGTCCGATCTTGCGTCACCCAGGACGGAGCGCGCGTCCGCACATGCGCGTGAGTCATTCTGCGTCAAGCCTTTAGCCGGTGCCTCGTCCGTCGTCTGTCCCTGCATAGCGGTTACGGGGTTAGTCCCTGCAGCGCGTGATCGGGCTGATGAGACGACGGACGGGGCTGC
>Ga0123355_10017255_pt1 | contig 11402 bp, 7 predicted proteins | sample TergutEmb28metaG_3_FD_89872 | JGI IMG/M metagenome (GOLD analysis project Ga0123355, IMG submission 89872) | Embiratermes neotenicus P1 segment gut microbial communities from Petit-Saut dam, French Guiana - Emb289 P1 | ecosystem: Host-associated > Arthropoda: Insects > Digestive system > Gut ...
GGACAGGTGGACCAAGTGTGTTGCGAAGCAGGGGGACTATGTCGAAAAATAAGACACAAACAATTTCTGTAAGTACTCTTGTAAAAAAGTTATTATAAAATTCCTGTTATTTAATGACTTACCTTCGTATTATACAGCATCTGGTATCATCACACCTGTAGGTGGCCGTCCGGTGCGCAGGTGCACCGGACGGCCACCTACAGAGTGTGATGATACCAGATGCTGTATAATACAATTTTGACCTCCTGATAATAAGAACAGTAATGCTCGAAACATGTAGGGGTATATAATAAACTTATTATAAAACAAGAATTTGTGCATTAAGCTCGTTAATCACTAAGATTACTCATATTATGCCCGTACTGACACACAAACCCTATAACAGTGACTTAATACGAGCAGACAGCAAGCCGAGCGTCTGTTTGCCAATCACATAATGCAATTACTTATACAATACCAATATAGCAAGTATGGGATTTTAATTGCAATGCGTGCCAGGTGCTTTTCCTTCATGAGTAAAACGGCCAATGTTTGAAGCTGACCACTAGTCCACTACTGTCGAGTTAGGATTATACGGAGCTATAACATTACTCTTCAGTGTACCTTTATGGCATACACAGGTACGAATTTTCCCTCTCCTTACCCTACAAAATAACTGAATCTAGAGTTATATTTGGCGTGACGTTAGAGCTTCGAAGAATTAAGGCGTATCTGTAATTTTTTTTTAATTATCTCATGTGTTAGCATACACGAGCAAATGATTGTGGTTGCTGCAAGGATTCCGAGGGAGCCAAAATATGTACAGTAAACAGAATATAATTAAGGACGGGTAAAATAAAGAAAATGTGGGAAAAAAGAAAGAGATGTAAGAAAGAAACATTTAAGAGAAGAAAAAACTAAAATAGATACCAGGATGGGAAGAGGAAGCGAATTTAATCCAATATCGTATTTGGCATATGAACGCGGTACTCTTTGGCTGAGTAACTTTTAGTTATATAATATTAAATAGTGTACGTCAGCACAATCACTTTATTACTCAAGGTAATTATAAGGCTACATGTTTCGACTATACATTAATCATCCTCAGACCTATTTTGTTTCAATTGTATCGCAAGATGCTACGCACACTTTGGGATCCCAAAGTGTGCATAACATCTTGTAACACAATTGAAACAAAACAGGCCTGAGGATGGCTAATCTATAGTCGAAACGTGTAGCTTTATAATTACCTTGAGTAATAAAGTGATTGTGCTGACTTACACTATTTAATATTATATTACGTTACAAACACATCGTGATGCTTCCATTCATATTTTTAGTTAGTTTCACCGGGAATATAACGTCCACTATGTGAGATCGATTTGTCCTCCGTGTATGTAATGCACCTGTTTGCAGTGCATGATGGGACAGGTCTCCAATGATTATCTTTTTGCTTTCACAGTCAGCGTATACAAGTACCAGACACGTAACACCGGGACTTGTATCTCCTGTGGAATACGAAGCGCAGCCGATCACACAATGTTATTACCCTTCGGGGTTTCAGGCCCTTATAGTGGTAATTGTGATAATGCTGTATAATTTGTAGTGGCGGTGGTATGAATGAGCTGCTAATGAGAGGAGGAAGAGTTTCAGTTCCGTTCAATTGTTTTTCTTATTCCAGTTAAAAAAATCCTCATCAGATATAATAGAGAGAGTTGGGGACTCGAACTTTCCGTGCTGATGAATTATGTCTTAACGCTGCTTGTAATCAATAGACCTAACTTTTCCTTAACAAGCATTCCTCTCTCACTAACGGGTTGCTAGTCCTCACTTCATTAACAACCATTCAGGCTTGGTGGGCTATGGAATCCCTTTGCAAAGACATAGAAGGAGAAGGAAGTGCTGACATAGCTAATCGCATCATAGAATTTCGTGACGTCCTGCTTCAGTAACTTGCACAACAAGATAATTTAAGAGGTACTTCAAAATTTTTGGAACTTTTAGCGGCCTGACTTTATTTTTGTTGGTGAAATATAATTGCTTTTTTGTTATTAAGATCAATTGAATTTACTTACTAACTGTTGATAAATCTATAAACATTTTATTTAATACCATCTTCAAATAGGCTCGCCATTCGACACCAATCCTGAGTCAGTTAAATTCAATCTTCTCCTCATCGTCCATCCTACTGAAGTGATATTTTCCAGCCACCCATGCCTCGATCTCCCACACTTTTACGAACCTCAAGTTTCCCCCTCAAAATCCTGTATGTTCTTCGCATCTGCTTAAGAAACAACACAGTCCAAAAGAACAGAACATCGGTCAATTAAAATGTTGCGGGTGTTGATATTGTAAATGCAAATTTCCCCAGTGTTCAAGTAAACACCAAATAAGTCACGTGGGTGACTGGAGGTATAAATGCGCGAATCCTTAGGCTCGGCCCTAGATAGAGATGAGTCGGCAACTAACTTCATGCATCTGCCACTTCGCCCCCCCCCCCTCCCCCGGAAATTGTTTCCCTTTTCCCTGTAGAGGCGAAGCCTGGTGGCCCCAGAGGTGGTCAGGACGTTTTGGAGAAAATAAAAATCTCCTCTCTCTGTGGGGAATCGAAACAACTAATGCTGTGACGTGAGATGTTAAGTGTGAGTGAGAGGCGTAGGCTGGGGACGTTGGAGAATGAACTCCGGGTATTTTAAATAGGTCCTACGGGAAAGAATGTTGCTTTCATCGTTGTTTCGCTTTACGTTAGGGTGTTCAGGAACGGAACCTAAATGTTGAAGAAGGACGTACGGTATTTGAGTCGGAGCAGCTTAGATAGTTTAGAAACTAATATAGGAGTTGGGTAAAAAGGAAATGGAGAATCGAGTCCGGACAACGTCAAAGCATTTTTTTTCGTCTCCGCTTTCGGAGACGATCTGCGGACCATTCAACCTTTTATTTCGTGCATATAGCAGGCTTTATCCTTGGGAGCAAAGCGGTCATGATTCGAAGCTGTCCACCATCGTCCTTCTAGCGCCAAGATGAATAATGTCTGGAACCTTCTCTCCACTTCACGTACATCTTCATAGCGTGATTCTTAATTAAGCGTAAGGACGTCATACTTTGCGGTAATTTGTAAAAAGGTCTTTGTGAAGAAAATAAGAGCAGATTAAATTCATGGAGTGTTTGCAACTATTCGATTCAGAATTCTTGCATTTCCGTTTGCTATCTAGAAACATGAAGATGAGAAATCTAATTTTGCTTGTCTTTCATGTGGTTGTGAAATTCGTCTCTTACACTGAAGGAAGAAGATAGGCTGAATGTGTTTAAAATCGGGGTGCGACAGGAAGATATTTGCGCCTAAGATGGAGGAAGTAACTACAGGATGGAGAAAATTACACACTGAGGAGTTCCACAATTTTCATTCTTCATAAGATATTATTATGGTGATCAGATTAAAGAGAATGTAGTGTACTAATCGTTGCTTTTCTACTGCAACAATGGTTGCACGAAAGAGCCCCCGTATTACGTTTTGCTTACTTTGCCTGTCTTTTTATTCTTGCAAGTAGCTTATTACAGAAGTGCTGACTCTTTATTACAATTGTTGGTAATGCCATCAATGGTTGCTATTGTCAAAATGGTTGTACTTGTCGATTTACAAACAAAATGTCCCAATGATTTAACTGTGGGTTTATATTATACCACAGTACCTAATTCCACTTTCCTATTTCCAGAGTTCCTTACTTTTCGCTATGAAATCCAAAGCTAAAGAAAATGGTAAGCTACCATGTTGTCATTTTACATTTAAAAAAGATTGCATGTGTTTCAAACAACTATTAAATAATTTCCGCAATACTCTCACTGATTTCCGGTCATTAAAACTTACGGCGTTGATGTGGGCCTCTAGTTCATACTAATTTTCGTGAAAAAGAATCAAAGGGTTCAAAGGTCAAATGTTTGTGCGTGCGTGTGTATGTGGGTGTGCTGGTGTGTGTATGTGTTTGTGTATGTGCATGTGCCTGTGCTTGTATGTGTGTGCATGTGCGTATGCATGTGTGTATGTGTGTGTGCATGTATATGTGCGTGTGCCTGTGTGTGTATGTGTGTGTGCATGTGCATGTGCGTGTGTCTGTGTGTGTATGTGTGTGTGCCTGTGTGTATGTGTGTGTGCATGTACATGTGCGTGTGCCTGTGTGTGTATGTGTGTGTGCATGTGCGTGTGCGTGTGCCTGTGTGTATGTGTGTGCATGTGCATGTGCGTGTGCCTGTGTGTGTGTGTATGTGTGTGTGTACATGTGCATGTGCCTGTGTGTGTACGTGTGTGCATGTACATGTGCGTGTGCCTGTATGTGTGCATGTGCCTGTGCCTGTGTGTGTATGTGTGTGTGTGCCTGTATGTGTATGTGTGTGTGTGTGCACGTGCGTGTGCCTGTGTGTATGTATGTGCCTGTGCGTGTGCCTGTATGTATGTGTGTGGTGCATGTACATGTGCGTGTGCCTGTGTGTGTATGTGTGTGTGCATGTGCGTGTGCCTGTGTGTATGCATGTGCATGTGCGTGTGCCTGTGTGTGTGTGCGTGTGTGCAATCAACATGGTGGTTACACAACTCTTCCTTACTGCGTAAGAAAGCAACTTAAGTTTGAAATCAGAAGCGATTTTAATTAGTCAATACTATTGATAAAATACAGCATAATGGTAAGCTGGACGACTTTTTCAAAATTCTGTCCTTTATATTCGCAACAAAAAAGCACCTGGTTAAAGTCACACATCATCAAACACCAACAATAGGAAATAGAATCCAGTGCAAAATAGGATTCGGATTTACTTGGTACAACGAGGAAACGGCGTTGCTCAGAGCATCTCGACACGTGGCGCCGCGTCCCAGATATCTTGTGTACTACAACAGACGGTGCATGAATGGCGAAGCTGTGAAGAGTTTCTTTTGTTGAATAAGAGGCTTTCTGAAGACGTCACTGCCTTCGTGCTCTTATGTCGTGTACAGATAACGCCTCGGGAGACACACACAACACAGGTTTATTCGTTCCTGAATACTTCAATACGCTTAAATTCAGTTTCTTTTTGAACAATGATGTCAGGCGTCTTTTCTATTAACGTTCACTAACTGGCATTTACCGTAACAACTGTGTTATTCAAAAGAGAAAATCTAATACAGCGATATCAAGTCTGTTTAATCATTCCAAACACAAAGAAAAGACTGAATAATAAGATGAGAGTAAATCGGTGTAATGGGAAGATCGTGAGAGACTCTGCATTTATTGCAGAGGAAAATAAAGATTTGCGGTTCTGGAGGTTCCAAAGTAGTGCCCGCTTGTCCTTCTGGTAAAGGTAGATTGAAGACAAGGTAATGCTTTAAGAAGAGGTCAAGAGCATGAAGCAAACGGGACGGTTTTGTGCATAGAGTAGAGGAAAGAAACTGAGCACTTACTAGTTTTGAACTGAAATATGACAGAAATTTTGGTGGTAGCTGTGGGAGGATTTTTAGGCTAATATTTAGACGTACTGAGTCCGCGTGAATGGTGTAATATTTAATCATTTTGTCCTTACAGTCTAGAAAACCATTCGTTTCATATCCATTATAGGGAATCACTGATCAGTTCTGTTTAGAGAAATGATCCTTTGTGTTCCAAGGGTTGTACAAAATCCATGAATGCACTTCGTAGAATAAATTTAATGACAAAGCAGGTAACAAGTAATCCCCCGTTTTTTCTAAGGGATCTAAAGATTTTGTGTGTTTTAGAGAGGTTATGCAACCCTGGTTTCGAACTGCTTGCTATTCGGTAGATTCTTCATTTTGGTGTGGCAAAAGAAGTAAGTGGGGCAGGTAACAACTACAGTAATTATTTCAGGTTTGAAAAGTTTTGAAAGAAGTACCTGTAGACAATAGAAAATTTTTAAAGTAGGCAATTGTAATGCATTTCTTCCCTGATTACCCAAACCTTTGCGCTATACAATTTAAGCATAAAAACAGCAGTAGGCTCATCAAAGCACAAATTTAAGTATATCGAAAAACATCGACCCACCTCTACATGTTTGGCCCTCCGTGGCGCCGTGCTTTTGATGGAGTTACGCTGAAGTATTAATGGCAGAAACATCAGTTCTCTCGTATCATATATTTTATCATTCTCCTTCATGTAATTTAGCAAAATATTGATGCAGTGTTTTACCCCAACCAGTCTATGTAACTTGCTGTTAGGGAAACCCCTCCTAATTATGAATTCTTAAAGGTTGAAACATGTAGAGATATATAGTTGAGCTAATCAGTGTACTTGGATTTGAACTGTGGTTAATAAAGTAAAATGCCAACTTGAAGCAACTAGGTAATTTTATTGATGTATTCTTAGCTCGACATGTTTCGGGCGCATACGCCCATCATCAGGAGCATTAGATGTTGTGTTGCAGCATACGGTTTTTTGCACCGAGTTTTTGGATGAGTGGTGGTCTTGAGAGCCGCTGCGTAGGTCGTGTGTACGGTGCGGATGGTGCCGTGCGGCACCATCCGCACCGTAAACACGACCTACGCAGCGGCTCTCAAGACCACCACTCATCCAAAAACTCGGTGCAAAAAACCATATGCTGCAACACAACATCTAATGCTCCTGATGATGGGCGTATACGCCCGAAACATGTCGAGTTAAGAATACATCAATAAAATTACCTAGTTGCATCAAGTTGGCATTTCACTTTATTTCTTGAGGAAAATGCACGGTCAAACAACCCTCAAGTTTGAATTGTGGTTTTTTAAATGTCATTTATGCTGCGTGTGCTTCAGTTGTTTAAACGAAATTAAATTTTGCTTTTGTTATTGCATCGATGATAAATTTACGTGTTCCGCAACGATGAGAAATTAATTCAGTACTTAGAATTTTCCTGTACCTGCGAGGTAATTATATTTTCGAAATTTTATTTCTTAGTTTAATTATTTTGATTTTTCTTTAGAACATCTTCCAGGACCATACACGAAGTACTGGTCCTGAAGCTGTAATATTACAAGTAAAGATACTGACTATGGAGTTTGCAGTTGACCTTGACAGGGGTTTGCACTGGGGAAAGACGACAGTCCCATATTTGTCACCAGTAATTGATGTATTCCAGTTAAAAAAGCGTTATATAAATATACAATTAAGTATCAGCCAAACACGACAAAAACTTTATTATGTTTATTATTGTATTAGGGCAACATGTTTCGATTCTTATAGAATCATCTTCAGGCCTTTCTAAGATACAGATCCTTACTTAGCAATGCTTAAAATACGCTGTGGGACCCCAAACGCTTACATTCTTGATAAAACTTTCTATAAAATGCATGTGTCGTTATGTTCTTATTATACAATCAGGATACTTATTTCTAAAACTTTAACCGGTACATATGAAGGTGGTTAAAGTTTTAGAAATAAGTATCCTGATTGTATAATAATAACATAACGACACATGCATTTTATACATAGTTTTATCAATAATGTAAGCCTTTGGGACCCCACAGCGCATTTTAAATATTTTTAAGTAAGGATCTGTATCCGTAGAAGGGCCTGAAGATGATTCTATAAGAAGCGAAACACGTTCCCCTAATACAATAATAAACATAAAGTTTTGTTTTGTTTGACTGATACATCATTGTATATTTATATATGTGTTAAACACTTCGGGATGGCAAACATAAAAAAAGCGTTAGGTGAACTTGTATTCGTGTGTTGTGTGTTAGAGATAATACTTTACTTTCTTTAGTGTTCTCTGTAGTTAGAGCTGTGCATAAATTTGACTGGTGTGTACCATAAAGGAAACACATATGACGTAGCGACCAGTGAAAAGTAGGCCATGCAGTAATAAAAACTAGTGTTTCTGGTAGGATTTATATGTTTTCCCCCATCCGTCTTCGCCAGTATTAAGGGACTCTAACCATGCTGTGCAGGTCAGTTGCATTCTCTTGAGTAAATGACATTACTTTTCATGCAGCATCCAGCGTCATTTTCTGCAAGGCTCTGTGAGAATTATTCATCGGGATTATTAAAAACAGAGTGCTTTATATGTGTAATTTTCCGTATGTGACTTCCAGGCAGTTTCAGCTACCTAAACAGCTGTGTGTGTGTGTGTATACATATATATATGATGCCTGAAAAGGCGAATATTTTGCAGTCGATATCACTTAGAGACCTAAATCACATACCATGTGTTTTTGTTGTGTATCCTGTGTGTGTGTGAACAGAGCCGCAGGCGAACTAAATCTACATCAAACACGAATTTCCACTAAAAACCTAGGTTTAGAAATGCGTGGGGATAAAATGTTCTCCTGCAGGCTCAACATGGCATCTCCATTTCTGTATTGGATTGGTCGTTTCATAAGGTACCTTAAAACAGGTATTCAAATATATGATGATAAAATTCTTCTGTTATGGCGTAAACAAGAAATGTTACGCAACATTTTTTAGTTACATTTGCCTGCAGGCAACCCACTTACTGGCGTGCAAGTCGCATTGGTTTAAAACATGTAATTATATATTATGTTCACTTCGGTGACTACTTGGTTTATGGTATTTTGTATAGCAAGATCTAGTCTAGCAGGGAGTTACCAGCGTTTCAGGAGAAAACACTGCCTCCATATTCAGGAAAGAAGTGAAGATGTCGGGGGTTTGTTCCTCCGTAACTTGATATATCCACATACCAACTTGCAGGGCGTTGTAATAGAGAGGACTAAAATGAGCCTATAAAGATATTTAATTACTTCGGAAGTAATTAAAATAAGCAATTTAAATCAATACAAAATACTGTGCTCATTTCTAGTCTGTGTGGATTATATGTTTGTATTTATTCTTATGTAAATGGAAGCATTGCGTTCTGTGATCTGAACTACGGCTCTGGGTACAAACCTTTGATTCTCATTATTTTTTCTGGTTTGGATTGAAGAGCTGTTTGAAAGAAGCATTCAGCGAGCGGGTTTTCAAATTTTAATTCCGTAATAACACAGTAGTATAAATGTCATTAGAAAGGATCTCCAACTTTCATTATTTCATACACTCATTCATTCATTATTCATTCATTCATTCCTTCATTATTCAATTATCAATTTCATAAAACGAAAAATTGGAACCATATAAAAGGCCTCATATGCCAAAGCCTGCATGCACAAAATTCTAAATATCGTTGATGAAAGAAACGAAGAAATGTGCACTGCATCTGGCTGGTGTTAATCCCGGAAAATTAATGAGGAATATCAGCATTTTGTTCCTAAATAATTTGTTCCTTAAAGCTGCATGAGTGAAACACAATTAAAAACGTGTATGTTGACAAGTTAGTCCGTTAGGTACCCAGAACCTTTTGGAAAGAACACACTGCCTCGTCCGACACTTCGGTACTTATTTGACAGACTGCAAAATCACTTCAATTTATCAACCAACGAATGTACATATAATTTCACATAAAACACTTTTAAAACACTTTAAAACACTTTATGACTCTTTAAGACACTTTAAGACACTCCGACATGTTTCGATCTTGTCAGATCATCATCAGGGAGCTTTGTTTCTTGTTAAAGTTTTATTACAGTATTTACAATTCAATTCGTATTTGCAAACGCACACCTAGCCACTGCTCCACAACACATTCCCACACAACATGATATGCTGCCACAACACCTAGTTTGCAAATACGAATTGAATTGTAAATACTGTAATAAAACTTTAGCAAGGAACAAAGCTCCCTGATGATGATCTGACAAGATCGAAACATGTCGGAGTGTTTTAAAGTGTCTTAAAGTGTTTTAAAAGTGCTTTATGTGAAATTATATGTGCATTTATTGGTTGATAAATTGAAGTGATTCTACGAAAATGCACGGTGTTACAATAAGATTTATAGACTGAAAAATATTATAAAAAGAATTTTGAAAGTTAGCTACCTTGAAAACCGCAGATATTATGCAAGAGAAACATTACCACCAGTAAACAAACTTTAAAACTTAATATTGTTATTTGCTTATATATATATATATATATATATATTAGATTATTGCTGTCACCAAACTCATAACACAGAGAGCAGTTGTCCTCTCGCTATATTGCTCAAGTCCGCTGTAATAAAAAAACCAATTTAATAGAGAAGTCAAGGCAATGTCGATGGTTTCTCTGCAGATAAAGAAATCAGAGCATTACGCGAGATGAATTCGAGGTTATAAGTTATATGTGATTGGCTGATAAGTCAGGAAATCAGGAGACTTTTTTTGTTAAATTGAGGGTGATGATGATACGGGCCATGCATAAACTAGCCGTGTTCCATCCAATAATCTGCTCCGCGGACCTCAGTGATTAATGCGAACTAGGTTGTCATACTTTTTGTGTCTTGTTTCTGTTGTGGCTGACTTAAAAATCAAGCCTGGTGGATGGATCAGAGACTGAATTTACTGAATGACTAGGAGGTAGGATTTTTCAATGTTTAGTATTGGATATGGAAGTGATTTATGAGATTTATGTAGAGCAAGAGGCAATGATGGCGAATCTGTGATTGATGGAGTCCTTGCGGGCTTTAGTTTGAGCTTTTCCTCTCTTTTTTGTCGATTTGTTTAGGGATTTCTGCTTGTTTCTGTATGATCGAGTATGGACAGAAAGCGAAGGGGGATTTATTTGTAGAATGCGTTATTATACTTTCATACTTCCATGAGCCATCCTTTGTAATTAGGCTACTAAATTAAAAACTGAATTGAGATAAAATGATAGAGTGGTCTCAGGTGAAAGCAGGATCATCACACTTTATCTTCATTAAGTAAGTTCAGTTTTTTTGCCCATTACCTGGGGTATTGGTATTATGTAATTTGTTATTAGAGTATACTTATACTTCCTGTATAAAATAGGCGATAGTACTCTTACTGACGATTTAGAACGAAATAATCGATTTCGGTATCTTTTGACGGAATGTAAAGTAATTAAAACGTAATATTATTTAAATGCGTTGCTTCCTTTCTGTAGAAGCTGTTATGAAATGATCAGGATATGTATTACGTGCTGATTAAGGAAAGACTTCTTTATATTAAATGATATTTGGGGAAGTATATTGTATTAAGCGGCCATGGATTGTTTAAGACACTCTTGTAGCGTTTACCAGGAAGACTCAAAGAGAAACACGAAGAAATTCACCTAAGATTCTAAGTTCATCTTTAGATATTCGAAACCCGGAACTATCGAAAGCGAACTAGGGTTGCTAATCGCGAAAATACGGCTTTAATATCACGCATTTCTCCTTACGTGACCCGTTATTAGACCTGGAATTATGTAACCGTTTCACAGTTTAATGTACACATCTGTCCTCGTTACTTATTCCTATTACTTACTCCATGGTGCAGAGTCCTTCTTGAGAAGCTAACTGGTTTGCAGCTAGTCAAGAAATTCCCCGCATTTCACGGAACCCGAAGGTTCATTACCGCACTCACAAGCGTCCGCCAC